>MTKW01006985.1_pt1 | contig 27707 bp, 26 predicted proteins | sample 1042761 | NCBI WGS metagenome assembly MTKW01 (sample SAMN06205366, study PRJNA360243) | anaerobic digester metagenome | biome: Wastewater treatment plant; feature: Anaerobic digester sludge; material: sludge; isolation source: anaerobic digester fed with sludge from wastewater treatment plant ...
CTCTTTAAAAAAAATGTCTTTGTTCGATATATATTATAAGTGTTCATGCTACAAGTGCTCAGGAGATATAGGTTATACTGGTTAAATAAAGGGGTACTTTAAATAGATTACTACTTAAAAAAAAGGGGGCGATCCATTGAACAATAAGGTGTTCCTAACTAAAGAAGACTTCTCCATGGAGAATTATTCCTTAGATAAAGCTTATTTTCAACAGCTTTTTGAAAACTCCCCTCAAGGTATAGTTATTCTAGGCAATGATTTTACTATCAAAAAGGTAAATAATAGTTTCTGCCAACTATTTGGCTATGAGCCCGATGAACTTATTGGCAAGAACATGGACCTAATCATCGCCCCTACCGGTCTATATAAAGAGGCTTACTCTCTTACCGAAAGAGCATTTCAAGGGGAGTTTGTGAAAAAGGATGTCCTGAGAAAGGTTTGGGACGGAAGCCTTAGAAACTTTTCAGTTGTTGCATACCCCATTATGAATGGCAACCAGCAGGTTGGCATCTATGCCATCTACGATGATATAACCAAGAAAAAACAATATGAGAAGAAATTAAAGCTTTTCGCCAGTGTATTGGAGAATAATACTGAAGGAGTTATTATCACAGATTGTGATAATAGAATTACATGGGTCAACCATGCTTTCACTTCCATTACTGGATACACCCTCCAAGAAGTCAAAGGGCAGAATCCAAGCATTTTGAAATCTGGCATTCAAAACAAAGCCTTCTATGAAAATATGTGGCATTCCATTCGAACCACCGGATATTGGAAGGGAGAAATTTGGAATAAAAATAAATATAATAGGATTTACCCCCAAAGATTGAACATTTTTACCCTCTCTGACTCAGAAGAAAATATTAATTTTATGGTTGGAATCCTAACTGATATTACAAAGGAGAAGGAAAAGGAAGAAAAGATCTATGAGCTTGCATATAGGGACAGTTTGACCGGGCTCTTTAATAGAGAAAGTTTTAATAAGAAGCTAACTGATACCATAGACCAGGCCAAAAATAGGGGTAACAAATTGGCTGTGCTTTTTTTAGATTTAGACGACTTTAAAAGGATCAACGATAATCTCGGCCACTCCATGGGGGACAATCTATTAAAGGTTATCTCTGAAAACTTGGAATCTACCCTTGGGGATTCCTATACAGTGGCGCGAATTGGCGGGGATGAATTCACGATACTAATTGATGACATCAATTGCAATGAGGAGATCTTTCCCATAGTGGACAGGATTATTCACACCTTTTCCTCCCCATGGATCTTTGACAATTTTAAATTCTACCTTACCACCAGCATAGGCATTTCCATTTTCCCTGAACACGGTAGGGATAGCGATGCATTGATACGAAATGCCGATATTGCTATGTATAAAGCTAAAAGTGATGGGAGTAATAGATACGCCATCTATTCCCCCTCCATGAGTGAGAAAACCAATGAGGAGTTTTTGATAGAGAATGGTCTAAGGAATGCACTGTATAATAAGGAATTTTCCCTTCATTATCAACCAATCATTGACATTAAAAGAAAGAAAGTCCTTGGGGTAGAGGCGCTACTCCGTTGGTACAATAGGGATCTAGGAGAGGTCCCGCCGAATAAGTTTATTCCTATTGCAGAAAAAAACAGCCTCATTGTTCCCATTGGTGAATGGGTCCTGTGGGAGGCATGCCATCAAGCGAAAAATTTACAGGATAAAGGTTATCCCCCCTATTTGTCTCAGTCAATGTTTCTGCAAAGCAAGTTCAACAGGATTCTTTTATTAATAGCCTTTCTACCATATTGAGTGAAACAGGGCTTCAACCCAAATATTTAACTCTAGAGATTACCGAGGGTTTCTTTATGGAGGATGATAATATGAGCCTTCTTCCACAGCTTATGAAAATAAGAGCCCTGGGGGTAAAACTTTCCATCGATGACTTTGGCACTGGGTACTCCTCCTTTGGTAAGTTCTCAAAGGTATCCATAGACAATCTAAAAATAGATCGAAGCTTTATCCATAATATCAATCGGGTAAAAAACAACAATTTGATTATCATAGCTATTATCGCCATGGCGAAAAGCCTCAATATGAAGGTCATCGCAGAAGGGGTGGAAACCCAAACCCAGCTACGCCTATTAAAGGATTACCAATGTGATATGATGCAGGGCTATATACATAGCCATCCTATGACCATAGAAGACTTAGAAGCCTATCTAAGTGACCATTAAGACCTGTTTGACAATATTTCAAAGTAATTCAATTTATAAGCCCAACCTCTTTGATTATAATTCAAATAGGTTGGGCTTTATCTCAATTTATAATCCAGAGGTTTTTATAATGGTTTTTGCACTGAGGGTTTTATGGACCGGGCATTTATCTGCTATGATCAGGAGCCTTTCCCGTTGTTGCTGGGTGAGATTCCCTGTTATTTTTATCTTCCTTTCGATCACATCCACCCTTCCCTTCTCCTGCTCACATTCTTCACAGTCCTTGGCATGAATTCTATGATGGCTAAGAAATACCTCAACTTGATCTAGATCCCAATTGCTTCGATCGGCATACATTCGCAATGTCATTGCAGTACACGCCCCCAAGGCAGATAGCAAGTAATCATAGGGGCTGGGTCCTGTATTCCCTCCTCCATATTCCTCTGGTTCATCGGCAATCATTACATGCCCATTTGCCATCATTTCTGTTCTATAGGGTGTCCTTCCAATCTTGACACTAACACCCATCGGGACATCCATATTTCTTCTCCCCTTCCTATATCATAAATAAATATAAAATAATAACAGCGGTATACTTATATTAGTTATATACCATATTATTTGGTATAATATTCAATAAGTTCAAAAATAGAAGGAGGAAGAAGTAAGGTGCAGGAAAGGGAACAGAAGGTATATCAAGTATTAGATGAATTAGGGATAAAGTATGAGGTCCACCAGCACCCACCCGTGTACACCGTTGAAGAAGCTGAAAAGTATTGGGCAGACATTGAGGGGAGCCATTGTAAAAATCTATTCCTACGAAATCAAAAGGGCAAGAGACATTTTTTAGTGATCCTAACCCAATCCAAGCAGGTTGATTTTAATAAGCTGTCTGATCAATTAGGGGAAAAGCTTAGCTTTGCATCGGATAAAAGATTAAAAAAATATTTGGGTCTGGAATCCGGTGCCGTTTCAGCCTATGGTCTTATTAATGATGTCAATAACGAGGTTGAAGTTTTCTTAGACAAGGATCTAAAGAACTCTGAAAAGATTAATTTTCACCCCAATGTCAATACTGCGACCATTACCGTCGATTATAAGGACTTTGAAAAATTCCTTGAATGGACCGGAAATGATTATAGCTATATCAGCATATAAAAGGAGATCGCTAAGGCGATCTCCTTTCTCTATAGGATTTGGTTAAATTTATGGACCAGTCTGCCATAGATCATTTTACGGGCAATGATGAATAGTACCAAGAAAAATACATCTGCTGCGATAAAAAATATTTTGGGATCCATCCCCTTTAATATAAGGAATATGGGATATAGTAAACCAGCAGTTGCCACTCTTATTGCCAATGAAATCATCACATTCAGGTTGTTCTTTACGGCTGCCGTAGGGTTAGTCCAATCTAGAAAGGGACGATAGATATTAATTACTATATCAATATGCATAAAGAACAGGGTGGCTAGTATCGCTGTTAGGATACCCAACAATAGATCCAATAGAGGTAACCTTAATAGGTACTGGCTGACAATGGATAGCAGGAGGGTTCCAGCCAGGGATATAAGAATAGAGGTTATAATACGATATCTAATGTTATCCTCGGTGCGGATGGGCAACGCCTTGGTCTCCCAAAAGCTTTTGCCCTCCCTTGTAATGGCTGTGGCTGAGAGACTCCCTAAAATAGCAGGAGAAGCAGCGATTCCAGTAAAAATATATGGCTTTATCGGGTTCAACATGGGTGAATGCAGCATCTCAAAGCTTGCTTCCCCAGTAAATAGCATAGTAAAGAATATGATAACAGGCACCAACATGACCAGGAATGTATTTAAAAAGAATGCGGGATTGGTAGTGATGATTAAGATGTGCCTTCTTATGAGCTGATAGCCAACACTTCTCTTTTTATAGTATATACTTCCCTCCTTGATGCTCACGCTGCTTTGTTGATTAAAAGCCTGGACAGCCCTTCTAAATATTATTTTAGACAACATGAATAGGACCAACAGGGTTAGGATGTTGATACCCAAAAATAGGATGGCATCTACAAGGGAGCCTGTAATCATCTTTGTAACCCAAATGCTGGGCGGGAATGTTCTGCCAATCACCCTAAGTAGGCCATCGGATTGTAGCAATAATTGTTCCATGGCTTCAGGATGGGTCTGCAGCCTTGTTAAAAATGATTGCATGACCAAGATTGTAATAAATAGTACTAGGTTGCCCAGTATGGTAAATAGGTTTCGTCTTTTGCTTGCTCCAACAAATCTCATCAATGGCATGATGATGATGGTAGCCAGCACTAGGGGCAGGATGGGGGACAACAGAAATACTAAAGCTGAAGGGATCAAAACCCCCATGATCTGAGTGCTATTTACTAGATATATGCCCAAAACCGGACCAAATACAAGACCACTCAACCCCAATAAATAGAGATACATTGCCGATAATTTTGAAAAGACAATGGTACTCTCCCTTATAGGCAAAGAGGATAGAAATGCCGTATCCCTGGAATAAAAAAATATAGACAGTATGAATGGGATTGCCGTTACCAGCATAATCATTGACACTGCAATATACCCAAGGGTAATGAGGATATGGGGAAAACCTGCTTGGGCAAGGGGGGTATATAGGATTTGAGAGAATAAAAAGGATGGGTACAGAAGAAGACCCCCTACGAGAACCAATAGTATCTTACCCATATTTCCCTTCCTTAGGTTCAACCCACTTTGGTATCGGCTAATAAAATCCTTCAATTGTAGTTTGGTTAAGGATTGATATTTATTCATCGTCGGTCATCTCCAGGAAAATTTGTTCCAGGGTAGCATCGGTATTATTTTTGATCCTATCCAGGGTGTCACAAATGATTAAGCGTCCCCTATGTATAATAGCCACCCTATGGCATAGATTCTCTACCACCTCTAAAACATGGGAGGAGAAAAATACCGTTCCCCCTTGGTTGCAATGCTCCTTCATAATGTCCTTTAATATCTTTGCCGAATGGGGATCTAACCCAGTCATTGGCTCGTCCAGTATAAAAAGCTTAGGATTAGGAATGAGTGCACCCGATACCAATAATTTTTGCTTCATCCCGTGGGAATAGGAATTTATGGGCTGACCCAGTGCTGAATAAATTTGAAAGTCCTTGGTATATCTTTCAATCCTATCCCTTCGTTCCTCAACGGATACATCGTACATGTCCGCAATAAAATTTAAATAATCTATCCCCTTGATGGCATCAAAGATGGCTGGATGATCAGGCACATAGGTGAAATTCTTTTTCGCTTCCACAGGTTCCTCCTCTATATTTTTGCCGTCAATTCGTATCTCTCCTTTGGTTGGTGAGAGTATGCCTGTAATCATCTTTATTGTGGTTGTCTTTCCAGCGCCATTGGGGCCAATAAAACCCATGATTTCCCCTTTTTCAACCTCTAAGTTGATATCCTCTACAGCGTTCCTGCTACCATCGTAGCTCTTGCTGACACCCTTTAAAGAAAGCATCCCTTTTCTCCCTTCTGTGATATTATTCACTTTATTATAGCATAGAATGGAAATTAAAATGATGGTCAAATAAAAATCACCTGAAAAAATTCAGGTGTATATGTTTAAAGCTGGCTTGTACATTCATCCTATCCCTTTGGCCGAAAGATCAAGGAGGTAATAAATGCGAATATAATGGCCGCGGATATCCCAGCACTTGTGATATCAAATATGCCTGTAAGTACACCCACCAAACCATTCCTTTCAAATTCCATCATTGCGCCCTTTAATAGTGCATTTCCAAAACTACTGATAGGTACGCTGGCTCCTGCACCGGCGAACTTTATTAGAGGATCATACCAGCCCAGTCCTCCTAGTATCACCCCTACAGTAACCAAAGTACTTGTAGTATGGGCAGGGGTTAGCCTAAAAACATCCATCATAATCTGCCCAATGACGCAGATCCCTCCACCGATTAAAAATGCCCAAACAAAATCTGCCATTCTAACACTCCTCTCCCTACATTTCTATGGATACCCCATGGGCAATACAGGGTATGGTTTCCTTCTGCTGATAGGAAAGGGGGGATAGTAGTGCACCCGTTGCTACAATTAATATCCTCTTCAATTCGCCCCTTCTCATCCTATTTAAGAAATGGCCATAGGTAACCGTTGCCGATGAAGCGCATCCGCTTGCTCCGGCGAATACCTCTTGATCCTCTTTATAGATTAAAATACCGCAATCGGTAAAGTGAGTTTTGGTCATATCGATATTATTCTGTGCCAACAATTCACTGGCGATGGTATGACCGACATTGCCCAAATCACCGGTTGCAATCAGATCATAGTGGGAAGGCTGTATATTCAAGTCCTGAAAATGGGTTAGGATGGTATCCACAGCCGCCGGTGCCATAGCCGCTCCCAAATTGAAGGGGTCGGTCAACCCCATATCAACCACCTTACCCACAGTTGCATGGGTTACCTTGGGCCCTGCCCCGCTTTGTCCAAGAAGTACCGCACCAGCTCCGGTCACCGTCCATTGCGCCGTTGGAGGTTTTTGCGTCCCATATTCGGTAGGATATCGATACTGCTTTTCAGCTGCAGCATTATGACTTGAAGAAGCCGCAATGGCATAGTCTACCGCCTTACAATTAATCATTAAAGCTGCTAGGGCAAGTCCCTGCATTGAGGTGGAACAGGCTCCATATATACCGATATATGGTAACTCAAGATCCCGTGCCGCAAAAGTGCTGGATATGATTTGGTTGATAAGGTCTCCACTTATTAGAATATTGATATCCTCTTTGTTTAACCCTGCTTTTTCAATGACCTTTTCAATTGCTTGCACCTGCAAAATTTTTTCAGCCTTTTCAAAACTATCCTGTCCCAACCATATATCCTCATTTAAAATATCAAAATCCTCTGCCAAATTCCCTTGCCCTTCGAAGGGTCCCCCCACCGCTGAGGAGGCCAGTATCACCGGTTTTGAATCAAAGACCCAGGTTTGTTTCCCCATCCTCATGATACAACCCCCATTTTCATCAGAAGAATTTTAATAATAGCTACAACGAAGCTTGAAAATACACCAAAGACGATGACCGAGCCAGATAGCTTAAACATATTACCCCCAACTCCCAATACATATCCCTCACTGCGATGTTCGATTGCCGCCGAGGACATAGTATTGGCGAATCCTGTAATTGGGACAACGGTTCCCGCACCTGCCCGTTGGGCGATCTTATCATATACCCCCAGTCCAGTGAGCAAACAACTTAGTATGATTAGTATAGCAGCCGTAGGACTGCTTGCTGTCTCTTCGGTAAAATCAAAATAGGTCGTGAAGATCCAAGTAAGAAATTGTCCGATGGTACATATGAGCCCACCAACTAGGAATGCATAGATGCAGTTTTTTATAACAGGTCGCTTAGGCTCCTTCTGTTTTGCCAAATCCTGATATTGTTTTGCTTTGTTTTGATTACTTTTATTTGACACTACTTCACCCTCTTTGTTTATGCTGTACAAAATTTATGTTTCCCTATTATTTAGAAATAATTCCATTTCAAAACTCCTGTCAACGATGCCTTGATTTTTTATTAGGAAATAACTTTAGCCATCCTAATTAGGATGGCTAAGAAGAGTGAAGAACAAACTCATCCACCATGGATGGCTAAAAAATTTATCGATCGCCCCTGGCTATTTTTAATTTTTTTCCGTAAAGGGATTCATAGCAATAATGGATAATATCACTCCTTTTTATGATCCCTATGAAAATACCCGAATCATCTACCACAGGTACAAAATTCTGATTAATTGCCGAATAAACCAAATCTTGGATATTCGAATCAACGGATACCGGAACATTATCCATATGCCTGGGCACATCCTTTAAAAGGATCTTGTTCGTATTGATGAAGCTTAGATTAGGAGTATTCTTTAACTTCCATAGTAGATCCCCTTCGGTTATGGTGCCTACATATTTCCCCTCCTGATCAATTAATGGAATTGCCGAATATCTATGGTGCTCCATCCTTTCCAACGCCTGCCTCATGGTACTATCAGGTTTTTCATATATGACCTCGTTTTTAGGAGTTAGAAAAAATAGTACATTCATATCCATCCTCCCTTTCCTAAGACCTATAGTTTTGTTCGGGCTTCTATCTTTGAAAATCTTTGTATAGCATGCTAGGTTGTATATCCTGGTTATTTTGATATTTTCCACTTCTATATTTTATATAGTCCCCTTCTATTGTATGATAAAAAATTTGGCATATTTCAACCCCTGGATAAATTTTAACGGGCTGGATGCAGAACATCTCCAAAGTCCAAAACCCATTAAAACCAATATCCCCAAAGCCGGCAGTTACATGTATGAAGAGTCCCAGCCTGCCTACCGAGGATCTGCCTTCCAGCATTGGTACAAAGCCCTCAGTACGGGTATGTTCTAAGGTTCTCCCCAGGTAGAGCTTGCCGGTTTCCAATAGTAATCCATCCTCAGGAATGACCAACCTCTCCACAGGATTCTCCAGCTTCATATCCAATTCATAGTTTTGATAGACCAACAATTCATTATGCAATCTTAAGTTATAGCTGTTTGGATTTAATTGTGCTGCATTAAAGGGCTCTATAAAAATTTTTTTTCCTATATTTTTTTGTATTTCTTTTCCTGATAGTATCATACCCTTCCCCCTTGAGATAAAAATTATTAGCAAAATATATTTTGTTAAATTATATTATAGGTCATATCTTTGTCGAAAAAACAGAGCCGTTAATATTATAACATAAATCCAACAGAAAAATTTTGTACCTAAGGTACTTTAGGGTAATATTATACCATATCTCTTAAAAAAGAAAGGAGAATGGTTTTGAAAGAGCATAACTTTATTCCAGAACTAACAGGTAATCTAAGAAAGGATTTTATTAGTCCTCCTGAAATCATACAGAAGGTGTCTGGAATTCGAATCTTTGGTAAATTAATCCGATCCATACTATTTACCACCGATGTTGTCCTCATTAAAAACACAACGGCGGACGCTATTATTGCTGTCTATCCTTTTACTCCCCATCCCGCTATCACTGAGGCAATACTATCAGTGTCAGACATACCGGTACTGTGTGGTGTGGGAGGAGGACTTACCCAAGGCATTCGTTCTGTGGATATTGCTCTGCATGCAGAATTTCAAGGAGCCATGGGCGTGGTATTAAATGCTCCTACCCCTTTAGAAACCATTACTAAAGTTAGCGAAAGAATCGATGTTCCTGTCATCATTACCATCGTTTCCGAACATACCGATGTCCAGGAAAAAATAGATGCAGGTGCCGAATTGGTCAATGTAAGCGGTGGAGCTAATACACCCCATATTGTATCTCAAATAAGACGCAAATTCCCAAATTTGCCCATTATTGCTACTGGGGGTAAGACCACCGAGTCCATAGAAGCAACCATAGACGCAGGAGCCAATGCCATTACCTTTACGCCCCCATCTAATGCGGAGCTCTTTAAAGTAAGGATGGAACGATATCGTCATGAGGAGGATTTAAAACATCGATAACCTATCATCCCTTAAGTATTTTTAAATCTCCTTTCATGTTCCAATAACCATTTTTTTCTCCATAGTTCACCGCCATAGCCAACCAGGGCTCCATTGGCCCCGATGACTCTATGGCAGGGGATAAGGATGGCTATTTTATTCCTATTATTGGCATTGCCAACCGCCCTACATGCCCGGGGATTGTCAATCCTTCGGGCGATCTCTCCATAGGATAGGGTTTCCCCATAGGGGATTTTCATCAACTCCCTCCACACCTTTTTTTGAAAGGTGGTTCCAGAAAGGGCTAAGGGTAGATCAAAATCCTGCCTTAACCCCTTAAAATATTCTTTAAGTTGGGCGATGGTACATTCTATGACTGCATTCCTTTTTTCGGGAATGCTTTTTTCTTGGACAAAATCAATGCCAAGCAAGCTATCATTTTTGGCTAAAATTTTTATTATACCAATGGGTGTATCCATGTGGGCAATGAAGGTCGGGTCGGTCAATGGTATTCCCCCTTTGACAAAGAATATCTACTACAATCTATAGATATTATATAAGGAATCCCTCCCCCAAACAAGAAAGCCGGTGAATAAACCGATTACTTTAAAAATAATGAATTCTTTTCTATAAAAATACAAATACTAGAAAAAAAGCGGGAGGTGTTCAAGATGGTAAATTTGAATCAAAAAGAAAGGATGCTTTTGGAGGATCAAAAAAGTCAAGAGGAGGTATGCATCAAAAAATATAATAGTTATGCAAACCAAGCCCAGGATCCACAACTACAGCAATTATGCAGGGACCTCGCCCAGAAGGAGCAGCAGCATTTAAATACCATTAATAGCATCCTTAATGGGCAGGTTCCTAATATGAATCAACAGCAGGGTCAAGGGCAGCAAAATCAGCAAGCTCAGACAGGCCAACAGCAACAGAATCAGAAACAGGGCCAGGGTAGTGGGATGTACAATCAAAATGATGCCTACCTCTGCAATGATCTCTTATCCACCGAAAAGTATGTATCCAGTTCCTATGATACAGCGATATTTGAATTTAGGGATGCTAATATTAGAAATGTATTGAACCACATCCAAAAAGAGGAGCAGCAGCATGGGGAAGCCATCTTTAACTATATGCAAAGCCATAACATGTACCATCCACAATAGGAACTTTTTCTAAAAGTCCTTGAATCAATTATAATAATAGGATACACAAAGGAACCCTTGGGTTGGTCTTGTTTGGGATTAGCAATCCACTAATCAGAAAGACCTTTCCCAAGGGTTCCTCATTAACCTATGTTCCTATTCATGGCGGATGACTTCGAACCGATAGAGTTTCATTCCGTTAGGATTTCGAATACCCGCTTTACTCATGGCGATATCAACCTGTTGGTTAACAGAGTTGATGCCCTCTAGATTAGGCAGTAGAAGCCCTCTCTTGGTCCCCTTTTCAACGATGACCCCATATCTCTTAACATCTAATTCACCCAATGATTGGATGGGTTCGGGTTCCTTTAGCACATCCACCTTGATGTCTAATTCCTCCAATTCGTCGGGTTCAACCGGTAAAAATCTAGGATCGTAGCTACATGAACTAATACTATTCTGTATGATCTCTTCCAGCAAATCATCCTGCACCGGTTCTATGGTTCCGATACATCCCCTCAGTTCCCCGTGTTTATGAATGGAGACAAAAACCCCTGCCCTTTGTTCCCGACCATGCTCTAAAAAATCCTTGGAAAATTCAAAAGTTCTCTTTTCAATGGGAAATCTTCTCTTATTTTTTACATATTCCTCTATGCTTTTTCTAGCTAATTTTATATAGTCATCCTCCTGACTTAACTTCTTTTGAAGTGTCTCCTTTTCCGAGGAGTTCATCTGGGATTCCAAGGATGGCATTTCCCCATCCCTGCCCCTTATCCAACCGGTCAAATAGCCGACCCCAAAGGGGCCCTCATAGGATAGTATGTGGGGGTCATAATCGTATCCATCCATAAAGCCAAAACCAAAAAGGAAGGATCGTAGCCCGCATTGGGCTGCCTCCTCTACAAAGTCCTCATTCATAGTAATCAGGGACAGGGCATCCTTTTGCTCTATGGCTTGGTGAACTTTTTGGTCAAAAAGAGGTCCGGATGGATGGTAGCGATAGGGACCCTGCTCCTTTAAAGCATGGGAAAGGTCTCCGCTACAGACCATCAACACTCTTTGCTCCTTCGAAAGGATCATCTTTTGAATCACTTTGCCCAATAGAAAGTTCTCCTTCAAGGGGGTGCCCCCAGGGGTGATGTGGACCATGTCGTAATCCCTATGGTGCCTGTCTATAAAATACATGGGCACCATAACCCCATTGTCCAACTCTAATGAGACACGGTACCTCTTGGAAAGTTTTTCATCCAAGTGGATGGTGTTATATCCCTCCCTTTCAAAAGCATGGAATAATTCCCTGGACAATTCTTGATTCACCCTCTTTTGGAAACCTATATCAGGGAATCCAAATGCAGAAAAATCTCCACTAAGATTTGGTACATCTAGGATGCATGTCCCATTGTGAAAGCTGTTTCCATGGGGGGTAATAAAAATAATGGTCTCGGGTTTTAATTCCCCAACCCTTTCACCAAGTTCTTCCATTGCCCTTATTGTGTTTTCAGCTTCCTTTCCATTCTCCATACCGATCTCCGGGATAATGATGGGGGGGTGGGGCATAAAAAACACTTCTAATTTGGTCACTTTTTTCACCTCACATTTCCTAAATTTACTCTCTTAAAATATTTTAAAGCTATTTCCTTTAATGCCCTCATTACATGGATATCCGTCGCCGGCTGATGGTATTGATACATAGGGAAGTACCTTGAAATATGGAGAATGATACTGCTATTGATATGGCTCAACTTTTTAAAAAGATGCTCCATTTCAACCAAATCATCACTCACATCGGGAACCACTAAAATGGATACCTCCACATGGCATCGCTGGGATGCCTTCTCAATGGTCCCTAGTATATGACCCACACTTCTTCCCCCAAGACGCCTATAGATTTCATCACTATAGGTTTTTAAATCAATGTTCATGGCATCCATATAGTCAAGGATTAATTCTAAGGGCTCCTCCTCAATAAAGCCATTGGTTACCATAACATTTTTCAAACCCTTTCCCTTGGCAAGAATTGCGGTATCGTACATCATCTCGTAAAATATGGTTGGTTCATTGTAAGTGTAAGCAATGGAGGGTAATCCATTATCTAATGCCCATTGGACAATTTCCTCAGGCTGCATCTCGGTGGTATAGGGTACATGAAGGCTTATCTCATAGTTTTGACAAAAGCCGCAGTGGAAATTGCATCCAAAACTGCCAAAGGATAGGATCCTGCTTCCAGGCATCCAGCCAATAATAGGTTTCTTTTCGATTGGATCAATGTGCATGGCAGAGATCCTTCCATAGTTCAATGAATATAGCTTGTCCCCAAAAGCCTTTCTTACACCGCATCTTCCTGTTTGCCCATCCTTAAGCTTGCAATGATGGGGGCATAGGGTGCAATGTACACTACCATCCTCAAGCCTATAAAACATCGCCTCTTTCACTTAAACCACCGCCCTCTATTCATAAAGCTTACATCTATTATAGCAAAAATCCTAGATTTTCATCCCAAGGGTTTTTTTTTGATTAAAATTAAAATTCTTTAGCCATACTAGAGATAGAATTTAAAAAACAATGGGAGAGGATGGTTTATCCATGGCAAGTGCAGTTGAAATCGCACAAAGGTTACAAATTAGTGTGGAACAGGTTAATAGGAGTCCAACCATAAAAAATACTTACAACGAGATTGAAAGCAATCCCAATATGTCCCAGCAGGAAAAGGAGGATGCCTTGGATGAAATGGCGGATATCCTAAGGGATATGCTTAGAAAGAATTAGTAGGAAAAAGAGGTCGCGTTAATTAGGACCTCTTTTTTAAATTTGAAATGTTCTCCATTCTTTTCAATCAAATATGGGCTGATGACACTTGCTTTCCCTTGCTTGAAAACACATTTTTATCTGGTTCTTTGTAATCCTATTGGGAGATAGAGGAGGTAACTCATCCTCCCTATAAAATAGGGCATGGGATGTTTCGATATTATCTCTAAATTCATGGCTAAGGTAATCACATTCTACAAAAATCTTATAAATGCTATAAGGAGCCGGCAGTGCATAGTTCTTCTTTTGATCCAGGATGGCGATGATCCTTTTGGGCTTAACACGGGCGCCCGCCTCCTCCATACATTCCTCAATGATATTCTCCCTTAAGGAGAGGTGGACATCCGCCCACCCACCGGGCAGGGACCACAGGCCATCCAATTTTTCCTTTACAAGAAGGATGCTGTCATCTCGAAAAACAGCAGCCCTTACATCGATCTTTGGTGTTTGATATCCGGTTTCAGAAGCAAATAGGTCCTTAATTTTATCATGTTCCATTTCAGTATAGTGGCTTAAAATGTCTATACTAATATTCCGAATTTTTTCGAATCTTTCAATATCGTACCGGTCCTTAGAGTATTCAAGGCCTGACTGGGCAATTGATTGAAGTATCTTAGCATATTCTAACCATTTTGGTTCATTGCCCATGGGGACCCCCCCTTTTTAAACGGTCCTATCTCAACCGTCTTTATTCTTGTTATTATTTTCCTTATATTCATTATAATATAGGTAGGATTAAATTACCATCTTAAGGGATGATAACCCTTGTGGATTGTCCTTTCATTCAGATATCTTTGCCACTTTTCTTAATAGGTATATGGTAAAAACGGCTCATTATCCAATAGGAACAACCCCCAAGGGTTTATCTTAGACTCGTCTTATAATGTCAAACTAAAAAGGGCAGGATGGTCCCCAAACAATCCTTTTATACTAGAGGGTTCGCACCCAAAAATATTTAATCTCTGGATCCTTTTCCCCATCCGCTTCCTTTGCTGACCCTTCTTCCTCTGTTGCATCTTGTAGCCCGTCATTATCCTCGTCCTCTATGAATAAATCTTCCTCTTCATAATCATAGTACCTTACCAAGGCAATCACCTCACATTTTTCTTTTCACTTTAATATATGTTCCTTGCCTTCCAAGTGCTATCCAATAAAAGATGACAATTTTGTATATTCCTGATAGGATTTAAAGAATTTATATGGTACTATTTAAATAGATTCACCATGAAATAATTACTAAAATCATATTAGGAGAGATTGTACAATGAAACTAGTAAATGTATTGCGAAGGTTAGGTGTAGGTTTTTATGCAAGTATCAAGAGATACCCTATAACACTTCTATTCTCCACATCGGTAGCAATCCTTCTTATCATTCTATCAGAGATGGAATCCAGTGCAGACCCTACCACCATGGACACCCTTACTAGATATGCAATGATGGCAGCATTGGGAATTCCCTTATCCCTGTGTGCGCGAGCACTCTACGAGAGGGGAGTCCATAAAAATGTGAAAAAGCTATCCATCTACTATATGGCAGTTCCAGCACTTATGATCCCCTACTATTCCTTCTTCTTAGGGGACCTAAATGTGGTCACAGTCTCAAAGTGGATAGGGATAAATCTAGCTCTCTACCTGTGCTTTTTATTCATCCCATACCTAAAGGAAAAAACGGATTTCGAGATGCATGTGATCCACCTTTTCACAAGTTTTTTAATCACCTATGTATATGCAGGGGTCCTCTATTTGGGGCTATCCGCCATCCTATTTGCCATGGATCATCTTTTAAGCATCCCCATCAGTGAGAAAATGTACTTCTATACCTTCCTTGTCGTTGCCTTGATATTTTCACCTGCCTACTTTTTAACCTATGTACCTGAGAAAGAAAGGAAGGACCGGTTCGAATATTCCAAAATCCTAAAGGTACTTCTACTCTATATCGTGATGCCCCTTCTGACTGCCTATACCCTCATTCTCTATCTATACTTTGGAAGAATCCTTATTACCATGACTTGGCCTAAGGGGCTGGTCTCCCATTTAGTTCTTTGGTATGCCCTGGTACTAACAGTGGTCCTCTTCCTTATCACACCCATTTATAAGGAAAATAAGTGGTCAAGAAGTTTTTCAAAATGGTTCCCAAGGGTTGTACTTCCCGTTCTGATTATGATGTTTGTCTCTATGGGAATCCGTATCCGTGCCTATGGTTTCACCGAAAACCGGTACTATGTGCTGATATTAGGATTATGGATCTTTGCGATGATGGCCTATCTATCTATTACTAAGAACAAAAAGAATATTTTACTCCTTATCAGCCTATCCTTGGTCATTGTAGTTTCTACCTTTGGACCTATAAGCAGCTTTGAGATATCAAAGAAAAGTCAAAATAGGCTTTTAGAGGACCTCCTAATCAAAAATGGTATGTTGGTAAATGGTGAGATCAAGGACAATGCAAATATCCCAAAGGGGGATCAACATTCTATCAGCAGTATACTATCCTATTTTGAGAACAACCATTCCTTGAAGGAAGTAAAATTCCTTCCTGAGGACTTTAGCATGACCCAGATGGAGGATACCTTTGGCTTCCCCTTCCAATATCCTACCCATGTCACCCATGATTATTTCTACTATATGCTGGATAATGAACCTAGAATCTTGGATATAAGCGAGCATGACTGCCTCATCGATTTTAACGGCATGGATGGCAATCAAGTCCAGTTTGGAGAATATGAAGTAGAGTTTTCTCCCCATGATAATATATTATGGGTTAGCTTTAAAGGTCAAAAGATCATTGACATCCAACTTTCCCAATTCATAGAGGACTTATATGCCAGGTATGGTAACTCTTCTAAGAATACCATATCAGATCATGACCTCATACTGGAAGGTGGGGCTCAAAATGCTCAATATCGGCTGGTGATACGAAGTATTGGCGGCCAAAGGGATGTTTCAGGAGATTTTGCTATAGATAGCATTAGCTTCTACCTATTACTGTCTAAATAGCAGTTTTGGGCTTTTGCTAAGACGATTGCCTTATAACCATTCAAAAAAAGATCTTAGGGGGAAACTGAAACTCCTAAGATCTTTATGTTTGCATAAGGATAAATATCCAAATGTTTATAAAAATGTTATCGAAGGGATTTTAACACCATTTCATAGGCATATTCCATTGCACTTTCCCTGGATATATCCTTATAGATCCAGGGAAGACTTATATACTCCCCAAACATATAGAACGAACTTTTCAGCACCATATGGGCATAGTATCCATCCTCTATCTTTTTAATCAATCCCTCCTGATTCCCTGCTGTTAGCATCCTTTCTAGAAGCTCAGCCATCCTATGGAAGTACCCCATTTGAGAGAGATCCCTTTCTAGTTGGGATAGATTAATATCACTGATTTTCCCAACAGATAGAAGGATATTAAAGGTGGAGAATTTATTTTCAATGTTTTCACGAACCGACGCCAGCACTTCGTAATATTGGTCCTTAAAGCTGACCTTGCTCCTAAGTCTTTCTTCTAAAGCACTGATCTCCTGGTTGAGATTATAGAGTAATGCTTTTTTAATGACCTCCTTCTTGTTATCAAAATATTCGTAAATGGTTCCCTTTCCTACGCCAGCCGAATTGGCAATATCAGCAACCTTTACTTGATAGGGATTCCTACCCTCTTTCAAAAGATTGATCACCCCATTAAATATAGCGATTTCCTTCTCTGAATACACTACTCTATCCATCCTAATGCTCCTTTTTCACTCTTACCAATATATCGTACATGACCGGAACAAATATCAGGGTAAGCAAGGTGGCATAGGTTAGCCCCCCTATGGCAACAATAGCCAAGGGCTGTAATGCTTCTGCACCCATACCTACACCAAAGGAAAGGGTAGACAATCCCAAAATGGTGGTGATTGCCGTCATAAGGATGGGCCGTATTCGGACCTTCCCTGCATGGATCAATGCTTCCCTTTTACTCATTCCCCCATCTAGAAGTTGATTGGTGAAGTCTACAAATACGATGCCATTATTTACAACCACCCCGCTGAGCACAAGAAATCCTAGCATAGATATCATGCTGATCTCATTTCCTGTAATGAGCAATGCCAAAAATCCACCAGTAAATGCAAGAGGGATGGTAAACATCACGATGAAGGGAGACAAAAATGATTGAAATTGTGCAACCATAATCAGGTAGATAAATAGGATTGCCAAAAGGATCATATATATTAAATCCCTTAGGGTGGTATTAATGGTTTCATTCTCTCCGGTTAACTCAATCCTGTAGCCCTCTGGAACCTCATAGGCCGCCAATTTGCTTTCAAAATCTCGACTTACCAGCCCAATATTATGATCCAAATCTACATGGGCGGTAACAGAAACATATCTTTCCTGACCATCCCTTCGAATGGAGGATGGGCCTTGTACTTCTTCTATTTCTACAATATCCCCAATTCGAATGTTCTCTTTTTCCCCATCCCTCTCTATGGGGATCTCCAAGTCCTCCAAATTTTCCTTGGTTATGCTTCGCTTATGGGTATTGAGTACAATGACCGGGTAGTCCTTATTGTCCATATTAATGGTGGTTGCTCTTTTCCCTTCATCTACTTGCCTGCTGACCTCTCCAAATATCTGAGCCACCGTAAGCCCCTTTTCCATCGCCCTCTCCTTATCTACGGTCAATCTGACTTCTATGGCATTTTCCTCAAATCCTGTTTCAACCGCGGTGACCCCCTCTGTTTCCTCTAAAAGCTGAAGGATATCATGGGAGATGTCTCGAAGAATATCCATTGCATTCCCTTTAATATTTACTTGGATACCATCCCCTGCAATAACACCAATGTCCATGCCAGTGTTGATGGTAATATCCACATCCAGGTCCTCGGTCCGGTCCTTGATCTCCCCTTGGATTTCCTTGTTGGTCATGGTCCTGTCCTCATTAAGGATAAGGTATAGAGAGGCATTCTGTCCCCTATCTCCGCCCATCCCCATCATGGAGGTCCCCAAAAATGCACCGATGGTTTCAATGTCCTGAATCCCCATGATTCGATCCACAACCCTATCCGTTATCTGCGTGATTTCCTCAAAAGTGCTCTCTCTATCCATTTCAATGGTGACAGCCATCTCATTCCCATCGATCTCGGGAATAAAGATTGCTCCCATAGAAAATGCGGAGTATATACTAACACTCAACAATCCCACAACTAGCAGAATCACCAAGGGTTTATGGGCTAAAGATTTTTGCAGCAACTTCCCGTAGGATGAAACAAATCGGTCAAACAGTCCATGCTCTCGATCCACTAATTTTTTAAATACGGTAGAGGACATTACAGGAACCACCGTTAGGGCAATGATTAAGCTGGCTAGCAGCGAGTAGGCAATGGTTAAACCCATATCGGTAAAAATCTGCCTGGATAGCCCATCGGTAAACACCACCGGTAAAAATACCACCATGGTGGTTAAGGTAGAGGCAGAGATCGCCCCAGAAACCTGCTTAGCTCCCTCAATGGAGGCTTCCAGTGAGGATCTTCCCTCATTTTTAAGCCGGTAAATATTCTCAATGACCACGATGGAATTATCCACCAACATGCCAACGCCCAGTGCCAACCCCCCTAGGGAGATAATATTGATGGTGACCCCTGTAAAGTACATCATAGCAATGGCAAATACCAAACTTATGGGTATGGAAAGGGCAACAATAAAGGTAGGCTTGATATCCCGTAGGAACACCAATAGGATCAAGATGGCAAGACCACCCCCATAGAGAAGATTGCTCATCACCGAATCCACCACAATATTGATATAGGTTCCCTGATCCATTAAATTGGTTATGGATAGGCCATTATACTTAGCAATCATTTCCTCCATTTTATCCCGAATACTTTGGGTGACCTCTGCTGTGGCATAGTTACTTTGTTTTTGGAAACTCAGTATCACTGCATCCTTCCCATTGACTTTGGCATAGAGTTCTTGGGCATTGTCCTCCTTGACCACATCGGCGACATCCCTTAGATAGATCTTTCCAACACCCTCAACCTTGGTATCAAATAGCAGTAAATCAGCAAGCTCCTCCCGGCTATGGATCCTATCCCCCACCTTCACAAGGTAGTCAACACCATCCTGGCTTATGTACCCTGCCGGCATGGAGAAGTTTTGTGCCGCCAGAATGCCGGCAACCATTTCCTCATTGATAACCCCCTCTAAATCTGCCTCTTGGAATGCCTTCTCTTTGGCATCCTTCAACTCATCTAAATTACTCTCTATGGTGTTCTTCCCTTTGATCAGCTCTTCCCTCGCCTTATCCATCCCGGAGGCCATAAGCTCTTTCCCTTGGCTTAGCTCCTCCTCTTTCTTCGCCAGCTCGTGCTTTTGAGTGGCTAAGGCGCTTTTCTGTAGATTAATCTCCTCTAAGCCTGTTTGGATAGAGGCTAAAGCCAATTGGTATTCATCCCTTTTTGCCACTACCCCATCCAATCCTTGGGAGATCACTCCCTCTAGCTCCTTCCTCTGCTCCTCAGGCATGAATCTGAGGGCTTCATCCAGCTGGACATCACCGCTTAAAACCCTGTCCAGGAGGCTGACCATGGACTGGACCTGGTTCTTTCTATTTAAAAGGTCATCCTCGGCCTGCTTCAAGCCTTGGTCTGCCTTCTCTAGCTCAGTTTTTGCCTCCAGGATAGCATTTTCTCCTTTAGCCAGGTCCTGCTTTTGCTTTTCCTCCTCAGCTTCTAATTGGGATAGGCCCTTTTCTACTTCAGCCTTTGCTTTTTTTAGTTCATCCTCCGCCTTAGACAGCTCACTATCGATGCTTTCCAGGATGGCTTTGTTCAGCCTCTCTATTTTATCTGGTTGTATCTTTACCTTAATGCTCTCTTCCACCAACCCCTCCGCTGTAACAGAGGCTACACCTTCCACGCTTTCCAGCTCAAGAATGATGACATCCTTGACCTTTTTGGACAGCTCGGCAGCATCCAAGCCCTCAATGTCCACTGAGGAGACCATTATGGGAAGCATATCCGGATTCATCCTTATGATGGTGGGTGTGCCAACTTCATCCTCCCAGTTGGGTTTAACCAGATCCAGATTCCCATTCACTTCTATAACGGCAGAATCCATGTTCACCCTATTTTCAAACTCTAGAATGATGATGGAAGTGTTCTCATTGGATATAGAGCTTACATTCTTAATATTACTGGTGGTGGCTAGAATCTGCTCCAGGGGTCTGGTAACCACCAGCTCTACCTCTTCAGGGCTAGCACCGGGATAAGGAGTCATAACCACTAGGTAGGGTAGGTCTATGCTAGGCAGTAAATCGGTTTGTAGGTTTATAAATGAAATGGCTCCTAGAACAAGTATCAGTATCACCGCAACAAATACGGTATAGGGTTTTTTTACACTAAATTTTGGTAACATGAATAGGCCTCCTTTCCCGACTGACCGGTCGGTCATAATTATTAATATACTAAATCTGAGATTTAATGTCAAAAAACTCTCTACTAGTATATCCATAGGGTATATTTGATAGACCTATCTAGATATAATCTTCATTGACAAGTGCCCTGCCAATACCTATAATTTACTTAACAATGATTTGGATAGGTTGTGATTGATTTGAAGGTTGCGATCGTTGACGGTCAAGGCGGAGGAATAGGCAAGAGTTTAATAGAGAGAATTCGAAAGGCACTAAAGGAGGATGTAGAGATCATTGCATTGGGCACCAATTCACTGGCAACCACAGGCATGATAAAATCCGGGGCTGACTTTGGAGCGACTGGCGAAAACCCGATCGTTATCAATGCAGATATTGTGGATGTGATCATGGGCCCCCTTGCCATCGTCATCCCGAACTCTATATTGGGGGAGATTACCCCCAGGATGAGCTATGCTATAGGGAGAAGCAAGGCTTTAAAGATTTTAATCCCCATCAATAAATGTAATGTTGAGATCGCGGGCACCCTTGGAAAAAATATGAACGAATTAATTGATAGTGCTGTTGACGAACTACTGGAATATTATAACACCATGAAGGGATAAGCCCATCATGGTGTTATAATATTTAAACATGTTTTAAAAACCTAATCAAAATTGTACTGGGTAAGAATTTTATCCCTACCGGTCACCTGGTCGTTGAAGTACTCATAGTTGCATATCCCCAAGAAGGACCCGGATATGTTTACCACATTGTCAAATCCCCTATGTTGGAGTGCCATAATTGCATTATAGCTCCTTTGACCAGTACGACAATAGAGGTATACCGGTTGGTCGGTCGGAACCTCATCCAGCCTCCCCCTTAATTCACTTAGGGGAATATTCTTAGCGTTTATAAGGTGCCCTTTTTGAAACTCATCCCTCTCCCTAACATCGATGATATAGGCATTCTTTTCAACCAATTCCCTAACCTTTGTTACCGGAACCTGTTTATATACCCCATTGAGAATATTTAGTGCCACCAATGCTGCATGATTCACCACATCTTTTGCCGTCCCATGTAGCGGTGCATAGCATAGTTCTAACTCCTTAAGATCCTCTAAGGTCCCATCCATCATTATTAGGGTGGCAATCACATCAATCCTTTTGTCAACATTCCCCTTCCCAATGCCCTGGGCACCTAATACCCTTCCGGTAGGAACCTCATAGATTAATTTAAAGTACAAAGGATTAGCATTGGGCATTAGGCCAACCTTATCCCCCGGTATGATATAGACGAAATCATAGTTGTAGCCCTCTTTCTGTGCCATCTTCTCATTTAGACCGGTAGATGCCGCATTTAATTCAAAAATTTCAACCACCGAAGATCCAATGACCCCGGTATTTCTATGACATATGCCATAGATATCATCGGCGGCCGCCCTTGCCTGCCTTTGAGCGGGTCCAGCAAGCGCCAATCTTGATTTTGAATGGGTTAGCCGGTTAAAGACCTCAACGGCATCTCCAACGGCATGAATATTTGGATCGCTGGTCCTATAGTTGTGGTCTACTAGGATTCCACCGGTTTCACCGATTTCTAACCCTGCCTCCCTTGCCAAAATGGTTTCAGGTCTTACACCAATGCACATAATAACCCCTTGTACCTGGATCCTTCTTCCGGATGACAGTTCAATATGATCATCCCCTATCCTCCGGACACCGTCACTTAAAATAAGATTCACCCCATTGTCCATCATTTCCTTATGGAGGATCTGTGCCATATCATAATCAAAGGGTGCCATGATTTGATCCATCGCCTCTACCAGGGTGACATTATATCCTGCCTTTACTAGATTTCCAACCACCTCTACACCGATAAAGCCCCCTCCGATAACAGCTACATCCCTAATGCCGGGGTTCTTAAGAAACTGGCCCAATTTTTCGATATCCACAACATTTCGAACGATGAAGACATGGGAATCCTGTGCCCCCTCAATATTAGGAATAATGGGATTTGCCCCGGTGGAAATGACCAGTTCATCATAGTCCTCCTCATACTCCTTACCGGTTAGAAGATTCTTTACACTGACCCTCTTATTCTCCCTATTGATCTTCGTTACCTCATGGTTGACCCTGGCTTGTATATTATATTGGCTAAGAAATGTTTCGGGATCCATTAAAACCAAGTCTTCACTTTCTTTTACCATGCCACTTAAATAAAAGGGTAAGGAGCAATTGGAGAAGGATACATGGGGTCCCTTTTCAAACATGATGATCTCTGCGAATTCATCTAACCTTCTTGCCCTTGCGGCTACAGAAGCCCCTCCGGCAACGCCACCTATAATAAGAATTTTTTTGCCCATAAAAACCTCCTTCATAATTAATTATTAATTTGCCTCTCCTATACTCAGTGTAATGTGAACTCCTAGATCTTATTGTAGAGCTCAGAGTCCTTTGCCAAGGTGTCCATATAAAGGATATTGGATTTATTCAGTTTGTCCGAAAGCATTTGGGTGATCAAGAGCATGAGCTTGGTCCCTGTTTTAGGATAATTCTCAATGATCTCATAGATATCTTCCTCGGTAATCACGATGAGCTCGGTTACATCCTCTGCGATAATATCCACATAGATGTTGCGATTGGTTATACAGGTCTCACCGAAATAATCCCCTTCCTCTAGCCTTGCCAGAATCACTTGATCCCCATCAATGTCCCGTTTTACAATATCCACAGTCCCCCTTTTTATGATGTAGAGGGCATCATCAATATCCCCGATCCTTTTGATATACTCATTTCTCCCCACTATTTGCATGGAGCACTTTTCAGCGATCTTTTCCACCTCAGCAGGGTCAAGCTCTTTGAAAAAGGGGATCTCCCTTAATATCTGGAACATTTGCTCCCTATCAACTGATTCATAATAGGCATCCTTTACCATTACCGATTCCCTTGAGAGATTTCCGGTCTCCATTATGTTCCTAAACTCAGTGATGTGCTTATTGGTAAAATCCAGTAGCTCCTTCCATTGCCTTTGCAGCTGCCTAAGATGGGTAAACACATCATCCTTGGGCACTGCCTCATATTTGGAATAGTAGATATTATTGATGGTCTCCTTTGCCCCCTCAATATCACCCTTGGTTAGTAAATCCAAACCAAGCATGATGTTCGCTTTAAAGATCTTATCCTCTAGATCGTCCTTTAAAAACTCCCCTGGATAGGGATCAAAATCCTCCGGGCTTACCCTATGCATGTTAGGAACCTCATATTGGGACTCAATCTTCTTCTTCTCATAGATGAAGCGGTATAGATCCTCCCTGAGCCTTTTCCACACGGGATGGTTTTTCTTTGGGGGAAGGTGCTTGATATTCAGCTTATTATCCAAGAAGAAATGGAATCCAAACATCTTCGCATTGATTAAATAGTCAATATCCTCCCCCCTTGTGATCCTCGGATCAAAGGGTACCACCCTAAAGAGATTTTTGTGTATCACCATGCATCCTCCAAAGGCGAAGGGTGTAGGCTTCAATCTAGGTTCACATCCGATGATTTTGTCAAATGCCTCGGTCTTATACCCAAACCGATTCCAGAAGGTCATCCAGGGCTCGATGTCCACATCGTCATAGTATTCATTCTTTCTATTTAGGTAATAGCCCGCCACCCCATCAATGGTCTTCCCATATAGCTTACCTCCGATGAATTCCATTGCTATATCCATAAACTTTGGATCCTCAATGATTTCATCGTCATCGATCAATACGCTTACTTGTGACCCCAGAACAAAGGATGTATACAGGCACATATTTCGAACATTGCTATAGCCCTTTAGGCTTAGCAAGTTGATGGAATGCCTGTTTAGTCCATGGTCTAAACAGATCTTTTCCATTTCATGGAGCTGTTCTAGGGTAAAGAGATAGGTTTCTAAGGGTAACTTGGCTTCCTGAATTATTTTAATCACCTTCTCGGCTGCCGATTCAGCCACCTCTTTTGTGGTAGGACAAAGTAGGATAACCAGTTTAAAGTTCTTATTTTCAAGGATATTTAAGCTGTCCAAGGTTCTTTTTAGGGTCCCCCATTCATCCAGCGGTGTGGCATGGTCGTAAACAGCGTCTCCTTCCTTCCAGCCCTCATAGGAAGGACGACCCCAATAGGTGGGTATAATCATGCTTACTTTCATTATCTTCCTCCTCCATCTCCTGTGTACTCCTTAGAGCTCATTCTCCAATACTTCCCTATATATATTCTCAACCTCTCGGGCAACCCTATCCCAGGAAAATCCTTCATGGGAATACCGGGCTGCAAATTTGGATTTTTCACTCTTGTTGGGATTGGTTACCTCCCTTATTATGGCTTCGGCAAGGGCGATATCATCCTCCACCGGTACTAAGCTGCCTACCCTGCTATCAATAAAATCAGGTAATCCCCCTTGATTAGTGGCAACAACGGGTGTGCCACATGCCAAAGCTTCTATGGCAACTAACCCAAAGGGTTCCACCCTTGAGGGTACGGTGGATACATCAGCTATGCTTAATAATTCGGCGATGGAGCCTTGGGAACGATGTCCTAGGAAATGAATATGCTTTAGTTCCAGCTCAGTTTTTATATCCAAAAGATTCTGATATTGATCACCATTGCCAATGATGAAAGTAATGACCGATTTAAGCTCCCTCTCATAGATCTTAGCTGCCCTTAAAAGTACATCCACTCCTTTAAAATGTGCCAGCTTACCAACAAAGGTAACGATGTATTCGGGCTCTTCGTGGATATAGTACTTGCTCAACACCTGGAATCTATCCCTCTTCATGGGATAGAAAATTTCATTATCAAAACCATTGAATATCAGGCTCCTGGATTCCTTGGGAATACCATAGAGTTCCTCCACCTCCCTATCCACTTGGTTGGAAATGGTAATGATCTTTGAAGCCTTCCTTGCCCCTACCAGGGCATATTCCCTATACCTTTCATCTGCCCTAAATCCCTTAAGATCGGTACCATGGGCGGTAGCAATATAGGGGATCCCGGTTTTTGAAGCACAATAGGGTAGGATCCAAAGATGCTGGGCATGGATGATATCCGGCTTAAATTCCTCAACTTCCTGCTGAAGAATTTTTTGAAAGGTACTGATATAGACTTGAATTTCCTCCTGGGTTAAACTCTCAAAAGTGTTGTTGCTCCTGGGATGGGTGGTGAAACAGGGGAAATTATAGGGAACCTCCCACTGTGAGTTGTTTCCATTCCTAAAAATCACACTTCTAACCTGGATAAGATCATTGGTTATCGGTTCATGTTCGGGAACCACCACCTTCACATCATGTCCCATTTTGGAGAGCTGCTCAGCAAGGTTCTGGGTATAAACGCCGCTCCCCGATCCCTCCAAAGGAAAATGGTTTAATATTAGGATCCTCAATTGACCACCTCCTATATTCTCTACAATCTATGGATAAATTTTTGAAAGCCCAGTAGGGTTTTTTCATATTCCTCAATGACCTTAGGAAGTCTTTCATAGGTAATATCATTGGCTAAGGGTAGTACCTCAAATCTTGAATCCATAAGATAACTGCTTAGTTTCTTGCTGGATTCCACTAATTTCTCTCTCTGATACTCATAATAGGCCTTTACATCTCGTCCTAAGATATAGTTTAAAAAATGGTTCCTTCCGATCCATCCCAGACATGCAAAATAGAAACGATCCTTTATTGAGGCTTCCTCTCTTATATTTGGCATTTTAGGAAAGTTCCCAAAGGTATCATGGAAAATTTTTGTGTCAATGTCCACACACCTATGCCCACCCTCCTCAAAGGAAAGGCCTAATAGGGTATCCTCTCCCCTGCTTAGGACATAGCGACCATCCACTTCGTAGGAATCCGAAAAAAAGGGCACCAGGTTTTGATATTCCTTTGTCTTTATCCCAAGATTTCCCCCTAATATCTTATTGGTAGGGTGTATATGGACTTGGTCACTTTGGGTGGTAACCAGGCATTGACCCTCGGTGATCATAGGGTATGCCTCCTCCTTTTGCAGCCCTTCAAGGAGGATTTTTATCCCTTGAAAATTCATAGGCGGGATAATGTAGTAGCCGGAATAGTCACTGGTTGTACACAATGTACCCTTATCTTTGAGGTAGGATAGATGCCTTCCAAAAAAGTCAACTTCTCTCTTTACCAGGTTTCCATCCTCTTCTACCAGTAACTGAGGGTACACATCGGTATCTATAAAGAATAAGTAGTCCATCCCAGAAAGAATAGCCCAAAGCAACACATTGTTCCGATAGATCCCATAGGGAACCAAACACTTTCTGTCCAATTCCTCATAAATAACCAGAGACCTGTACTCCTCTTGGGACATCCCTCTCTCCTTCAGCTTTTTATACAGCATCTCCCCATGGTTGATTGGAAGTAAGTCTACTTGGGTATAGCTTCTTAGCTTCTCTATCCCCTGCTTATTTAACCCATGGGAATAGGCAAATATTATCCGATCTAAGGTATGCCCATACTTCTGTGCATTTTGAATGAAAGCTTGAATCCCAGTCGTACAATCCGCATACTTGGCTATAATGCCCAAAGCAATAGACTCCATCCCCATTCCTCCTCCTAGTTATTGATATACCCTTTTCCAAAGAGTTCAATAATTTTCTTCCCTTTCTATATAACTATGGTAAAAA
>MTKW01008718.1_pt1 | contig 27689 bp, 22 predicted proteins | sample 1042761 | NCBI WGS metagenome assembly MTKW01 (sample SAMN06205366, study PRJNA360243) | anaerobic digester metagenome | biome: Wastewater treatment plant; feature: Anaerobic digester sludge; material: sludge; isolation source: anaerobic digester fed with sludge from wastewater treatment plant ...
GCAATCTGGAAGTATATCTCTTGCAGTTTCTATTTCTTGTTGCATAAGGGGTAGGTGTTGCACGCAATGATAAAATCACCGGTTAAGGGAAACGAGTTATATAGTCTGTTCCAGGATTTCAGTCCTTTCGATCCCGCCTTCACTGTGAAACCAAAAGACGAAAGAAAGACCATCCTGGCAGCCAACGCGAACTTCCCATTTGAACTCCAGGTTCCGGCTTTCATAGGAGCTGCTTCTCTGGAAGGTGGTTCTCCGCTTATAATTCAGTTTAGCGGAAATGCCCTTGCTGTAGCAGGGAGAGGTATAGGGACGGCCGGGAGAACCGGGTTGTCCCACAGGCCCCATGGCGAACTTCCTGACATTGGGGCTCTCAGGTACGGTGCCAGGCTGGCTATGACAGTTTCCAATACATATATTGCCAGGTACAGCCCGCCTTTTGTGGCCCTGGCCCTGGACCATTTTGCAGTGCCTTCTGTAAAGAGGGCCATACAAGTTCAGTCATACAAACGGGAGGAAGACTCCGGAGTTTCGCCTGAACTTTTTGACGCTGCCTTAGAAACTGGCTTTCAAGAGGCAGAAAAATACCTTGTATCAAGAAAAGAGGCTCTATCAATTTTGAATCATGCCTGGGCTTTTGCATCCATGTGCAAAGTCCCCGCCCCCGGCCAGGACGATCTTAACACCTGGGCTGAGTACCTCAGTTCTTTTGCCTATGCCGGAGCTGTGGCCGGTTTCATGGCATGTTTGGAGGAAATGAACCCTGCCTGGGCTATGATCGACACTGAAGAGATGCCTCCGATTTTGAACTATGCTGTTACCAGGCAAATTTGCGATTTGGTTAAGGAACGAGGATTCGATACTGTCCTTGAAGCTGAATATGGCTCTACGGGCCAGGCCGGGGGCGAAGAAGGCTACCTCAGGCTCCATGGGGATGAGCTTTGTGGGTTTGCCCGGCAGGTTGCAGGGTTTGTGAAGTATACAGGCGCGAGAGGAATTTCGTATCCCATTGGGATGGAACATGCTGCCCCCAGTGGCCAAAAACACGAACCTGATTTGGAGCGCCTGAAGGCAGTTCAGCGTGAGATTATTCGTGAAGTGGGCTACTATGTACCATTTGCCCAGCATGGGGGAACAGGTGCAAAGAAATTGGCAAGGGGGCTTGTAGCCAAGAACAATATTAACACTCATTTCCTGGTTGCAATGGCCCAGAATCTGCTTGGACATTTCGCTGTCAGCAAAAGAACTGTTGAACAGGGCGAAAAAGCAGCTTGCGGCTCTGATATATACGTTTCTGCTTCTGAAGCGGTATTTGTTGCTGCTGTAGAGAAACTGATAGAGACAGGTACATATGGATGGTTTCGAGACAAGCGATAAGAAAACCGTAAAATGTCAAAAGACGTGTGCTTAACTACATAAAAGTAGACTTGATACTGTGAGAGTCCCGTTATACCTTGGCGGTTTTCCATTTGCCGGTCCTGAACCTGAGGCTGATTAGTGTGCCTCTGAAAACCTGATCCAGAGCCATCCCAAGCCAGGCCCCGGGAAGTCCCAAGTTTACTACATTTACAAAGAACCATCCGAGAAACACCCTGCCTGCCCACATGCCAATTAGAGTTGAGTACAAGGGGTATTTCGTGTCTCCGGCACCTCGCAGCCCCCCTGCCAGGATAAATTGGGTTGATTGGAAAGGCTGGGCAAATGCATATATTTTTAGTATTGATGCCGAAACTAGTACTACGTCGGGATTATCTGTGTAAAGCATGGCTATGTACTTTCCGAAAACCAGGAAAATCCCTGCCATGCAAAGGCCGATAGCAAGGCCCATATTACGGGAGGTGTTTCCGCAACGCTCTGCGTCGTCAGGACGTTTAGCACCCAGGCACTGTCCCACCAAAGTGGTGGCAGAAGTCGCGAAAGCCAGGCCGGGCATGAAGGAAAGGCTGAGGATATTCATGCCTACCTGATGGGCTGCAAAAGTCACAGTACCAAGAGAAGATATGACCTTGGCGAACATGATCTGGCCGGTTCTCAAAACCAGCTGCTCCACTGCGGCCGGGAAGCCGACATTATAGATCCGGCCGAGGATCTGGCTGTCCAATTTGAATTTCGAGGAAAGATCCAGGCTAATGTTTTTCTCGCCTCTAACTGCTATTACGATAAACAGGATGCAGGATACGATCCTGGCAAAGGTAGTTGCTATACCCGCTCCGAGAACCTCCAGCCTTGGAAAGCCGAACTTGCCCCAGATCAGAATCCAGTTGAAAAGCACGTTTATACCATTGGCAAGGAGGTTTACGGCCATGGGAGTTCTTGTGTCTCCTGCACCCCTGAGAGCGGACCCGATGGCCATTGCAACAGCATTGAAGACAAAACCCGAGGCAACTACTCTGAAATACGGAGTGCCTACTGTAACCACGTCCTGCTCGGCTCCCATAAATTGCAGAATATAAGGTGCGGTTATGCCGGCGAAAAGGGATATTATCGAGCCCAGAAGAATAGTAACCACAAAGGTCTGCCTGAGAGTATCCGATGCTTTACCGGGCTCTCCCATACCGGTGAACCTTGCTACGAGAGCCGTGGTTCCGACATTGAGCGCCTGGAATATGGCCTGCAGGAGCATGATAGGCTGATTTGTAAGCCCTACGGAGGTGATAGCCGAAGGCCCGACGCGTCCCACCTGGATCATATCTGCCATGCTGACCAGCGATATGAGGACCATTTCAATGAGAGTTGGTAAAGCAAGGGCCCAGACTATGTGCCTTGCTTCTTCCTTGGTTATTACCGGTTGGTCTTGCAAGGCAACCTGGGGTTGCGTTCTTTCCAAAGACGTTCCTTCTTTCCATAGAGAAATGTTTCTACACACGTAAGTTTAGTGCAATGTTGGATTTGTTACAATACGCTAAGGAGGTTTGGATTAGTTTGGCAAAGACCGGTGAAAAAAGGCTTCTTCCCGCCTCAACTGCATTATACCCTTTGCCTGCGGTTTTGGTGACATGCGGTGACTATATGGGGGAGATGAACGCAATAACCCTTGCATGGGTGGGTACTGTGGCGTCAGAACCTCCCACCATTGCTATTGGCGTTAGGCCTACCAGGTACTCCTTTGGGCTCTTGCAAAGGTATGGTGATTTTGTCGTCAATCTCCCCCGGGTAAACCAGGTGGACATATTGGGCTACTGCGGTTCAGTGTCAGGCAGAAATGAAGATAAATTCAAGACTTCAGGGATTACTCCCATGAGGGCTGACAATGTCAGAGCACCTATAGTAGCAGAGTTTCCTGTGAACATAGAGTGCAAGATCAGAAACAGGATTTCCCTGGGGAGCCATGACCTGTTCCTAGGTGAAGTGGTATCGGTTCATGCAGACCCAGACATTCTGGTGGAAGGAGACATAGATCCCCATAGGATGGACCCGGTGGTTTACTTTAAGGGGCAGTATTTCGCGCTGGGCGACGTTGTCGGGAAAAGAGACTGATTTTTATTCTTGCAGGAGGGAGAAGGGTGGAGAGGTTCGGAAATCTGCGGGACTTGAGAGTTGAGCAAAATAGCGGTGCTATAGTCATCACTATTAATAGGCCGAAGTTTTTGAATGCCCTTAACAAGGAAGTCCTGGAGGAACTTAGCAATGTAACGGATATCATCGTTGAGGGTTTTCCTGGTATTCCGGTAATTATCACAGGAGAAGGCTCCAGGGCGTTTGTGGCAGGCGCAGATATTGGGCAAATGGCTGAAATGTCACCTGATGAAGCCCGGGAGTTTTCCAGGTTTGGCCAGGGCGTTTTCTCGAAACTTGAGGGCATTCCAACAGTCACCATTGCTGCTGTAAACGGGTATGCCCTTGGCGGAGGAAATGAGCTTGCCCTTGCGTGTAATATCCGGATTGCCTCAAGGAACGCAAAGTTCGGCCAGCCGGAAGTGGGACTGGGTATCATACCTGGATTCGGCGGAACCCAGAGGTTGCCCCGGATTGTCGGTAAATCCAATGCTCTTGATCTTATTTGCACAGGAAGGGTAATAGATGCACAAGAGGCTTTCAGGATAGGGCTCGTACATAAAGTGGTCGATGAAGGAAAGGCCCTTGAAGAAGCATTGTCGTATGCTGCTTTGTTGCAGAAAAACTCACCTTTTGCACTTTGCCGGGCAAAAGAAGCCATTGCCGGATTCGGCTCACCTGACCCTGGCGAAGGCATGGAAGCTGAAGCAGAACTGTTCAACCGGTGCTTTGACTATCCTGATCAGAAAGAGGGCATGAAGGCTTTCATGGAAAAGCGCCGTCCTGTTTTCAAACAGATACCCCAGTAAAAAGGGACTTCAGGTGTAATCCGGATTTTCTCGGGAGTACTTAACTCAATGGCGTCTTTAGGACGATATAGAGTAACGGGGCGTTTTCAGTGGCTAAACCTGGATTAGAAAAGGACAAGGACCCAAAGCAAGCACTCAAGAGTATCGCAAAGGCCCTTCTTCTGATTGTTCTGGCGGCAGGCGCTTTTTACCTGGGATTGACTGTCTACACAATGAGAAACAGCCACAAGGCTGTGTGCTTATCCATACCGTCAGAAGAAGGGCTGCTGGTTTACAACTACTGCCCTCCTGGCAAGGGCCCGGATAGTCTGGATGAACCATCAGACAAAAGCGGCCTGCAGCCCCGGGTTCCTGACGGTAAACTGGATTGGGTCATGGTCGAGTTTAGTTCGAAAGTGCGCTTCTTGGATGCAGCCGGCAAGTCCTCTTTACTTGAGGATATCTTCGGAGATCCCCCTGAGAAGACAGTGGTCGAAGTAACAACCGGGCCTGAGGGGAAAATCGCCCGAGTCTCAGGTGTGCCAGGGAGTTTTTGCGTTCAGGGGCCGGTTCAGCAGGTAGAAACCGGCCAGATTACTGTCGAAAAAAGCAAGTACACCCTTGAGGTTCCGGAGTCTTTTTCTGGAGAAGAGGGCGACGTAGTCAAATTGTACGGATTCGACGGCAAGGCCATATTTGCCGAGATACTAAGCAAAGCAGGTTCAATTCAGGTTTCAGCTAACATAGAAGGAGCCAGGGTGTTTCTTGACGGGGTATACAAAGGCAAGTCCCCGGTAAGTTTCAAAGCCCCTCCTGGTTCCAGGGAAGTAATGGCAAAGCTAGATGGCTACAAGGCAACCATAGTACCGGTTGACGTTGAGTCACAAAAAGAATCAGAGATACTTATTGAACTGCCCCTTATTACAGGTACCATCGAAGTTGCCTCAACACCTCCAAATGCTGAAATTTACATCAATGGAGAGCTAAGAGGCGCCACTGATTCGAAACTCCTGCTTCCACCGGGTGATTACGACATTATGGTCAAATTATCAGGTTATTATCCCAGGAAAGCCAGGGTCAGGTTGATTCAGGACACAGAAGTGCCCCTTGGTTTTGAACTGGTGAAAGAGACATCTGGAATATCTTCCGGAATAGGCATTACGCCCGGAGGGCCAATTGGAGGGCCGTCATCAGGTGCTCAGACAGGCTCAGGCGAAATACCAGGGAATAGGGTGACAGTAGTTAGTTTCGATTCTGCGTCCAGAATTCTTGAGGCAGTTGATGCCAAAGGGAGCCTGATGAGTGTTGAAGTTCCGGGCAAGGTTTCCCTTGAGACTCTGCCTTTTGGCCGCACATCGTGGGACAGGCTTCTTCCTGGTGAAGAGGTGTCCTTGACAACAGGGGACTCAGGGGTTTTGGAAAGGGCCATAAAGGTTTATTCCCATGGTTTTTCCACAAGGGGGACAGTCTTTGAGAAAGATGGAAACCAGATCACCCTTGGAGACACCTGGACAAAGGTTACGTTAAATCCTGATGTCTTGATCCATCACCGGAGCCGGGATGTGCTTTCCGGAGCTTTGGATACAGGAGATCTTGTCATAGTTCACGGAGGATCGGCTGACGATATCAGGTACGTTGATGTTGAAGACTCCCTGGGAGAGAAATCTTCCTTTGAGGGGTATATTGTAAAAACACAAGAAGGCCTAAGAGTCTTCGGCGATGATAAAATCTTATGGTACACGGTGCCTGAGAATATCGATGTAGTTGATCTGGTCAACCAAAGGAAAGATAAGGCTTCGGCAGTACCATCAGGTTCCAGGCTCAGGTTCTACATAAGTCCTGTAGGCGGCATAGTGTGGGCCGAGTATGTATGGAAGGCCAATGTCTCAATTGAAGGTCAAATTGCTCTTTTAACAGGCCCTGTCGTTTCTATAATGCCTTCATGGGAAGATGTAACAGTGTCTCAGGCCACTACTGTGTTCCTCGACAGAACCAGACGGCCGTATTACGATATTAGAACCGGTGACAGTGTTCTGGTTGCAGGCCCGTCCCCTGCAGATGCCCGCTTTATCTGGATTAAGCACAGGGTTTCCTTCGATACCTCTGTTGAGGGATTTATGGGTGCGCCCAGTGGCAGACAGGGAAGAGTGTTCCATGAACTCAAGCGGCCGGGCCTGGCAACACCGTGGATTATCGATGCTGATTTGACTTTTTCATACCCAAAAGAGCGTAGAAGCTTATCCTTCAAAGAAGTGAGAAGAGGCGACAAGGTGCGCCTCTGGCTCGGAACTGGCAGACAGCCTGAGTGGGGAGAAATCATTGAGAGGAATGAGATTAATATAAGGGGCCACTACCTGGGAGAAGATGAGGGACTCTTGTATTTTTCGGGATTTTCGGGTTTTACGCCTGCCAGGGATCTGACTATTGTAGGGCTTTACGGTTCCAAGGAGCTGCAAAAGGGTTCCCTGGTCCATATAGGCGGCCAGGGACAGACTGTAAACTACATAGAAGTTGAGAGTGCCAATGAACCTGTACGCTGGGTTGACGGCACTGTTCTTTCAATAGAGAGAAATGTAATGAAAGTGAGGGTAAGGCCTGGGTTTGTCACTGAATACCCGGTTTCCAAAGATCTATGGTATGCAGATTGGGGTTCGAGAATAGACGGAAGTATCCAGGATTTGCATACAGGTGATGAGGTGAGTATAGGCCTGGATTCAGACCGGCAGGCTTTGTTTATGGAGAGGAGTTACTCACCTAAATTCAAAGCTGAAGGAACGGTAACCAGTGTTTCGGGCAGAGAATTAACAGTATCCGGCAATTACGGAAAATTGAAAGTGGTTATTCAGCAAGATGCGATTGTGTACAGGAATAATGAGATTACGGGATATTGGGCAGTTCAAAAGGGAGACAGGGTCAAATTGGCAGGGCCCCGGGCAGAACTTATAGAGATTGTGGTATGCAGCCGCTAATTCGCAGGCATAACCTTTTCCATCAGGAACGCCTCATCCAGATCAGGGTTAGATGAACCGGTTTCCCTGGCTTTTTGCAGGCAGAATTCAAGAAATCCTGCTGTGGTTTTCTGGGCTCTGGCAAGAAGTTTCTTTGTAGGTTCGCCATAAACGGAGATATCCTTAGGTGTCAGAGCATCTATAAAGGCTTGTGAGAAGGATGCATTGGCAATAACCCAACCATCAGGATTACCGGATACACGGTAAATGCCGGTCTCATTTATTGCGTAGCGCCTTTTATTCTTGTCTACCCAGGTTTCGTATTTTTGATGTCCCTTCAGCATAACGCAATTTGAATGGTACGGTTGGCACGCATCCTGGACAGTATGAAGACTGGCTCCCATCAAGAATACCGCCTTCAGAAGGTTGCCCTTGCTCCAGGCATTCAGGGCACCTTTGAACCAGTTTCTGCATTGATCATGAGCCCCAGGCCATATCCACAGCCCTTTTTCGGTGATTGGGTTGTAATGGTGGGTTGAGTTCTTCCAGAAAGCATCAGCCCAGTAGTTTCCCTTGACTAGAGTATCTGAGAAAGCATTGAAAAACTTTTCGGCTTCGATCTTACCGTCTCTTTCAAGGATAGAAATTCCCTGCATTGTGAGGAAATTATGGGTATCGCCTTTTTTGTCGATCAATCTTTGGAAAGGGATGCCTATAATACGCAGGATTGTCTGGGCTTGCAAAGCCCTGGCAATCCCGTTTCCCAGTTTAATGAAGAATCTCTCAGTTGGAATAGCTTCCACAGTCTGCTTCCTCCGGCATATTGAGACGTAGGTTGTAGGCCCTTTTCCGGCAACAGAATCCATTCTACCATGCCGGATGTTTGTCTGTCCCATGACAGGCCGGATTTTTGAGGTCGAAGAGATTAGATTCGGATAATTGAAAAAGTGTTATAATAGTGCGCTGGTGGTGAAAACAATATATGCTTGTTAATCCGGGCATGAATAGTGGCGATGCAAATATGAATACCGAATTCAATGACAACATACGAAACGTGGCGGTGATTGCCCACGTAGATCACGGGAAAACCACTCTGGTGGATGCCATGCTCAGGCAGACCGGGATATTCCGTTCCAATCAAGTGGTTGAGGATAGGGTGCTTGATTCCTCTGAACTTGAGAAGGAGCGGGGAATTACAATTCTGGCCAAGAACACATCCATAAGTTACCGGGGGGTAAAAATCAACATAGTGGATACTCCCGGCCACGCGGATTTCGGTGGAGAAGTCGAGCGCACCCTGAGCATGGTTGACGGAGCTCTGCTATTGGTTGATGCATGTGACGGGCCAATGCCTCAAACCAGATTCGTGGTGCAAAAGGCTTTGGAACATGGCCTTAAACTGGTGCTTGTCATCAACAAGATTGACAGGCCCGATGCGCGTATTGACCAGGTTTACGGAGAAGTGTTTGACCTCCTGGTCAATCTTGGTGCCGGTGATGAGGATGTGGATTTTCCTGTTATATATACTGAAGCAAGACAGGGATTTGCCACAACCGATGCAGAAATTGCAAAAAGGTACCCGGAAATGGACGGGAAAGCAATGCTGCCTTCTGATATTTCTCCGGTTCTTGATGCAATTCTGGCACGGGTCCCGGCTCCTTGTGCACGAGTTGATATGCCTCTCCAGATGATGGTGAGCACTCTGGCTCATGATGATTACGTAGGCAGAATAGCTATCGGAAGAGTTCAGGCAGGTGTTTTGCGTAAGGGTGATCCAGTTGCCCTTTGCAGGCCTGACGGAACATTAGAGTCAGGCGAAATTTCAACCTTATGGATTTTCCAGGGGCTAAAGCGGATTGAAGTGTCTCAGGTTGAAGCCGGGGATATTGGGGCGATTTCCGGTATTGAAGAGATTGATATAGGAGACACTGTCACGGATCCAGAAAGGCCTGTGCCTCTTCCGCCTATACGAGTGGAAGAGCCTACTGTTAGGGTTACCTTCAAGGTAAATGACAGCCCCTTTTCAGGTGATGAGGGAAAATATGTTACATCCCGGCACCTTCGCGAAAGGCTTTTGAGAGAGTCCAGGAAAGATGTGAGTTTAAGAGTTGAAACCACTCAAGAGCCAGACAGTTTCAGTGTATCAGGCAGAGGGGAACTCCACCTTTCGATTCTGATTGAGACCATGAGGCGGGAAGGTTATGAGATGGCCATTTCCAAGCCTGAGGTTATATTCAAATCAGATGGCGGAAAGCGAAAGGAGCCATTTGAGTACTTGACCGTAAATATACCGGAAGAATACATGGGCAGGGTAATGGAGGAATTAGGGCCAAGGAAGGCTGAACTTGTCGACATGCATACAGAGGGCGATGGCAGGATAAGGCTGAATTTTCTGATTCCCACAAGGGGAATTTTCGGTTTACGGCCTGGGTTTCTTACCCTTACAAAAGGATCCGGCATTATGCACCATGTCTTTGATAACTACAGGGACTATGCAGGAGATATTGTGACCAGGAGGTCAGGAGCCATGATTTCCTGGGAAACAGGGATTGTCACTGCCTATGCCCTCAGAAATGCTGAAGAACGGGGTGAATTGTTTGTTGGCCCGGGGGAAAAAGTGTATGCAGGCCAGGTGGTAGGTGAGAACTCCCGGGCAATGGACCTTGATATAAATGTTTGTAAGAAACGGCATCTTTCCAATGTGCGGGCGGCTTCTTCAGAGGAATTGGTTAGGCTAACCCCTCCGAGGAAAATGACTCTTGAGGAAGCGATGGTTTGGATAAGCCAGGATGAACTGTTGGAAATATCCCCTAAGTCTATACGGATCCGGAAGACTGTTCTGGATAGGCAAGACAGGTACCGGATGAAGAAACCTGACAGTCTCCACGAAAATAGCCATGGATAGCCCTGGGGGTATCCGGGTGTCGAACCACGTTGTGGCACCAAGCTCCTCTTTTCAGTATTTTGTGTTATAAGTAGGTAAGGTTCACTTCCCAAGGTAAAGACAATCTCGTGGTCAGAGGGGGTTGGGCATATGGAGATTACTTATGTGTCAGATCCCTCATACAGGCTGGCCTGGGACGAAGTAATGAAAGCCTGCAAGGCCATTGCTGTGGCAGCAGATTCTACATTCGGGCCCAATGCTGTAGTGGGAATTGCCAGAGGTGGCTTGATTCCGGCCACCATTATCTCATCTATTCTGCAAGTGGATCTGTTTCCATGTGTCGTAACTCGTAGGAGGCGGGGAAGGGTCATATTTGACCGTCCTGAGACCATTGTGTCTGTAAATGAAAGGGTAAGGGGACAGCGAGTCCTGGTTGTCGACGAATCAGTGATCACAGGTGAGACAATGCGTATGGTTTCAACCCAGTGCAAGAAACTTGATGCGAAACTTGTAAAAACAGCGTGTATTTGGGTATCGTCTGAGAGTTGGAAGCCAACTCTATACTATATGGAAGGCCCGGGGTACATGATGTTTCCCTGGGATTATGAAGTCTTGATCTCAGGGCGGTTTGTTCTGAATCCTGTTTACCAGGAATACATTGATTCCCTGGAGATGATACACCATTGGATCAAGTGAAAGAATTGCGCCTCGATGACATTAAGCATAACCCTACGGTTCATGCCTATATTATTGCAGGAAACAATCACTTAGGGGCCCTGGGGTATACGGATCATGGTTTGAGGCATGCAGGGCTTGTATCATCTATCGCAAAGAATATTCTGGAAAGATTCCGTTTTTCTGAAAGAGAGCAGGAACTTGCGGCAATAGCCGGCTATCTCCATGATATTGGAAATTTGGTTTCACGCCACTACCATGCACAAGTAGGGGCCGCACTGGCAGAAAGGATTCTTTCAAGCATGGGCATGGATCCGGCTGAGGTTGCAGTCATAATGGGCGCTATAGGGAGTCACGATCCTGAAGATACATGCCAGGCAGTGTCAACGGTATCAGCTGCAGTCATTCTTGCTGACAAATCAGACGTTCACCGCTCCCGGGTTAGGAATCCTGATATTCACAATTTCGATGTACACGATAGGGTGAACTACGCGGCGTCACGATCTTTCCTTGAAGCCAAAAACGATGACAAGGTAATTTCTTTACAACTTACCATTGATACTGATATTGCTCCTGTTATGGAGTATTTCGAAATATTTCTTACCAGGATGATTGCTTGCAAGCGAGCTGCTGAGTTTCTGGGAGCCAGGTTTGAACTTGACATAAACAAGACCAGGCTTTTGTGATTCTGCAAGAGGATCCCTCCAATTATTCATCTTATAGGGGTGCCGAATAGTTTTCGGCAGCTTCGTTTCAGATTCCATGACTTCGCTCACGGGGCTCAAAGCTGATATTTATGCGCCGTCTCACGGTACATGCTTTAGTCCGGGCCTGAAGGACTATCGTTAAAGAATGGCAACACATGCTGGATTGCACCTTGTATTATTGTAGTATATCCTTGTTCTAGGTATTTACGGTAAGCACGTTCAACTAAAGGGGCATTTGATTTCCCCAGAGTATTGTTTGTGTGCACATATCAAGAATTGTGGCTGCTGAGTAGTGGTTGAGAGCAATGCGCCAGGTTGAGAGAGGAGAGGATGAAGTTTGCGTTTCTTGGATGAAAAGGGCCGGATATTTGGGAGAGTCAGCATTATCGACTTTGCTGTTATTATAGTATTGGTTGCAGGGGCTGTTTGGTTCGGCTATTCAATGTTTGCAAGGAATCTCAAGACTGACGTAGCTGCAAGGCAGCAGGATACGGAAATTGTTGTGGTGACTACCGGTATACGTTCTACTACGGGAGAAGCTATTGCAAAAGGCGGCAAAATATTTGAATTCAAGACCGGAGCCTGCATTGGAGAGATAACTGACGTTAAGGTCGAACCTACACATGTGTGGCTGGTAGAAGGTGATGGTAAGTGGGTAATGACCGAGTCCAAGGACCGGGTTGATGCTTTTGTGACCATACATGGAACAGCCCGCATAGGTGAAAACGTCATCACTATGAACGGGGTAGAAATAAGAGTGGGCGGGAGTTTGAGCCTGAAAACCAAGTTTGCAGCGTTTCAGGGGTATGTTATGACTATGGACCTTGAATTGGGAGGCACTCCGTAGTGATGGGTTCATTTGTTACAAGTGAAGGGCCAACAAAAATCTTGCGCTCCGGTGATGTTCGTCAAGGCAGCCAGGCCTACCGTAGCATTGAGTCGGCCACCCGGCGACTGGATAGTATCATATGCGCCTTTTTTTCCTGGTTTGACTGTGTTTTTCACCATAGTCTGATAGGTGAGGGCGTTTTATATTTGGGACAGAAAGGGGCTACTTGGGTTTCCTCGAGTTTCTTTGCAAAGTGGAGCGGTTGGTTTCTCAGGTTGTTATTTACTCCCTGTAATCAGCCTGTAACCGAAGGCACTTTCTTTGGAATAATTCTTGCCCTGGGTGCTTTCGTATCCACTGATATGCAGATACTCTCCTTTGCTGTGTTCTTATTCATACTGCTATGGCGCAGGGTGACTTTGGAGCAGTGTGGGAGCCCTTTGGCACATCTTCCGTTTCAACTGGTTCTTCCTTTCATGTTTTTGTTTTTGTTCATAGCCGGTGCTACTGTATCGTCGGTGGCCCCAGGACAGAGCCTTATGAATTTTGTGTTATGGTGTTTCAACGGGTTAGTCTTCCTTGTGGCTTTCGATACCGCCTCAAGGGGCAGAGAAGACAGTGTCATATGGCCTTTTCTTACCGGTGTTACGTTATCGAGCATGGTAGGTATATACCAGCATCTTTCCGGCTGGCAACCGCCCAGGTCATGGCTTGATGCTAAATTCGAAGATGAAATCGTACGGGTTGTGGGAACGTTTAGGAACCCTACGTTTTTTGCTGAAATGATAGGCCTGGCACTTCCTCTGAGCCTGGCCCTTCTTATTAAGAACAAGAGTCTCAGAGACAAGGTTGTGTTACTGGTTTATGTGTTGATACAGGGTACAGCTTTGGTTCTTACCTGGTCACGAGGTGCATGGCTTGGGTTTATTGCTTCTTTTGCAATTATGGCAGTATTGTTTGATAAAAGGCTCTTGATCGTGGGGTTGGGTTTGGCTATAGCAGGTGTTATTGTAGCTCCGCCTGTGCTTGTGGAAAGGCTTCTTTCTTCATTTACTTTGGATGACAGCTCTAACAGTTACCGGTTGTTCATATGGCGGGGTTCAATTGCCCTTCTCCGGGACAACCTGTTCAGAGGTGTTGGGCTTGGAGCTGAGAGTTTTGTTCAGATATATCCTGAATACATGATAATACAGACTCCGGCGCCCCATGCTCATAGCACTTATCTGCAAATGTTGATCGAGCTTGGTTTGTGTGGCTTCCTGGTTTTGATGTGGTTGCTTCTGGCATGCCCATGGTATGCTATGGCCGCGCTATTTGCCGAAAAAGGGCGGGGTTTTGAAAGATGGGCGTATACAGGAGTTTTGTCAGGAGTAGTTGGGGCTGCTGCAGGGCATATGCTTCAGGGCGTTGTGGAGCATACCTGGTATAACCCACAGATAACTGCAATTTTCTGGGCATGGCTGGGGGTGGCTGTTGGTGTATCTTGCGCGCTGAGATCCAGGGGACCCGGTGAGGCCCCGNNACTCCATGCAATTGAGCCAGGCAGTTGCCACAAAATTGATTGCAGTGAAAACATCAAAAACATAAGAGTGGTGGTTCTTATTCAATGAAAGTCCTACACGTAATAACCGATACCAACATAGGCGGGGCCGGGCGTTATTTGCTAAACCTGTTAACCCAGGCGGCCTTTGACAATATTGATGTCATTGTTGCGTGCCCCGACGGCCAACTTGCAAAGAGGCTTGACAGGGCTGGACTGAAGAGATTCAATATATCCGGGAAAGACGTCTCATTTTCCGGCCCTCTAACGATTGAACTCGGGAAGCTCATGAGAGAAACTAGCCCCGACCTTGTCCATACCCACTCAAGCTTATCGGGAAGGATAGCTGCCAGGGCGATGGGAATTCCGGTTGTTTATACCAAACACAATTTGGTGAGAATCCCTTCTGTATCAGGGAAAGTGCCTCCGCCTGCCGGTGCATTGAAACGGAAGGTTAACGGAATTATTGCCAGGACTTTGTCTGATGGAGTCATTGCTGTTTCCCGGGGCGTATATGACGAATTAGTAGAATCAGGAATCAACCCATCTCTTATTTCCTGTATACAAAACGGAATAGATCTTACTCCGTATAAGCCTGTGGATTTACTTAAAAAGCGTCATAAGAGCAGTGAAATACTGGTTGGTACCGTTGCACGCCTTCATCCTCAAAAAGCACTGGAAGTCATGCTGGAAGCAGCCAGAATTGTGATAGCCTCGTTACCCCAGGCAAGGCTTCTTATAGGAGGAACCGGGCCATTGGAAGAATTCCTCAAGGAAAGAATCCGTGATCTGAGACTGGAACATTATGTCAAGATGGTAGGCTTTGTAGAAGATGTTCCGGGTTTCTTGTCAAAGCTTGATATTTACGCTTTATCGTCGGACTATGAAGGACTGCCCCTTGCTGTTCTTGAAGCCATGGCTCAAGGGCTTCCAATTGCATCAACTTCAGTGGGTGGAGTTCCTGAAGCGGTAATTGACGGGAAAAACGGTTTTCTGGTTTCCCCCAGGAACGCCCGGTTGCTTGCGCAATCTATTGTAAGGCTGGCAGTTGATCCTGAACTTTCTGCCCAAATGGGAGTGGCCAGCCGCAAACGAATGGAAGAGCTATTTGACGCCAAAATCATGGCCCGAAAAACCGTAGATGTATACCACAAAATCCTTAAACGCGGGGGATGAAACGCCGGGACGGTCCTAACGTTTCAGGGATGCCGGTGAAACACGGGGACGGTCCTAACGTTTCACTTCTATACATGGTATCTGAACATGGTATCTGCAACACAGTAGTGAAATTGTTTTATCCATGACGTAAGGCATTGAAAGCGCTCCAACACAATCCATTACTGAAATCCCAGGGCTCCAAGGCTTGTTCAGCTTCGCTGGGCACGGAAGACAGTGGCCTTGGAAAGCCCAGTGACCCGTGCTATTTGGGAAAAGCTCACTCCTGGTATGGTTCCCAACTCACGAAGTATACTGTCTCTTTCATCTTTCGGCATGTCTTTCAATATACCGGTGGATTGACTAGGGAGCAACGAGCGCAAGAAGGCGCGAAGCTCATTGTCCGAGATCCTGAAAGCCTCCTGAAACATAATATCGCAGGCCGTTTCCTCAGTATCGTCCCCTGGTGTATTCAAGTAATCCAGCAATTGACGCAACCCACCTGCAATCCCTATGGCCAATGATGTATTGGTTAAGCTGGGAATGCGCTCAAATCCGTTCTGATCGTAAGCGCTGTGGCTGCTCCAAGGGTATGCAAGACATGTGGAGGCAATTCCTGCCTTGACCGGGTTTTGATGGATGTAACGTAAGACTGCTAAGAACTGTGGGTCTTGCTCAACCGGTACGCTAAGGAATCTTCCCTGAAACAGATGGCCAACTCGATCATACTTGGAATTGAACCAGCGGACATAAGATGTGCCTATGCGGTGCATCGTTTGGCTGATAGATTCACCGGGGCTTTCCATGAGCAACAAATGTATATGATTTCCCATAAGGCAATAGCCTAGAATATCAAAATCGGCCCGGTGCTTCGTTTTATCCAGAGTTTCCAGGTAACGCATACGATCTTCTCCGGCCAAGAATACGTCTTGTCTGGCAATTCCCCTAACCATGATATGGTAGATTCCGCTTTGGCTTCGCGCCCGAGCGGCTCTCGGCATTATTGCTCCCTCCCCGTATATTTTGACAAAATCCGCAGTATTCGTTGTTACACGCGTAACCCTGGATATGCCTATGGACATTGATCCTAGCCATGTTGTGAAACATTGCAGTTGCCCCTGAAACGTGGAAATCCTTGCCTCAGTCTGCTTGCATATGTTCTGATATTTGCTTTAGGATGCTGCTACGAAGTAAGTGACATCGAACGAAACCGGCTTCGCGTCTATTCCAGAATTCTCGACACCCCGGGCATGTTCCTGCTGGGATTCAGTGAAACGTTAGGACCGTCCCGGCGTTTCACCGGGGGCTCTGAAACGATAGGACCGTCCCCGTGTTTCANNTTCGTGGGTGCCTGATTCTGTGATCTGCCCGTCTTCGATTACCATTATCCTGTCGGCTGAGCGTACAGTTGACAGCCTGTGGGCGATTATGAAAGATGTCCGGCCCTTTAGCAGTGTTTTTAGAGCCTGTTGTATAAACTGTTCTGTTTCAGGGTCAATGCTGGAAGTTGCTTCGTCGAGAATCAGCAGTCGTGGATCTGCAAGAATTGCTCTTGCAAAGGCCAGAAGCTGCCGTTGCCCTGCCGACAAGTTTGTGCCCCGTTCTGTTACTTCTGAGTTGTACCCTTTAGGCATGTTTTCCACGAAGTATTTAATGCAAGCCGCTTCGGCTGCCCTTTCTATTTCATCTACAGAAGCGTCTGGTTTGCCGAAAAGAAGGTTATCCCTTATGGTACCGGAGAAAATCAGGGCATCCTGAAGCACTATTCCCAGTTGGCTCCGGTAAGACGGAAGGCTTACCCGTGCAAGGTCATACCCGTCAACCATGACCTGCCCCGACAAGGGTTCGTAGAACCTTGCCAAAAGGTTGATGACAGTGGTTTTGCCTGCGCCGGTCGGGCCTACCAATGCAATGGTTTCCCCGGGGTTTACGTTGAAACTTACATTCTTGAGTACAGGTTCTCCGGCCTTATAGGCAAAGGATACGTTGTCGAATACCACTTCGCCATGTAACCTCGGGAGGCCTACAAACCCGGTTGAAGAGGTTTTTGCTATTCCGTTATCTGTATCAGAGTCAGCGGCGGTAGACTCGGCAACAGGATTGGCCGGGACAGAGCCGGCGGCAACAGGACCGGCCGCGACAGAATCAGATGCTAGAGATCCAGCTGCAACAAAGCCTGCAGGCAGCAGAGAATCATGAAGTACTTCAGCACCGGCCTCAGGCTTCAGGTCAAGAATTGCAAACACCCTTTCTGCAGAAGCCATGGCCGAAAGGATCTGGCTCCAGAACCTTGAAAAAGTGCTTATAGGTGCCCAAAACTTACCCAGGTAGCTCACAAATGCCCAAACCATGCCAATAGTCATGGTTCCGGCAAGTACTCCTTTGGCGCCGTACCAAATAACAATAGAGGTGCCTGCTGCTCCGACTACATCGGCGAGGGGCCAAAACCCTTGATCCAGATGTATGGCCCGCATATAGGCCTCGAAGTATTTTCGGTTAAACCCTTTGAATTTATTGCTGTTGCTCTCCTCATATCCATAGGCTTGAATTACTGATAGCCCCTGGATTGTCTCATTGAGATGGGCGTTTATGCTTGCAATTGCCTTCCGGGTATCTCCCCAGGCATCTTCAAGTGCCCACCTTACCTTGGTAAGTACCAAGGCAAGGAGGGGAACGGTCACAAACGACAGCAAAGCCATTTTCCAGTCCAGGTAAAGCATTATCCCTACGATACCAATAAGGGATAAAAGCTGGCTTATCAAATTGACCATTCCTGATGCTGCCAGGTTGCCTATGTGGTTTACGTCATTGGTAATCCTCGAGACAACTTTGCCAACAGGACTGTGATCGAAAAAGGAAAAGGGCAAAGTTTCTATATGGGCAAATAAACCTTGCCTGAGATCGTAAAGCACTTGCTGGCCTAAGAAGTTTACCGTTTTTATCTGAACCCTGGATGTACCCCACTGAATAAGACGCAGAACAACAAGTGTCGCCAATACCGCTATAAGGGTCCGGCTGTCTTTGCTCATGACCCCCTCGTCTATTGCTTTTTTGAACAGCAATGGCTCCAAGACTCCGATTGCTATTCCGGCAAGGGTAAGAAGTGAGGCCGCAATTGCCGGATTTTGGTATCTCCGGGTATATCCGAGTATTCTCTTGAAATACTCCATGTTAAACGGGCGTTCTTCGGCGTCGTCGATAAGGTCAAGGTCGTATTCTGACATACTGCAGGCGGCTTGTTTCACACCCTATCCTGAGCCGCCTGGCACCCCCCTTCGCTATGGTCTCTGCTCTCCTGGGCTCCATTACCCAGTTCCAGGTTTAGTGCCAGCTCAACATCTTCTTCTGCAAACTGGCTCTGGAAAAGTTTCTTGTAAAACCCGGGCTGTGATAGGAGTTCCAGGTGGGTTCCTACCTGGGAAATACGTCCGTTTTTGAGAATCACGATCTTATCTGCGCCCCTTATTGTCGACAGCCTCTTTGCAATAATTATGGAAGTCCGCCCTTCCATTACTTCGCTGAGGCCTTCCTGAATCAAATACTCGGTTTCCGTGTCTACGCTGGATGTTGCTTCATCCAATATTAGAATCTTGGGATCTGTCAAAAGTGCCCGGGCCAAAGCTACCCTTTGTTTCTGCCCGCCTGAAAGGCCGATGCCTCTTTCACCCAATGGCGTATCGTACCCCTTGGGAAATTCAGAGATGAACCGGTGAGCTTGGGCAAGCTCTGCAGCCCGCCTAACTTCCCGGAAGTCGGCACCTGGTTTTCCCAGGGATATATTTTCTCTTACCGTGGCGGAAAACAAGAAATTTTCCTGCAAAACAAGGCCCATGTTTTTGCGCAATGATTTTAGACAAATATTCTTCAAATCATACCCGTCTAGGGTAATGCGGCCAACTGATGGGTCTATGAATCTGGGAATTAGGTTAACCAGGGTGGATTTTCCCGATCCCGTTCCCCCCACAATTGCAACCCTTTCACCTGGCAGAATCTCAAGATTTATGCATGCTAAAGTTTCCCGGTCGTCACCTGGAAAGGAAAAGCCCACATCCTCAAATGCAATGTGGCCTGTTGCATGTGGAAGATGGATAGGTGAAGGGCAATCCCGGATTTCCGGTTGGGTATCAAGAAGCTCAAAGAGCCTGGGAGCCGCGGCAAGGGCCTGTTCTGCCATATTGACAAGCCATCCCAGCATTCTAACAGGCCATACAAGGCTCCACAAAAGGGAGTAAAAGGCGAACAGGGTTCCTACTGTCATTTGCCCTGACAGCACCAGATAACCTCCGTACCCAACCATGATAACCGCTGACATCCCTGTTAGGAACTCTAGAAAGGGTTGGGCTTTTGCTTCTATGCCCGCGCGTTCCATATTGGCGTTGTAGTGCTCAGTGTTTTTCCTGGCGAATTTCTCAATTTCCACCGGTTCTCTGGCGAAAGCCTTTACTACCCTGATTCCGGTTATGTTTTCCTGAAGCGCCTCTGTTAACTTACCCATTTTCTCCCTGACGTTCTTCCATGCCGGCCTGATGGATTTGTCGAACCGGAATACCGTCTGTAACAAGAATGGAAAGGTTATAATAGTGGCAAGCATCAGACGCCAATTCAAGTAAGCAAGGTAAGAACTCACCCCAATTGCCATAAGCACCATGTTAATGAGAAACAAGGCGCCCCAGCCGATGAAGTTCTGAACTGACTCAATATCTGAGGTGAGGCGTGCCATTATTTGCCCGGTTCCCATAGTCGCAAAGTATGAAGGCGGCAGGGTTTGAAGGTGGTCATGGATGTCTTGTCTCATTTGGTATATGATTCTTTGCCCAATCAGTTCAGAGGTACACCATTGAACGTATAACACAAGCCCTTTGAGTATTGCTACGCCCACAAAGGCAAAGGAAAGTCTGGCAAGCAAAGACAGGTCCTTTTCCGGCAAAGCCGTATCTACAATCTTTCTTAGGAGCACAGCCGGTGACATTTCCAGCATTGTGGAAACCAGCATTGCCAGGACCACAATTGTTACAGGCACCCAGTGTTTTCTTAGATATCCAAGAAGTCTCCCCAGGTTTGACATGAGTGATTGCTCCTTTATTCCCGGTCCGGCCGAAAATCTAAGGGCCAATAAGGAATCCATTGAACTAAGAACGTGTGAATTATGGTCCGGGCCAGAATTCAGATAAAATCAAGGAATAATTGGGGCCGCTTACTGAGAGTAACCCCGATTATCTCTGGATGGTTCAAGAGGTATTATGAGGTGCTCACACTTTCAACCCCTCAAGAGAAGTTTTCGTTGGATGCCTTATACCATGAATCCTCAAACATAAATACCACAAATCACCAAGAGACACAATACCTATTAAATAGTTTGTAATGCTGCTCTCAATCCCGTCCCACAGTCGATCACTTGGAGATAGGCCTTGAGACTGTAGCCTAAATTGATGCATAAATAAAGAACCTCCGGTGCCAGCCCATCTGGAATCCGAAAGTCCTTCATTAGTTTGTGCTCAAGCAGTTTGTGCTTATGACCGGCAAAAGAGATTATTGAATCAAAACCATAGTACATCCCTGTCTTGCCGGTTTATTTCAGCCCCCAAGTTTGCTTAAGAGCGTTTCCAGGGATGCCTTTGCATCTCCAAGGAGCAGCTCAACATGGGGCATTTCATAAAGGGGATTATCTACCCCTGAGTAACCTGGATTAGTATCAAGGTTACATACGATTACGTGCCTGGCTTTGTCTACATCCAAAACCGGCATGCCGTAGATAGGCGTATCTTCGGCAGTATTGGCGGCAGGGTTAACTACGTCGCAGGCCCCTACCACAATTGCTATGTCAGTTTCCTGGAATTCAGGGTTAATGTCATCCATCTCTCTGAGTTTCTCGTAAGGTACGTCCACTTCTGCAAGGAGGACATTCATGTGTCCCGGCATTCTTCCGGCTACAGGGTGGATGGCAAAGTCAACCTCTGCACCCCGGGCTTCCAGAGCATCCATGAGTCTCTTTACATGGCCCTGTGCCTGCGCAATGGCCATGCCATAGCCAGGTACCACGATAACTCTTTTTGCCTCTGTAAGTACTTCTTCCAGCGGTTTTCTGCCCGGTTTCTCAGAGCTGTCCAAAGAGCCCTCTGAACCGGCAGTGTGCCGGGCATCGCCTCCAGCTTGGTCTTCCGGGCCTTCAGTCCGTCCTTCAACTGCATCCAGGAGCGTATCCAGTGATGCTTTGGCATCGCCGAGCAACAGTTTCACATGGGGCATCTCATATAGAGGATTATCTACCCCCGAGTAACCCGGATTAGTATCAAGGTTGCAGACCACTACATGTTTGGCCTTGTCTACGTCCAGAACAGGCATACCGTAGATTGGAGTATCTTCTGCAGTGTTTGCAGCAGGGTTAACCACGTCGCACGCTCCTACCACTATGGCTACGTCAGTGTTCGGAAATTCAGGGTTAATGTCGTCCATCTCTCGTAGCTTTTCGTATGGTACGTCTACTTCTGCAAGGAGGACGTTCATGTGCCCTGGCATTCTTCCTGCTACAGGGTGAATGGCAAAGTCAACCTCTGCGCCTCTGGCTTCCAGGGCATCCATGAGTTTTTTCACATGTCCCTGGGCCTGGGCAATAGCCATTCCATAACCGGGTATTACTATGACTTTCTTTGCCTCTGACAGAGTCTTTCCTAACTGCTTTGTTTCGGCTTCTTTGGAATCACCTGAAGAAGCGCTTGAGTCAGCAGCATGGCTAATGCTACTGTCTGACGCGGCTTCCCCTTCAGAGACTCGCCCCTCAACTACACCTAACAGCGTCTCCAGGGATGCTTTTGCATCGCCAAGGAGAAGCTCAACATGGGGCATGTCGTATAGAGGATTATTTACTCCTGAGTAACCGGGATTAGTATCGAGGTTGCACACGATTACGTGCTTTGCCTTGTCAACATCGAGAACCGGCATACCGTAGATGGGAGTGTCCTCGGCAGAATTTGCGGCAGGGTTTACCACGTCGCATGCTCCTACCACTAGGACCGCGTCAGTTGCTGCAAATTCAGGGTTAATGTCGTCCATTTCACGAAGTTTCTCGTAAGGTACGTCTACCTCAGCAAGGAGGACGTTCATGTGTCCTGGCATTCTTCCGGCTACAGGGTGAATGGCAAAGTCAACCTCTGCGCCTCTGGCTTCCAGGGTGTCCATGAGTCTTTTTACATGGCCCTGAGCCTGGGCAATAGCCATTCCATAGCCTGGAACCACAATGACCTTTTTGGCATCTTTCAGAACAGAACCAGGGACTTTCTCGGGTTCTGGGGCCTTGGCCGCCTTGTCCGGGCTTTCAAGAGGCTTTTCTGCAGATGCAACCTTGGGCAAGGCCTTTTTTGCACCGGCCTGGCTCTTGGCACGGGACGGCTTGGCAATGGCCCCGCTCAAGACGTGTGCCAGGGACCGGTTCATTGCACGGCACATTATCTGGGTCAAGATTAGCCCTGATGCCCCTACGATGGCTCCTACAGCCACGAGCAANNGAGGGACAAGGGCACAACGGCAGATTCAAGTGACAGTGTAAGCACTGCCAGTACCAGCATAAGCACAATACTTCCGTTGGACATGAGGTTATGGCCTGTAAGGACTACCGGCCTTTGGTTCATGCGCCTGTCCAGTTTTGCCGCAGCAATCAGACTTCCGCTAAGGGTCAACCCACCAACAATCAGAGCGAGCTGGCTGGTCATTTTGTTGAAAGTAGCCATTTCGCCGTATTTGTCCATAATCTCGGCCATGGCCACTAGGGCCGAAGCTCCTCCGCCAAGTCCGTTGAGCAGGGCAACCATTTGAGGCATCTGTATCATGGTTGCTCTTACTGCCATCCAATACCCTAAGAAACCACCTATTGCCATGGCAATCCATAGCAGAGGCACACTCAGAATCTTGTTATTCCATAGCACCAGCAATATTGCAGCCAACATGCTGAGGGCACTTAACCTGTTGCCACGAACTGCGGTCCGGGGAGAACTCATCCACTTAATGCCAAGGAGGACCAACCCTGCAAGGATTATTGACAATAGAACGTAGTATATCTGATCCATCTCGACACCCCGTTTATTAATTCTTGAACATTCTCAGCATGCGGTCTGTAACCACAAAACCGCCTACCAGGTTGATGCAGGCGAGTATAATGGCTATGAAACCAAACAACTTGCTTCCTGAGTTCACTGCCACTGCAGTAGAAACCAGAGAGCCGAGAATGGTCACTCCTGAAATGGCGTTTGTTCCTGACATGAGGGGGGTATGAAGCAAAGAAGGTACTTCGCTTATTACCTTGTACCCAAGCCAGGTTGCAATTCCGAAGATTAGTATCAGTGAAAGCGCGTCCATTCTTGCGCCACTCCTTGCGTTCTTAGTTAAGTCCCATAGCCTCCCTGGCTCCGGCGTGAACCAGTTTGCCGTCTTTGCAGACCAGTGATGAAGCTGTGATTTCGTCGTTGAGATCGATAACGACCTTGCCGTCTTTCACAAAGTTGGCTGCGTAGTTAAATATGTTCTTGGCAAACATCATTGTAGAACTTGAGGGAACCATGCCTGGTATATTCTTGGTGCCGTCTATGCTGACACCGTACTTTTCGATTATTTCTCCGCCTGCAGTGAGGTCGCAGTTTCCACCCTGGTCGATAGCAACGTCTACAATGGCGGAACCGGGTTTCATTGCTTTGACCATTTCTTCTGTTACCAGTATAGGAGCCAGTCTTCCGGGAACAAGGGCAGTGCATATGACAATGTCTGACTTGATAATGGTCTCTTTGATAGCTTCCTGTTCCTTAAGCAGCCATTCTTGAGGGAGGTGCTTTGCGTAGCCGCCATCACCCATTGCTATCTGTGCCGGGACTCCTGTTTCAACAACCTTAGAGCCAAGGCTCTTGGCATGTTCTGCTGCATCGGGACGAATATCTACTGCATGTACTACGGCACCCAACCTCTTGGCCGTTGCAACTGCCTGCAGGCCTGCAACTCCTGTGCCCAGTACTGTAACGTTAGCCGGAGGAATCATGCCTACTGCTGAACCGATCATTGGAACGAACTTGGGTAGACGGTTCGCTGCCATAAGTACTGATTTGTATCCGGCAACTGTGCTCATGGAAGTAAGGGCATCCATAGCCTGTGCCCTGGAAATCCTGGGGATTCCATCCAGAGTCAGTCCGATTACACCTTTTGCCGAGAGGTTCTTAATCATTTCGTGGTTTGGCGGGGCAGCTGGATGCAAAAATGTGACCAGCACCTGGCCTTCATGAAGCATATCCACTTCGTGTTTATCTCTTTCTGAGTTGAACAAAGGTTCCTTTACTTTTAGGACAATATCCGATTGCTTAAGAAGTTCTTCAACATCATCCATGATTTTGGCGCCTGCATTGGCATATTCTTCATCTGCAAAATATGCTCCTTCGCCTGCGCCTTTTTCTACCAACACCTTTGCGCCGCCGGCAACAAGTTTCTTTACTGTTTCGGGAATTGCGGCAACGCGCCTTTCTCCCTGCATAATCTCTCTTGGTACTCCAACAGTCAAACCCTTGAACTGCATGACCCATGACCTCCTTGACATTTTTGGGTAGTGTCATTTTGATTTAATTATGCACCTGTTTTTTTCCGAGAGCTTGTTTTGAAGTTTTCACCGGTGCTCCCGTCAGACTTTCTTTTCTTCTATATCATACAGGAAGAATCCTCTTTTACGACAGTTGCATGAGCTTATGCATTTTTGCGTTGGATTACACCCTGGGGTGATTGTTGCAAAGGTGATTGGTGAAATGATGGAGGTGTCACATTGTTTTGTCACCTGGGGGATTCATGAAACGATAGGACCGTCCCGGCGTTTCAGTCCCCGGGCCTTTGGCCGGCATCTTGTGGTTTCCTGGGTTCCCAGGTGCAGAAGCGGTCGCAGCACAGGCGCAGATAAGGTATTATAAACACAAGTTTCCTTTGCGATTCCTGTAAGAGAGGGAATCTAGCAAAGACTTTGCTCAATATACTGAGTGACTGAAAGGGATGGGATAGTGTCCAAAAAGAGCATGGCCCGGGCAACATTGATCGTGGCAATTTTGGGGATTCTTTCAAAAATAATGGGTTTTGGGCGCGAGCAGCTTATCGCATGGTTTTTCGGTGCAACAGGGCTTACTGACGCATATTTGGTGGCTCTGGCAATACCGACTGTGCTCACGGGCCTAATCTCAAACCCGGTTTCTACGGCGTTCTTGCCTGTATTTGCATCGTATGTGGCCCGGGGTGATAATAAAGGGGCTTCAAAGGTTGCTTCATCTGTTATTACCCTTTCAGTTGGTACATTTCTGCTTGTAGGCATTGCTGCCAGGCCTTTGGCACCTCAGCTGGTAAGGCTTTTCGCTCCTGGGTTTTCCGGAATTGTATTTGACAGTGCCGTTACCCTTACAAGGCTGTTTTTTCCTGCTTTTGCACTGCCTCTTCTGGCTGCTCTGTACAAGGTTATCCTGAACTCATACAAGCAGTTTTCCATACCCGGAATTGGCCCTTTTGTTCAGAACCTGGCCATTGTCGCGCTGGTGATTTTGTTGGCGCCTACCCTTGGACTGCCTGCGCTGGCTATAGCTACGATAGCAGGGTATTTAGCTCATGTTTTGGTTCAGCTGCCATCAGTCAGGAAACTGGGATTGGATTTCAAGTTATCTATAGAGATAAACCAGGGAACCAGACAAGTACTCAATTTATCCATTCCTTTGATGATAGGCGGCCTTGCAACCCAGCTGTATACAATGATCGACAAGAACCTGGCTTCAAGGCTTCCCTCAGGCTCAATAGCAGCCCTTAGTTTTGCCGACAGGTTGAGATTACTTCCTATGGATTTATTTGTATCTGCTGTCATTACCGTGATTTACCCGTCTCTTTCAGAGATGTGGGCAAAAAGAGACAGTGCAGGTATGGGAGATACTCTTCTTACAGGAGCCCGTTATGCTATGTTTGTTTGTATTCCTGCAGCTTTGGGCCTTACAGTGCTGGCAAAGCCCATAGTAAGGCTTGCTTTTGAAAGAGGGGCTTTTACCCCTGAAGCTACTTTACTCACAGCAAAGGCCCTGTCTGTTTACTCTTTCGGTATCGTAGCCCTGGCTCTTTCCAGAATCGTAGGGGTTGCCTTTTACTCAAGCCAGGATACGTGGCGTCCGGTCTTGCTGGCCCTGGGGACTTCAGGTTTGAACATTGTGCTGGACATTCTTCTGGTAGGCCCCTTTGGCCATACAGGCCTGGCTCTGGCCAATGTCCTGGCATCCTGGGCAGGAGCTATCATGGGCATAGTGCTGTACGTCAGGCATATTTCCCCGGTTTCCCTCAAAGAACTGGCACAGTCAGGCTCTAAAATCCTTATGTCAGCAGGGATAATGGGAGCTTTTGCCTGGGTGGTTGCCGGCTATTCAGGCTTTCTGGCCGGCACCGGAAATCTAAGGACAGACCTGGCTCTGGCAGTAATTGTGGTTGGCGGCTCAGTGCTTGTGTATTTAGGAGCTGCCCTTGTATTCAGATGCGAAGAGATTCTTCTTATTACGAGTATAGCCAAACAAAAATTAGGCCATTCGAGGAAGAGGATTTGATCTTTGGAAAACGGAATTAGTGAACCAAAAAGAAGTGGCTCATTTGATTCCGGCCATGAAAGGAGACTTCACTATGAGACCTGTGAACTCAGAAGACTTGTATTCTATGAAATGGGCACAAGATCCCCAGGTATCGCCTGATGGAACCAGGGTTTTGTTCGGGCTTAAATCAATTGTCCCCGGAGGTAGGCTGAAGGGGTACAAGACACAGATTTGGATTGCCTGTGATGACAGGCTACGCCAATTTACTTCAGGCCCCAACGACACGTCTCCCAGGTGGTCGCCTTGTGGAACCAAAGTAGCCTTTTTGTCTGATCGAGACAAGGGCAAGAATCAGATATACATTATGTCCCTTAAAGGCGGAGAAGCTGTAAAGGTTACATCTCTTAAGGGTGGCACAGGAGAACCTGTCTGGTCTCCCGATGGCAAGAAAATAGCCTTTTCTGCCCTGCCAGATGATGGGAGCGCCTGTGACGAGAAGGATGAAGAAAAGTCAGACGTAAGAGTAATCAGTAAGATCAGGTACAAACTCAACGGCCGGGGTTTTCTTCCTGAGGCTCATTATCAAATCTTTATATTAGATGTAGATTCGGGAAAAACCACCCAGGTTACAGATGGGCTCTACGACTGCCGGGAACCTGAATGGTCACCTGACGGTAAGCAAATATGCTTTGTATCAGCCAGATTTGAAGATAATGATCTTTCGTCAATAAAGGATCTTTGGGTGGTACCGGCAACAGGTGGAGAGATGAAGAAACTTACTGCAAGTGATGGCGTGTTTTATTCGCCTTCGTGGTCTCCTGATGGGAAGTACATTGCATGTTACGGGCATGACAATGAATACAAGGGGGCTACAGTTCCCGGCGTATGTCTGGTGCCCCTACAAGGTGGGCCTGTCAGCTTCCTGACAAAAGCTTCACAATTGGGTGTGGGCCAATCACTGTCAAGTGACGTAGTCTCACCCCTTGTGCCTAAACCTGCCTGGTCATCAAATGGAGAAGGAGTCTTTTTTGCAGCCCTGGACCGGGGTAGGACGGCTCTTTACAGTGTCAATGCCGAAGGTGGCGAAATCCAAAAGATTACCGGAGGAGA
>MTKW01001059.1_pt1 | contig 27640 bp, 24 predicted proteins | sample 1042761 | NCBI WGS metagenome assembly MTKW01 (sample SAMN06205366, study PRJNA360243) | anaerobic digester metagenome | biome: Wastewater treatment plant; feature: Anaerobic digester sludge; material: sludge; isolation source: anaerobic digester fed with sludge from wastewater treatment plant ...
AATTACTTCAGTCTTATTACCATACCATTTTCTAGTTAATCCTCCCTTATGATGGAAAACATATTTATAATTTTTTACAGGATAAATTTCAATGTTCTTTACTTCCCACCACTTTCTAATAAATCTATTATTATTTCCTGTTTTAATGCCTTCAGAAATATTAATAGCGTAATCTAACACAGTCTCTTTAGTGAAATTTTCTATTTCATCGTCACTTAGCCAATAAGAAAAATTTTGCCCCGGAATTAGTTTAAACTTTTTCAAATTGTTGATGTAATTGCTAGCTTCTTTTTTAATAAACAATTTTTCTTTTTCATGTGCTTTAAATCTTATTAAATCAAAAAACAAAGAAAAGTAAGCGGAAACCTTCGTTTCTTTGAAAACAAAACATGTTGTTTGGACTACTTCCCCTTTTATTTCTTCAAATGCGTTTGGTCCTAAATGAATCATGCTAATCAACATCTTACTATTTATTAAGTGTGCTCTTAGTTTATGATAACTCTTAAGGAACATCCAGCTTTGCATGTTTATCATTGCTAAAAAGCCATTTTTTTTGATGAAATCTGTCTCCATAAACATTGCAAACATATCAGTTTTACTGTTTGGATAATATTCATTAGCGTATTTTTTTGCTTTATCTTCTAAGCTTGATATTCCAATATATGGAGGATTGGTTATCATCACATCATACTTAATTGACATAAAGTGAGCTAGTCTTAAAAGATCACCTATTCTTCTCAGACCATATTCTATAAACTCATAGCTAAAAACTCCACCAATGCTTATTCTTCTTAATTGGTTTATTTTATTACCTACTGCTAAGTATGCTTTACTAGGTTTTATTTTTAAAAGAGAACCTATTACTTTTGCATCTTCAAAAGTTCTCACTACATAGTCAATAACTTTTAAATCATTTTCAGTTAAGTTATATTCACTGTTTTTCCAATCAGAACTCATCAATTCTTTTAAATGAGTTTTATAATCCATCCTATATAACTTTTTAGATTCTTTTATTTCTAATACTTTAGGTATTACTCTTCTTCCATCATTAAAAAACCTAGAATCAATACTTCTTGCTTTCATCATTAATGCAAACTGTGCAAGCTGAGTTGCTCTTTTATCAATGTCTAAGCCAACTAAATTGTTTTCTAAAATCTGTTTAGGAATATCTGTAGTTAAGTATCCCACTTCTTCATACATTTTAAATAGTATATCAAAAGAATAAACTAAAATATGTCCTGAGCCTGCAGCTGGTTCTATAACTTTAATTTCTTTTGGATCCACATTCTTGTATCTTATTTTTTCTAAACTTTTAACGACTTCTTCTGTTTGTTCAGCTTCTTCCACATAATACTTAAGATCATTTTTTAAAGGTGAATTAGGATAACTTTCAAGCCAAATTCTCCCAATTGAGTTTTCTGCCATATATTTAACTATCCATTCGGGTGTAAAAAGTTGTGTTACTGCTGGAAGTGTATCTTTAGTTATTTTCTTCTTTGAAGCAAACACCTCATCTTTTTTCACCGAAATATAAAACTGATATAACCAACCTATAACTTCTATATCATTTAGAAAATCTTGTTTATCTAACTCTATTAATTTTGTTATAACAGTTTCTCCTGTTAATAAAACCGGAGGTAACAAATATTCTAAATAACTATATTCATTAGAAAATAGCATAGGTAGTATTTTTGATAATGAGTTACATTGTTTAAATAAAACATACCTATATAACTGTTCTATATTATCTTCGTTTTTTAGCCTTGTATAGTGATTAACATCAAGCTCTAAATCATCTTTTATAAAATGCAAGTTAGATAATATCTCTGGTTCTATTATTCCACCATCTGGAAATATTTTAAATCCATGATCCAAATAACCATGAACCTCCATAAATCTAAGTGCTATTAATCTATTAAACCAAGTATAGGCAAACTGCTCAACAACATTGTTGTATCCTTCGTCTTTAATAATTCTAACGATACTTTCTCTTTCCTTATTAAAGCTTTTAGGATAAGTTCTTGTTTCACCATCTATAATTGTCAAGTCACCTTGCACATATGATTTTTTAATATCTTCATCGCTTGATATTCCCATAAGATTTAAGGATACTTTAATTTGTGTTTCTAAATTTTCTTTTGCCCATACAGCAAAGTTTTGAAGTTCTCTTTTATTCATTGTATCCTCCTATTCAACATCAATTTCATCAACATCAGCTAAAGCTTCTAAAAGATTCTTTTCTATTTCTGTAAGTACTTTTTTAACATCGTCTTTAGTTTTAATCTTCTTATTTGCCACTGATATCATTGAGCTTAACTTAATTCTTTTAATTTTTTTAGCAGGTTCATCTTCACCTTGTGATGTTGTAGGCCTTGATAAAATATCTGATATATATCTTTTAACTGCGTCTAACTCACGATCAGATGCGTTTTTATATGAATCTAATTGATTTTGATCGGCCCCTGTTAAGTGTTCAAACCACATGCTAAATCTATTTTTAACTTCATCAAACTTTGATTTTAAACTGTTTTTGTCTGCCTCTTCTAATTCTAAATTTAACGCTTGATTAATCTCATGTTCGATACTTTTAAGGTTTTTATTTAAATCATTAGTAATTCTTGAAACTTTTTCTTCCCTCATCTTATCTTGAATAGATTTTGCTTGAAATACTAAAGTTCCAAGCTCATTCATTCTTGCAAACGGTAAATCCATTTTTAAAATTTCGTTCATTTTCTCTACAACATTAGTTAAGTCTGATAAGTCTTCAAATATTTGATTATCTATATACCAATTATAAATATCTTTAGCTTCATTAAAGTTTTTCATTTGAGCTGAATTATCACCATAAAACGCCAAGATTTGTTCCAATATAGGAGCTTTTTCAATTAGTGAATCTTTAACCTCTATAATTGAATTAAAGATAACAGCTTTATCGTTTGATTTTGTTATTTTCTCAAAGTCACTATAAATTGATGCTAAATGAGATCTTCCTGCAAATGAACCAGGACCATACTTAATTTGAATTTCTTGAAGTCTATCTTTATTAAAGTTAAAGAAACCTAAGACATCATTTTTAAGCTGCTCTTCTTGAATTGGATAGTTTTCATCATAAGCATCTTTCATTATTCTTTTAACTTCATATAGGATTTCATCATCAATCTTTTCTTGAGTTGCAACAACCATCGTATCTAAAGATTCGCCTCTTGAAAACTTATATTTAAAGTTTTGGTCATTTAAAGCAACAACATTATCATGGATTGATATTTTAATTTGATTGGCTTTTAATAAAGAGCCTATCATTCCTCTTACGTCTAATTCTTTCCAGCCATATGGTGCTTTAGCAAACATATCAATTAATTGTTTAACTGAAGTTCTTCGATGGAATCTTTTGCCTTCTTTTAAGTTTTCTAAAATTTCTTTATAAGCCGTATAATTTATCTCTTGCTCCAAAGTATCCATAGAAACTCTTGTATCGTTTAACATAACACTGATTGCTTCATTTGTGTTATAAAATTCTTTTACATAGTCTAACTTATAGAACTTATTTTTAATTTGATCTTCTATTGCTTCATGTATTCTATCTTTGCCATCTTTTTCTCTAATGTTTAAAATCGAAGAGTTGGCATAAATAGTAGCCTTTTTTAAGACTTCTTCAATTATGTCTTCAGCTCTTTTTCTTCTTTCGCTTGCTTCTTTTACTTTCTTATTCATAATTTCTGCAAATGTTGATGAAGATGTAGTGCTATTATTTCTTCTGAATCTTTCAATTTTAGCAGCTTTAATTAACTCTTCTAAATATGCACCCTCTTTTAAATCAATAATAATTCCACTTAAACGCATTGATTCAGATAAAAAAGCTTCTTCATTATCAAGTCTTTGATTATTTAAATGACTAACTACTTTTATTGTTATATTATCTGGATTATACTGTCCTTTAATTTCATCATCAACATAACGATTAAGTGAAAAATCATATCTAGATTTATAACGATATCTATTACTATCTAAAATACGATCATAAATAATTTCACTAATTGTTCTTGTTACTTCGCCTTCATTGTATGAAGTGTTATTAATTTGTCTATTAATGTCTTGTTCTTCGTTGGTTAAGAAGTCATATTCAGGGCCATTTTTTTGGATTAGCGTTTCTTCTTCTAATTTTTTAAGCGATTTTAGTATGTCTTCCCTTAATTTTAATTTATCTTCATGCAGACTTGATACCATTAATGTTGATAATCTATCTATCGTTGCTGGCATTTCTTTTACATACTTAATCATAAATAGTAACTTTAATACTCTTAAATCAAATTCATCTAATGATGGCTTTCTTTCTGCACTTGTAAATACCGTTTGAATAGGATAATCAATAAAGTTTTTAACTGTTGAATAAAAACTATCAAAAGGCACTAAAATATTCGTATTATTTTCTGCTACTTCTTTAGCTGATTCTTGAAAAGCACTTAATAACGACCTTTCATTTTGAGATAAATGCTTCCCCTCAGTCATTCCATGTTCTCTAATCGCTTCAAAAACTTTTTGCAGAAGTTCAAATTGATATGAAACAAATGGATACACATCTTTAAACTCATCAGCATTTTTATAACCAGTCCAAGTAGGTTTTGCATCAAACATAATTAAATTATTTAACTTAGATTGATATTGCTCATAAACACCTTTAAGCGGTCCAACTGCATTATCAGATTTGTCTAAAATTCTTTTCTTGATAACTTCATCAGCGTTTGCCCCGCTTAATAATATTCTAGTATCAAATCTTCCTTGAATTTTAGAAAAGTCATTTTGAGTTCCTTTGTTTGCATCAACCATAGTAGTAATATGCTGTTGTGATGTTACAACAACCCACGCATTTCCGTGACAAAACTTTCCTAAATCTTCAACAACAGTTTGTAAATTAAGCATTAAACTGCCGCTTGTTCCAATAAATTGCCCTACTTCGTCCATTAAAAAGATGACTCTTGTGTTATTCTTTTCACAATAATCATTAACTATTTTAGCAAATTCTTCTGTTGTTTTAGTGAAATTCAAACTTGAGTCTTTCACAAAATCATTCGCTGATTCAAGGCTGATGCCTTTTACTTTAACTAGGGATTTAACAATGTTATCTCTATTTAATAGAGCATGATTTCTACCGTCATACCACTCTTTTTTTGAAAACTCTTTAAACGCTTCTTTAAATTCATCGTATTGATTATCTTTTATCAATATTCTTTCTAAATCAGCAACCCATGGTGTTGTTGGGCAAAGCCCTATCGCTTCGTTAAAACTTCTTAACATTATATCCATAATTGCTTGAGTTTGTTGTTTAGAGTTTGATTTAGCTTTGGAGTCAATGTTAAATAAAATCACTTTATTATTTACTTGTGTACTTTGTTTGATATCAGCAAAAACAAAGCTATCAGTTATTTTATTATCAAAATAATCAATAGCTGGCTTTCCGCCAACTACCTCATTTTCAAGTAAATATCCTAATATTTTTAAAAAATGTGATTTACCAGAACCAAAAAAACCAGTAATCCATACTCCCATCTTTTCTGTTGGTGTTTTAATAGACTCACGATATTTCTTGAAAAATGTTCTAAAAGAATTTGTAATTTCTTTAGTAACAACATATTCATCTAGTTCTTGAACTTTTTGTAAATCATCTTCGTTTCCAATAGTTACTACCCCTTGGATACTTCTATCGATTGGCTTTTTAAATAAATTTCTAATTTTCATTTTTATTCGCTCCTTTTTACTAAATTAAATGCTCGATAATAATTATCATCGTCTAATCTATCAAATAATCTTAATGTCATTTGTTTATTAGTATCATAAGTTCCTGGATACAACATTACAACAGGATTATGCCTAAATACGCTTTGTAAATTATTAAGTACTGTGTGACTTCTTATAACCGGATAAACTTTGCCTATTCCATCAATCAAGACAATGCTTTTTCCATCATCTATTACGCTTTCTTTAAACTTTCTAATAATTGGGTTATCCTCTTGCTCTAAAGCTAGCAAAGGTTGAAATACTTGTGTTAACATAACAGATTTTGGATATTCAGATTCCATTTCAATAATATTTTCAAAATATCCTTCTTTCTTAATTACTTCAAGCATCATTTCATATAAATCAAATCTTTTAATAGCTTTATTATTTTGTGCAATTTTATCAACTTCTCTTCTAATCCTTAACTCATCTTCAGATTTATAACTAAATATAGCAAACTTAAGCTCACCCGCATTTCCAGGGTTATTAAAATAATTTATATTCAGTTTTTGACTTAATTCATATATTCTTTCATTAAATGTTATTTTCATAGTCTATACCCCTAAAATTGCTTTTAAATAAACTTCATCATTAATTAATTGGATGTGTTTAATTACATCAGGATTTATTAAAACTTTGTTTACTTCAATGTTTCTTCTTTCTCGTATTCCTAAACCTGATTCAACTAAAATGTTTCTATAACCTTTTCCTAGTTGATCAATTGTATGGTTTCCCCATCCTTTGACAGTCTCATTGATTTCTTTCTTACTTAAGAAAAACATATCAAAATCATCTAACGAGATATATTGCTTTTCATTAAGTAGTGATTCTCTATAAACTTCAAACAAGAAATCTAGAAACAAATGATCACTTTTAGCTATTGCGTATACTAAAATAAATTTAGAGGTAACCACATCGCCTTCTAAAAACTGTTCTAATAAATATTTATCTAATAGAACCAACCTATTATAAACGACATTAGTTACCTCTCTTCTTCTTTGTAACGAATCAATCTCAACAATATTTTCTTCAAAACACTTATAATAAACTTCATTTCTATCAAGTCCATCAGAAATTAATTTTGCAACTTTTTTAGCTGTAAAATAATAATATGGTGTTTTTTTAATTGCAGATGTGTATTTAATTTTATTCATTTTTTATCACTCCTCAACTATTAGTACAATTACATTGTATAATAAACCAAACAATAATGCAATAAAATCCGTTCCGTTTTGTATGTAATTGATATACAAGGCACTGAAAGCCTGTATAAATCAATTCGTTTCAAACAAATTTCAAGATTTTCAAAAAAATTGCCTTGTGTTTTTTAAATGCCCCGCCATACGGTACCCCTAGACCTTGATTTATAGTCAAAGGGGGGGATTACAAAATAAAAAAAACTAAAGATTTTACTCTTTAGCTTTAGTTATTTGTTTTTATGAATCTATTAAATTGTATCTTAATCATTGTTCCAATTTTCTTCTCTTGCTTCGATTCTCTTTTCCATTATTTCTAATTCAAATTTTTTATCATGATACTCTCTACCAAACTTAATTATTAATAAATATCTAGCACTATTAAAATCTGGTGGATAATATTTTTTTGTTTTTACAACTTTTCTTTTAGACCTACCGCCTACTTCTTCTATTAGTGTTTGTGTTGTTTCTTCATAATAGCCAACAGCTTTTTTATAAATAGCATTAATTAAATCTTCTTTTAAGATTAATTCACCTTTTGAAAAAGCTCTAGCAAAATCAACGTGCTTGTTTTTCATCTTCTGCAGCGTCTTTTCACTAATACCAAGCCTTAATGCAATTTTTCTTTGTGGAACATTTTTTGAAACTAAATCTTGAATTATCTCAAGTCTTTCTCTTAATAATCCTTGCTTCTCCCATCTTTGAAAAGTATCTAAATGCCTACTCATTTTTTATCATTCCATTCAAGGGGTAAGTTACTTACCACCTAACTACCTCTTTTATCAATTTCATCTTATAACAAAGTTCCTGTTTTTGGTAGTACCTGGTTGATGACATATATTAAAGAGGTTTATGATTTGAAACAACATAGTATTAGTTACAAATGTTTGTTATTGCATTGTTGCCGTTATGTTTGCACAACCGATAACACACATTATCGGAGTTGACTTAACTTTTTAAAAAAATTATCATCATAAACCTTTTCTTCAAAATTTTCATTATGAATGATATTATTTTCAATGGTTGTTCTTAGATATGGTTCTTTATTAACTATTTCATGACCTAATTCATCTTTCCATTTATTATGCTCTATTCTTTTAATTGTGTAATAGATCCCTTTTTTAATATCTTCTTTATTGTATTTTTTAATTATTTCATATAAAAAGTCATTTAAATCTTCAATCCATTCTTCTGTTCCAACAACTATCTTATTATCAATAAGAACCTTTAAGTAATAATTTAAGTTAAAAGGTAGTGAGCGTGGATCAACCACGCCTATATCATTATTTATCATTCTTTTATCATTTTTCTTACTTTTACTATTACTATTACTTTGTTTATCTTTGTCAACATCAATCGTATCTTTGTTAACAACAATCGAATCATTGTTAACATCTATTGTTTTTTTATTATCAATTTCATCCATTTCTTCTTGTGATAAGAGTAAGCATTCTTTTAATATTCTCACTTTTCTTCTTTTTGTTGCGTAGTAATAATGATGTTGGATTTCTTTGCTTGTTAAATATCCTTTATTAAATGATTTTTTATCAAAGATATTATTATCTACTAAAAAACTAATTATCTTTAAAACTTTATCTTCATCAAGATACAAAGACTCAGATAATAAAAACACTACATCTTCAATTCTTTCAAACTTCCAAAATTGTCCTTTTTGATATATCCACGTTACAATTGCACTATATACAGCATAACCTTCACTTTTATGTTCTTTTAATATTCTTCTTATTTTTATATCTTCTAATAAATCTGTTGGTTGGTAATAAAAATCTAATCCTCTTTTTGGTTTTCCAGCCATAGTTACATACTTTCTTTTTTACTAATATATTCAAGCAATGATTCTTTTGTAATACGCCAACTATTACCAACCTTAAATGCTTTTAATTCTTTAGATTTTATGTAGCGTATTATAGTTGCTCTTGAAACTTTTAATATTTTAGTTAATTCATTAATGTCATATATTATCATTTTATTTTTCCTCTTTTCCTAATAGTAAATTGCTCATAATAATCTCACCATCATTTTCNNCCGTATTTAATTAAATTTGTTGCAACACTATGTCTTAAGCTGTGTGCTGTATATCTTTGATCATCAATACCTATTTCTCTTAAATAGTCTTTAATAAAGCCTCTAATGGTTCGTGTTTTAACTCTTTTATTTTTATGATTATTGCCGTGAGTTATAAATAGCGGTTCTAAATCATCAGCTCTTTCCATTAAATAACTTGTTATTACGCTAAAGACTTCATCTGATAACTTAACATAATTATCTTTATCATCATGACCTTTTCCTTGAACATATAGTAAATGTTTATCTTTAATACTTGATATATCACTTACATTTGCTCTTTCGACTTCAATTGTTCTAAGACCTGTTGTCATCATTAAAAGAATAATAGCATGGTTTCTTAAACCAATTATTGAATCAATTTTACTTTTTGATAAGCCTACTAAGGCTCTTAGTTCGTTTAAACTAAAAGCCATTCTTTTAAAAGTAGGTTCAATTTTTGCTCCTTTAACTCCAGTTAATATGTTTTTATAAATTCCTTCGCTATCTAAATAAGTAAAAAAACCTCTAAGAACAACTATACTTTTTTGAATACTTGCTGATTTTACTTTTTTACTTAAGTATTCTTTATAGTCTAAGATGTCTCTTTTTTCTGGCAATAAAATAAATCTAAACTTTAAATACTTAACAAAATCTAATAAAATCTTTTCATATGAGTTAATAGTTCCATCTTTTAGATCGAGTGAATTTATATATTTATTAACTAATACGTTAAAATCAATGTAAAAATCATTCATTTTAATTCAGACTTTCTAAATAATCTTTTTCTAAAACATAAAATACTTCAAGTGGTATTTCTAAAACTTTAGAAATTTTTCCAACAATCATCAAAGATACTTGTTTACCTCTTGTTCCGTTTTCAAACATTGAATAATGTTGATAACTAACTCCTGCTTCTTTTGCTACTCTTCTTTGTGAGTAACCTAATTTTTGTCTTGCTCTTACTAAATACATGCGCATACATTCACTTCCTTTCCTATTTTTAAACGCACCCAAGTAAAAAAGACCAAATAATTTGGCCTAGTTAAATAAAATATTAAATTGTTATTATCACCCCATTAATTTAAAATACAAAACAAACGAAAAAAAAGACCATTTTAAAAGGTCCTTCTAGTTTCTAAAGTTGTTTGTTTTTGTATTTTTTAGTAGTAATCAATTAGACGCACTAATCAATTCTATTTAATTTTATCATAAAACGTACACTTTGTTGTATAACCAATGGGCTACAAATTACGCTAATTGTTGTTATGTCTTCACTAGCAGACAAAACAATTGTTTTTACATAAAAAACGGATGAATATAACGGCTTTTTATCTTTTATTGAACTATTAGGCCACTAATATCTATACTTATTGATAAGATATCGCACCTTTAACATTAACATTTTAACTCGATTAATAGCGGTTATTAGATTTTTATCTTGAAAACACCTACAAAACAAATAGCGTAATAATAAACAAAAGCAATAAAAATTTCGTTATTAGTGGGAGATTGATGCGAGATTGATGCGAGATTAGTGCGAGATTAGTGCGTGATTATAATATGATTGTGGGAGCAAGTGGAAGCAAAGTGGGAGAAAGGTGGGAGCATTTTAATTTGATAAAATTTCATTTGTCTACAACCGTTGGTCACAATTTAAATTTAAATTTGATACAATAAAAGTGGCAATAAAAATAAATCCATCACTTTTGGTCAAAGATGTCTCACTTTATGTGGGATTTTTTTGCTTACAAACAAACTTAATTATTTTATGACTTGCTATTAGGAGAAATTTAAGCAAACATACATAATGACAAAAGAAAAGGAGGATTTGTTTTTATGCCAAACAAAAGAGAAGTTATTGTAATAGAGCCAACAAAACAAGTTCCAGGTCATTTGGATTTTGAACTAAAAAGAAAAAAGAGAGTTTGTGCTTATGCAAGAGTATCAACTAATAATTTAGATCAGTTAAACTCTTATAATGCTCAAATTGATGAATACTCTAAAAGAATCAAAGAACATCCAGACTGGGAATTTGCTGGTCTTTATGCTGATGAAGGATTAAGTGGTACATCATATAAGAGACGAACTCAATTTAATCAAATGATTGAAGATGCTAAAGCTGGACTAATTGATATGATTTTAGTTAAATCAGTTTCTAGATTTTCAAGAAACACAATTGATTCTCTTTCAATTATTAGAGAATTAAGAGAAATTGGCGTTGAAGTGTTTTTTGAAAAAGAGAATACTTCTTCTTTAGATAGTAAAGTTGATTTTCATTTGACTATCTTTTCTTCTATTGCCCAAGAAGAATCAAGAAACATTAGCGAAAACATTAAATGGGGAATAAGAAAAAGATATAAGCAAGGTCATGTTAGAATCAATACTAAAAGATTTCTTGGTTACGATAAAGATGAAGATGGAAACTTAGTAATAAATGCTGAAGAAGCTCAAACGGTTGAATATATTTTTATGCTTTATATTTTAGGTTATTCATATACAGCTATATGTAAAAAATTAATTGATGAAGGTTATAAAAATGGTTATGGAAAAGTTAACTTTTCTCCTTCTTCAATTATGAGAATATTAAAAAACGAAAAATATGTTGGTGATGCACTACTTCAAAAAACAGTAACTATAGATTACCTAACTCATAAGACTGTTAAAAATGAAGGTCATGCTCCTCAATATTATATTAAAAATAATCATCCGCCAATTATTAATAGAGAAACCTTTGAAGGTGTCCAACAATTAATTAAAAATAGGACCAAAGATAACACTTCCACTAGGTTTTCTAATAAATATCCCCTAAGTGGATTTGTTTATTGTGGAAGTTGTCATAGAGTATTAAATAGAAACCATTATCGATATAAAACCAACAATAGAGTTGTCTTAACATGTAAAAACAATTATAAAGATAAAAGAGCTTGTGATATGAAACCAGCCGATAATGATCAACTCGTTATTTTGACAAACCATGTTTTAAAAGAAATGGGAGTTTTTGATGAACATATTATTGATGATTTGTTAAAAGAATTTGCTGAGGTTATTGATAATAAAGAGTTATACAATGAAATATCATTAAAAGAAAACGAAATCTTTAAAATAGAAAAAGAAATTGGCGATCTAATTGACTTTAGATTAACTACAAAAGGTAAATATGATGACAATGATTTAAGGGCTTTATATGATCGTAAAAAAGAAAAAATTAAAGAATTAACTATAGAAATAGAATATTTGAAAAACGATTTAGCAAATAGTTTAACAAAAGAAATGAGACTTAAACAAATTAAAGATGCTCTAACTGATGAAAAAGTATTGTTTAGAGATTCTTTAATAACCTTTTGTCAAAAAATTATTCAAGTATCTCCTACTGAGTTTATATATGTAATGGGCGCATTTGATTTATCAAAAGAGTATTTTACCCCATTAATTCCAAAGTTACTTAAGATGAAACCTTATTTTGAAAATTCTATTTACATTGAAAGTCTAGATACTACTTTTAATTACCGAGTGGTGGAATATAATGAAGGGATGTTAGATATATGAATAATAAGAAAAATGTTTGTGCATATGCTAGAGTTTCAACACTTAAAGATGTCGCCACATATAGTCTTGATAATCAAGTTGGTATTTATACTGATTATATTTTAAACAATGAAAACTGGAACTTTTGTGGTGTGTTTGTTGATGAAGGGAAAAGTGGAACAACTCTAAAATCAAGAATCGCTTTTAATCAAATGATTGAAGCTGCTAGAAACGGTTATATTGACTTAATTATTACTAAATCTATTTCAAGATTTTCAAGAAATACTGTTGATGCATTATCCTTAATTAATGAGTTAAGATTAATCAATGTAGAAATCTATTTTGAAAATGAAAAGATCTCTTCTTTTGATCCACAAGTGGACTTCGTGATTTCAGTAATATCTGCCTTTGCTGAAGAGGAAGCAAGACAGGTTAGTGAAAATGTAAAATGGAGCAATAAAAAGAGATTTGAAAAAGGAGTATTTCATGTAGTAACAAAAAGAATGCTTGGTTATGATAATGATGAAAATGGTGACTTAATAATTAATGAACAAGAAGCCTTTATTGTAAGAAAAATTTATTCTTTATATTTAGAAGGAAACGGTCTTACTAAAATTGTGAAATGGCTTAATGATAACAATTACAAAACAATCTCTGGTAAAGATAGATGGCATATAAGTACTATATCCGGTATTTTACAAAACGAAAAATATACCGGCAATGCACTTTTACAAAAAACATTTAGACCTTCTTTTAAAGACAGAAACTATAAAACTAATAATGGTGAACTACCAATGTATTATGTTAAGGATTCACACCCAGAAATAATTTCTTGTGAAACATTTAAAAAGGTGCAAGAATTAAGAAAATTAAAGTTAATTAAATATCATAAAATTCACTTAAAAGATGAAAACAACCATTATTCTAAACCAAGCATATATGCAGGTTTTATTAGATGTAGCAAATGTAACTATAATTACTATATTCAATATAATAATGTTGGTTCATCTTATAGTAGAGTTCACTTTAGATGTGGTTCTAAAAACAAATATAAAAAATGCTCTTCTGATAATATTTCAAAGCCAATTTTTGATGAAGTTCTTCTTTCACTCATAAATATGATTATTACTAACAAAAGAAAATTCTATCGTTTACTAAAAGAAGATTTATCATCTAATCAACTATACCTTAAAACTAAAAAAGAGCATCTTTTAAAACAACAAGAAATCAAGCGTTTAAGCAAAGAGTTAGTTAACTTTGATAATGAGTTAGATGATTTTGAAAAAGCCCTTAAAACTGAATTAAAGGCAAAATTACGGCAAGTTAAAATTGATTCAGCAAACATTTATAAAGAACTTGTTACAACTTTAAATGTTGATGCATTTGTTAAACAAAAAAGAGTGATTCTACAAACATTTAATGAACCTATTAAATCTATTGATGAGTTTCCATTTAGAGACTTCTTCTCTCATTGTGAAGTAACAAACAAAGAAGAAATAATATTTTACTTAGGATTTCCAATAGATGACAGAAAAAAAGAACCTCACTTTGAAGGTGAAGTTCCGTTTGTGATTAGAAAAACTAACCATACTTTGAATTTTAATTTATTTTCCTAGAGTTTTATTACATGCTAGATAAATATATTATTTGTTTAATTCAATATAATCAANNCGCTTCAATATAATCATCTAATAAAGCTAGTTTAACTCTATTTGTATCTACTATATTATTTAAGCGTTCTTTATCTTTTTCATCTAATGCAATTAAAATATCTGAATCCCCAAGGGCGTAAGTCATAACTCCATTACCACTAAATATATGTTTAACTAATTTTAATGCTAAATCAATATCTTTTTTTATTACTGATGAAACACTATACATTAACCCATCATATTTTAAATTCAACGGCTGCTCGTTTGTTTTATCATAATATGTATTAAATAAATCGTTTTTTTCTCTAACAATTGGATCTTTAACTTTTGCCACTCGTGATCTATTATTTTCTTCATTTTTGACTTTAATCGTTTCTTGATAGTTTTTTGGCTCTACTTCTGAAAGTTCAAGATATTCTTCAATATTAACCTCTAATTTTTTACATATGTTTTTTAAAAGTTTAGCAGTCATTATTGCGTCATGTTCACTATTGTGATTGGTTAATTCAGGATACTCTTTATTGGTTAGTTCTTTTAAAGCGTTAGCTAAGCCTTTTGAGATATTGTCATACTCTACTAACATCTCGGCTAAATCATAAGCCTTAACATCAATTTCTGGAAGATTATATCTTGTTAAAGCATCATCTATATACTTTAAATCATTGTTTACTGCATATCCAAATATTCCCCCATAGTCTTCAGTCAATACTTTTTTTATTTCATTATATTGAAATGGGAACGATTGGAACATTCTATAGTAAGCTGGTTTATATGCTAGTTTTGCTTTTGCGTTTTTCTTACTTACTAAATACCAATCAAACTCTGATTCTGGATCCATTAAAATGTCTTTTGATTCTAGCACATTGAATTTTTCATCTGTTATTGCGTATCCAAAGGAGCACATTTTACATATACCATCAAATGAATTGGCACATTCTATATCAAAGAATAAATATTTCATATTATCTGTCCCTCTTTTATAATCTACTTAATTCTAAATAAGAGGCGTATTCTAAATCTTCTTCATTGTTTTGATTAGAATCTTTTTCAATTTTACCTTCAACAAATTCAGATAATTGAATTCCTGTTAAACTCTTTTCCTTTAATAATATAGGATGTATTTTTTCTATAATATCTTTATTATCTTTTACTATTTTGAATGCTTGTTTATAAGCTATTTCCATTAGCTCATTTGTTTTATCAATAATTTTTTGTTGTTTTTCTTCTGTCACAATTTTTGATGTTGGTTTATGAACATATTCAAAACCATAATCACCATTATAAATTGAATATTCAATTGTTTGATAAGCCGACAATATATCATGATGACTTCCTGTGTATTTGTTGTTTAACATGATTTCTTCTGCTGCTCTACCACCAAGTGCTATTACTGCTTGATTGAATAGGTCATTTGTTGTAAGAACTTTTGATGGAGGTCTCATTCTAGCTCTACCAGCTGAAGTTGGATCACTTATTATAGAAACATCTTTTATTGTTTGGTTTAGTTTGTTTGCAACAATGAAATGGCCTAATTCATGATAAGCAATTATTTTATCTTCTTCTTCGTTTTCTGATGGTTTATCAAAGTGTATTAATTGCTTTAAGTCAATTCTTGTTCCTGTTTCCATTAATGCTCTTGTAGTTATTATATTTGTATTGTTATTAATTGCTAATATTGCTGCTTCGTTTATCATAGTTTTAATATCAGCGCCACTCATACCATCTGAAATCAATAATACTTGATTAATGTCAATCTCTTTTTCTAATTTTATTTGGTTTAAATAATAACTTATTATTTCTCTTCTTGACTGTTCATCTGGAAGTGATAATCCAATATGTTTATCAACTCTACCTGGTCTTATTAAAGCATCAGGTATTTTCCTTATGTGATTTACAGTTGCTATGACCATTATTTCNNTTAATTAGATCTTTATAGTCTGAACTTTTACTAGCAAAATCCACTTCAATAAACGATCTACCTATTTCATTCGCTATTGCTCTTGCAAATAATGTTTTACCAACTCCAGGTGGACCATACATTAATAATCCTTTAGGAAGACTAATTCCTAATTCACTGTAATCTTTGTAATTTAAAATTGTTTTGCACAGATTTAGTGCTTCTTGTTTTTCGTGCTGGTATCCAGCAATGTTATCAAATGTTATTTTCATTTATCTTTCTCCTTACAATTTAAGTTTATCAAGGCTTACAAAAATAAAATAGTACCGTTTTTGCACTATTTTCATAAGTTTTAATATCTCTTATAAAAACACAAAATTATTTGTTAATCTTTCTATTCGTTTTAATGTAACATCTTTACATATGTTTGATTCATCATTTGTAACGAGAATAAACTTTCTTCTTCCGTTATCCTCTTTGTTTAAGTTAATAACAGCCTCACCTGTAGTTCCACTACCGGCAAAATAGTCTAGCACTATTGATTCTTTTGTTGTAAGTGAACGAATAATTTCTTTTATTAGCTTTAGTGGTTTTGGTGTTTGAAAGTAATCTCTTCTACCAAAAATCTCTTTTAATTCATCTTTTGCAGATGATGTTGTTCCAAAACATCTAAATGTTTTTGGAACTTTTCCCTTCTTGTTCATTAAAGTATTGTTTTTTAAATATGGCTTGTTTATTTCATTAAATTTCTTTTTCCCATTAAATCCAAATAAAATATATTCATATTTAACTCTTTTTTTCGAACTATCTACATTTCTATTAACATCAAAAAACGGATGAAGCTTTTCCCACTTTCTTACTTCAACTTTATTAAAAGTGTCTTTTAATATTTTTTTCACTGTTTTAAAGCCAGGCTTATCAATATTAATTACTATTGCCCCATTTTTAGTTAAAAGATCTTTGCTTAAGTTAATTCTTTTCTTTAAAAAAGATTCATAACCTTCTTCAAAATTACTATCTTTATAGCCAATATAATCTATATTAGAATTATAAGGAGGATCTATAATTATTAAATCAATTTTATTTTTATAGTTACTATTCATTGATTGAAGGGTGTATAAATTATCTGATTCAATAATGTAGTTTGATTTGTCATCTCTAATTGTTAAAATCGCATCAGTATTTTGCAAAATATTTTTGTCTATAAAAGCATCTTTAGAGACTGATACATTTTTTAAGTTATCACAATGAGCAAATGCCCATTCCCCAATAAAAGATATTAAATCTGAACAATAAACGTCTTCTAAACTATGACAATTAGTGAAACAAGTTTTACTAATTACTGAAACATTTTTTAAATTGATTTTAGTCATTTGATTAGAACCTGAAAACGCTCCTCGTTCTAACGTTGTTACATTTTCACCAAGAGTAATCTCACCAACTGATAAATGTGCTGGATAGCATATTAATTTAGTTTTATCTTTTGTATATAAAACCCCATTAGATACAGTGAAATTTTCACTTTCATTAATAAATTTTATATTATTACAACCAACAAAAGGATTATAACCGATGTCAATTAATGTTTTTGGAAAAGTAATTGCTTTTATACCCTTGCAATTCCAAAAAGAATTACGTGAAATTCTTTCTACATCTAACAACTTTAAATGATCAGTTTTTATCTTATTTAAACAACCTATAACTGTTGTTTTGTCTTTATCATAAATAACATCATCTATTACATGATAATATGGTGAATAATTATTTAACGAAAGATTTTCACAACCAGAAAACGGGTTGTTTTCAAGCTTTATTACTGATTTAGGAATCGTTATGTTTTGAATATTATTACATAGATAGAAAGCATGTTTGCCTATTATTTTAGTTCCTTCTAAAATATTATAATTTTTGTTTTCATTACCTAAATCATAATAAATTAAACGACTATAATCTTCGTTGTATAATGCTCCATCAATTAAATCAAAGTGCTTAGAATTAGATGTTAAATTTAGTTTTAAGCATCCAGCAAAAGGATTGTTTCCCATCTTTTTGAGATTACTATTTAAATGTATTTTCTTTAAGTTAAAACAATTATAAAAAGTATCTCCACCAAGATCTGTTAAACTTTCTGGAAGAACAATTTCTTCCACTGTTTGATTATCCCAAAACACACAACTTGCTAGTGATGTTACACCATCAGGAATAACAACTCTTTTATCATTTCCTTTATATTTAATTAGTTTGTTATTGGCTATTAAAAAGTCTTTTGTTTCAAAAGATTTACCATTATATAATTGATATGCTTTTTGTCTTTTTTCATTTTCAAAAACACCATTTGTATAAATATTATTAAAACTATCAATTATTAATGTTTCTCTTTCAATCATTCCGCTAGCTAACCTTGAAGAATAACTAATTGACTTAATAATATCTTTATTAAAATTGGACTTTTCTTCTTGTTTTAATTGACCCCATTCATAACATTTAATATATAGATCTTTAGCATATATATCATATTCATTATCAAAATCAATTATTATCTCTTCTTCTATGTAACCCATCTCTAATAATTTAACAACACATTCTAGTACAACAAAACTTTTATGTGTTGTTAAATCTAATTTTTCTCCGTTTACTATAGTGATCTTATTACTAAATTCAACATATTGTTTATCAGAATAAATAATAATATTAGCACCATTAATATTTCTAGTAAATTTATTTTTATTTAGTTCATGAAAACCTAAAGCCCAATATAATGCTTCGTATTTCATATCTCTACTTAATCTTAAATCATTAATATTCTGCAAATTCTTTCTCCTTTATATAAAACATTATATCTTCTATTATTTTTTCTGGTGTTTTGTTTGAAGTATCAACAACATAGTAATCAAAATCATTTATTTCACAAAAATATATCATTCTTTCATAAACCTTTTCGCTTAAGTGAACTCGTTTAATATCTTTATCTTTAATGTTGCGATTTTTTAACCTGTTTAATATTGTTTTTTCATTAGCATATAAAATAATAGTTAAATATGGTTTACCAATTTTCTTTAAAATTAAATCATAAATGTCTTTATTATCTTCTGTACCACTCCAGCAATAATTTGAAACAACATGCCTATCTGTTACAATGTTTTCATTTTTAAATCTTTCATAAAGATAAATATTATTCAATCCGTGATACCAAGCAGTAAATGTTCTATTACAACTTTTATTAACTTCTTTTGTAATAGTTTGATACTCATTAATTTGTCCATCTTTGTCAAAAAGATAATGTAGTGGTTTTTCAACAAATTGATAACCTAATTGTTCTGCTAACATTTCACATATAGTTGTTTTCCCAACTCCATCCATACCTTCAATTGATATATGCCTCATTATTTTCCTCCTTTAATTTTATTAATCCATTTAATGTTTGTGGAGTAAAATCTATTACATCACAACTTGCATTATAAGCTTTTTTATTTTTATAATATTCTTTTATCTCTCTTATTTCCTTATTATGTATATGTCCGTATATATGATAAGAACCGCTCATATCTTCTGGCAAATTCATTATTGGATAATGACACAGAAATACAGTTTCATCATTATCTTTAATTAATATTTGGTAGTTTATACTTTTAAATATATTTGCTGATATAAACTCTTCCAACATTGGCAAATCATGATTTCCAACAATTAAATGCTTATTTCCGTTAAGTTTTTTTAATATATTTATTCCTTCATAATATTGTTCAAATAAAATGTCACCTAATAAATAAACATCATCATTTTCTTTAACCACAGTATTCCAATTTTTAATTATTTTTTTATTAAAATCATCAATAGAATAATTTCTATTGCACAACTTAAATACTCTTTTGTCACCTAAATGAAGATCAGAGATATAATAAATTTGTTTAGTTTCTTTTTCTATTTTTTTCTTCATTCTTTTTGCCTTTTGTAAAACCATCAAGTATTTCTAAATACCCAGATACTCTTCTAATTCTTGTTATATCATCACTATTACACGCAGGACAAGTATCAAACACCCCTACATTGTCACAATTATTACAAATATCTTTTGGAAAATTAAAACCTAAATAATGAACCCCATGTTTTACTGCAATATCAATATATTCTTTTAATCCTTCAATATTACTAAGTGGTGCTTCACCTAACTCTAAATAAGTAATTGCTCCTCCGTTTGCAAGTTCGTGAAACATTCCTTCAAGTTGAATCTTTTTAAATCCAGGAAGATTACTATCTACATCAACATGAAATGAATTTGTATAATAACCTTTTTCAAAGATATTCGCTTTAGGTTTAAATTCTTTTTCATCAATTTCAGTAAACCATCCACTAATTAATTCTCCACTTGTCGCTAGTAAAGAGAAATTTAAATTGTAATGATTTTTTAAAAAATCAACATAGTTTCTCATTTTTGAAACAAAACCTAATGCTCTAATATAATTATCCATATCAGCATAATATTTCTTTCCTGTTAAAACCTCTACAGCTTCACTCAACCCAATAAATCCTAATGACAATGTTCCATGTTTAAAAACATCTTCTAACGACTCATAATCATTAAAATCAACATTCCACAAATGATATTTACTATTAGTTGGAAAATCTTCATGTTTTCTTTTTGAAACTTTATAATAGCGATCTAACAATATATCTTTAGTAAGTTTAGCTACTTCTTCCCATTTTTGATAAAAGACATTAAACTTTTCATCATCAGATAAGTCTTTTGTTTCATCTTCAATTTTAAGTGCTATTCTAGGCAAATTAATGCTAATGTTTGTAATATTTCCTCGTCCTAAAGAGTTTCTTTCACCAAATAAATTATCAACAACTCTAGTTCTGCATCCCATTACAGCTAATTTATAAGGATCAACTCCTTTATTTGTTTTGGAATCGGCCAATATGTAAGTTGGAATCATTTTCATAGCTGTACTTTTTAAGGCAAGCTCTAGTAGATCATAATTAGGATCTTCTTTTTTAAAATTAATCCCTTCTTTAACTTTAAAAATAATGTTTGGCTTAAATACTTTTTCTCCTAAATCCATAAATTTAGTAATTACTGTTTTTGTAATAAACCTTGAATAATCATCAATACCTAATCCTAAATTTAATGTTACATAATAACTAGTTTGACCCATTCTTGTATGATTATTATTTGCCCATAAAATAAGTTCTGCAATACTTTCTTCAATTAAGCCTTTATTAGTTTTATAGTCAACATTTAATGTTTTAAGAATTGTTGATAATTCAACATCAAAGTTTGCATAAGCCATTCCACCAGATTGTTCATTACCAATATTTCTAAAAATTTCTTTAATAAACTCAAATACTCTTAATATTTTTCCTGTGTCCGTTTGTTGATTAAATTCATCATAAGGAAACTTATTAATAATATCAAAAGTTAAACAGTTATAAGTTAATCCATAAGCATCTAAATCATGAATATAAATATCACCGTTTTTGTGTAAATCTGCCCATTGTTTAGGTAATGTCTTTAATATTTCTTTTTTGAATTTTCTTTCTCCGACATTAAATACATGTCCTACATAGCTACTTCTATTTGCAGCATTGTCATTTTTTAATTGTTTCATTTTTATTTTATCCTTTCAAATTTTTGATTTGTTGAACCTACATATGGTTTTGTTGTTGTTAAAAGCTCATATTTAAATGGTCCTGATTTTAAATAATTAATTTTTTCTAATATTTCTTGTGGTACATCTTTTTTTTCATAACCAGTATATAAAACAATATTGTAATTAAGTTCTGATATTTTTTTTAACAATAAAACTAATGCTTTTTTCTGTAATAGTGGCTCACCACCAGAAATAGTTATCTTTTTATTAATTGTTTTTCCTTTTAATTCATTAACCAAATCACTAACTTTATATAAAGTTCCATCTTCAATGTTCCATGTTTTATAGTTATGACATCCTTTACACTTGATTTCGCAGCCTTGCATAAAGACAACTGTCCTTATGCCTGGGCCGTCTACTAAGCTATTATTATATTTAATTGAATTGATATAGATATTCATTAATTTCCCTCTCATGCAGCTTGTTAAGTTCTTTAAATATTTTTAATTTATATTGAACTCTTTCTTTTCGCGTTTTAGTAACATCATTATTTAGATATCTTTGTTCAGCTTCTAATCTTGAATCAAAGTTTTCTATTTTTCTTTGCTCTTGGATATTTCTACATTTTAAGTAGGGATCATTATCGTTTATATCTCTAATTATTAAATAATCATCATAGCAAATTTGCTTCACATCGAGAATTGCATCTTTGTGATTTCTTTTTACTCTCGGGAACTTTCTTGTTCTTTTTGCTGCTTCTTTTTTACTAGAAGCAACTACTGCAAAAGTTATTGGAACATATTTTCTTTTACCTACGTGACCACATTTAGCTGTAACTTTAAAATAATTTGTTTTCTTCATGACATACCTCACTTTCAATTTCATTATAAAGCGAGTTGAAAACATAAAATAGTACGGAAAATGCACTATAAGCAAAAAAAAGAACTCTATTTGAAGAGTTCTTCAAAACTTATATCAAAGAACTTAGCAATTTCAATTAGAGTTTCTGTATTTGTAATACCGTTAGCAATCCATCTACGCACAGTAACTGGATCAACATACATTATTTCATTAGCAAACCTTTCTTGAGTATACCCTTTGTCTTTGATCAGTTTTTTAAGATTTTTACCAGTATTTAGTAAAATATCTTTAGTTGTCATAGCAATTACCTCCTTTGCGAGGCTTGCGCAAAGCTCCGGAGTTCATTTGCCTGACATCAATAGTATACCAAATTTGAAAGATTTCGTAAATAGTCGTTAATTTATAGCATTCTTATATTTTTCTTTAAATTCATCAAATAATATTAATTCATTTTTAATTTGAAAATAAACAAGTGTATGTACTTCATTAGTTTTTTCATTTTTATTTGTGAATAAAACAGCTAAATATGAAAAATAAAAATACTCTTCGCGTTTAGAAATGATTTTCATAATTATGTATGATATCACTAAAGAAATATAACTCATTAGAAACATCATATCAAAATTAACAAAAATTACTGGTATTGAAATAACCAAAAATATAATTAAAATAATTCTTATAACTTTAAATGATTTTTTTTCTTTAAAATCGCTTACCCAATATTTATCTATACTTAAATAGTAATCAAATGATGATTTTGGATACAAATCATTATGATCAATAATTTTTTCTGTCTTTTTTATAGCAAAAAATTTCCTTAAGTAAAAAAGAGAAATGATATTCAATAAAAATATTAAATATTTATCATCACCCTTACTGAATGCTGCAAAAATAAAACTGCTAAAAATTAATAAAAATAAAACCAAGTTAAAGATTAGTAATATTTTATTTTGTCTTATAAAATCATCATCTTTTCCAAACCAAAAATACTTTTTATCAGCAGTCTCTATAAACTTTGTTAATATTCTTTCCGATTCTTCATCACTTTCTTTGCTATCTACTAAGTTAGAAGACAAAAATAAATCTATTTTTTGGGAAATTTTATCAATTTTTGTGTCCTGCTCATCCATTCTTTCAAATACTGACTTATCACCCATTAGTCTTCATTACCTTTCTTTTTTAAGTTTTCAACTGCAGTTTTAATTCCTTTGCCAGTAATCGACCTATAAACAACATCAGTAGCTAATCTATTTTCAATTACTTCATCTTGAAGATTCAACAAGAGTTCTAAGGATTTATTGAGTTTTTCTTCCAGTGTATGTAACTTTATTGTTTTTAACTTGTTTATTTGAGTTTGTAAAACCTGGTTTTGCTCATCAAGATTTAAGACTTCAAGTTCTTTATTACTTAAAAGTGATTTGTATTCTTCTAAATCGTTTGAAGACATTCTTTGACTAGTATATAGCTCTTCTAGCTCTTCTTTTAAAGATACTACTTCTTTTTTATACTTTTTATTTAAAATTTCAGTTATTCCAAATATTGATACATAGTAATTAGAGTCAAATAATATTTTATCTTCTTGAATATATTTTTTATAATAATTAACAAATGTATAATAAACAGTTAAAAAATTAATTATACCTTCAATTTGAATATTCTTTTCTTTTTTATGTTTATGATCATTACATTTTTTTATATAATCAGGCAATTTGTTATATGTGAAATCATCAACTTTAATCTCGTTTTTAAAAAAATCTTCTACAAGTGAATTTCTAACAATAAATCCACATGTTCTTGTATCATCAAATTCGATTTTCTCTCTTCTTAAAATATATTTAATGGTTTCTTCAAGCATGTCTAAATAGGAGTCATAAAACGAATTACTTTTAGACTTTATATTTCTTTCTAAAGTTTCATATCTAGCTATCAAAGATTTGTTAAAATGTTTTGTTTTCATTTGATAATTACCTCTTTATCATATTTAATTATTCTTTATTACTAAAATTATATCATTTTAGTAGTTATCTATCAATTACAGACAATCTCAAATTCTCTTTTCTTAATAGTCGAATATACAAAATCATTGTTGGAATAAAGTCTAATGCCATTCCAATACCAAACATTAATGATATTCCTATTATTGATGGTTTAAAAACTTTTGTTATATATAAAACAAACATCAAACCATAATAAAAAACATCAATAACTATTGATTGATAAAGCATGTAGTTGGTTTTGCCTCTTCCATAAAATGTGGCATCAAAAATATTACTGTTATATAAAAACAAGAGATAAAATGGTGTTTGAATTAATGCTATTTTAAATACTAATTCGTAATCTTTAACATTCATTACATGCTTTAAAAATGGTTTCCATAAAGGTATAGATAATAACCATACTAAAGCAAATATAGTAGTTAACATAATATAACCAATCGTTTTAGATTCAATGTTCTTTTTGTTTTCGGCAATTTCTTGTTTAACTAAATCAGATAAGGCTAGTCCTGGCAGTAAAAGCCATCCCCAAATAAAATTATTTGTAATCCAGTAATTACCTTGTTCAGCTACGACATTAATCATTCTAACAATCATTATCATAAATGCGAGGTTTCTAAGAAAAGACTCTAAACCAGAATATTTGCCAACGTGAAACCATTCTTTTGCCCATTTATAACTGCTTTTACTAAATTTAAATACATTAATGTTTTCTTTTATTAGAATAATTGAAACTACTATAATTAAAACAATGTTAACGATTATATTTGTTATTGGTATTCCATTAACTCCCGTTTTAAAAGAAACGTTAAGATTACTCACTAAAAATATATCTAAAACAACAGATAAAATCATTTGAATACCTAAGGTAATATATATAAATTTATCTTTCTTAATAGTTATTAAAACAATAGTTAAAAATTTAACAAGAGTTGAAAATAACGAGGCAACGGTTTCTAAACTAATATATTTAACGGTTTCATCAACTAATTCAGGTCTTTGAGCCATAAGTTTAACTAGTGGCCTAGCAAATATAATTATAAATACCGATAAACAAGAATAAATTATTATTGTTATTATAAGGCCGCCTCTTACCTTATTACTAAAGTCTTTTTTATCATTTATATATTTACCCAAAATAAAAAATAATGGCAGTATTAATGCTTCTTGAATTACTTCATAAAACAAATCAAGCCATTGAAGTTGGCTTGCGATATCTAAACCTGAAGAGTTCGGATAACTTCCTAACAAAAAAATTCTAAAGGTTTTATAAATTGTTGGCATTAAAAATGTAACTAATATTGCTAACCATAACTTATAGTTAACTGTTTTTAAAGATTGAAAGATTTTTTTCATATTTTTATCTCCTTTTATTTTCATTATAAGAAGATTTAAAAATATAAAATAGTACAGAAAATGTACTACATGACTGATTTTTAAGGTTTTATTGTTTTTTTATTAGATCAACAAATCCTTTAAAATTTTTCTTAATATTAGGAACACCAGTACTTTGAAGATAATTGTATGATTTAATTAAATCTATCATATTTTCTTCATTTTTATAACATATATATCTAAATGTCTCATTCATCATAAGATGATTTAAATACTGAGTTTCTTCTTTGTTGATTTTAATAACCTTATAATTATAGGTGTCTTCTTCGCTTTTATATTTAGGTATATAAGAGTCCATAATTAATCTTTGTTGTTTTGAATCTGTTATTTTTCTTTCTTCAATATCTTGTTTCGCGTCTCTTAAAATCTTATCTAAGTTAACATATTTATTTTGAGGAAAGGATATATATTTAGTCATTAATGGTGACTTTAATTGTTTTATTTCATGGCCAAAATGGTGGTACTTCCATAAAACATTTACAGATAAAACGGCTAACTTTGGACTAATAGGCATAAATAAAAAATTATCTATATAACTTGTATTATTTTCAATTTCATATTTTGCAACATTTGAAAATCCTTCTACACCATATAGTTTTTTTCCTAATCTTTCTGCAAGTTCAATGTATTCATCATGTTTATCTCTGTCTATTTTTATAGGTATTCTTTCATAAACAACACCACTATCATTTATTATAAATTCTTGATCTGTTTTAAAGAACATTAAAAAGGATTGATAAACTTCATCTGCTTGCCTTTTAATTCCTACAAATTTATTGTCACTAATCAATTCAGTAAAATCTTTTTCCAAAATCGTTGCCATTTCTCTTTTCCAAAAATCTGTTTTTAGTTCCTCATCTTCTATATTATAATCAGACAATTCCACAGCTCCTTTAGGAACGTTAATATAACCTGTCATATTTCTATAGGAACGGTATATTTGAATTAAAATATATTTTTTTATTAACTCTAATTCTTTTCTGTTTATTTCTATTTCATCTTTTGCGTCAATAAGTTTATCATTAAGTAAATTTGAAAATGAACTTTCTAACATCTTATTTAAATTAAGTTCTAATTCCTTTGAATCATCAAACGAAAAATCATATAGAAATTCATGAGTCATCGCCACTCTTGTATCAACAATATTTACAGAAAAATCAACTATATCAATAACGTTGACTTTCTTATTGCCTGTTGAAGATGAAAATTTATTAAGTATTGCTTTTTGAATATAATGTTGGTTTTTATGCATAAGGACTCCTCTTTAAAAACAGTTTTTGTGTTCTATTATAATTAAATTATAGCACTGTTAATTTATATAAACAATGCACCCTCTTCTAGTTTCAAATATCCGGGTTTTATTTAATATTTTAAAAACACCGCCATTTAACGCCTTGGGGGATTTCAGCCCTTACTGCATATTTTGGTTCTAGTTATCATATTAACAAGCTAATTCCCTCTATTTGATTTAACGATTGCAGACGCTATATTTACAATATTTAATTGCATTTTGATTACTGTCTTTGTATATAATAAAAAAAGTTTGTGTATTTGAATAAATAGCTTGTATTTAAGCCTTTAATAGCAGCTTATTTGCTATATTCTTACACAAACTTCATCAACCGAACATGGCGGAGAGAAAGGGATTTGAACCCTTGCAGCCTTTTCAAGCCCTACTAGCTTTCCAAGC
>MTKW01072944.1_pt1 | contig 27633 bp, 43 predicted proteins | sample 1042761 | NCBI WGS metagenome assembly MTKW01 (sample SAMN06205366, study PRJNA360243) | anaerobic digester metagenome | biome: Wastewater treatment plant; feature: Anaerobic digester sludge; material: sludge; isolation source: anaerobic digester fed with sludge from wastewater treatment plant ...
ATAGCCAATAGAGTGTTCAGTCAGTACCTTGTCCCGGTAAAGCTGAAGGACATCCTTACCTAACGAGGTTTCGCTGATCTTCGATTCAAAGTAAAGCCCGTGCTTATCCTCTTTCAGAACATGAGGCTTGGCAAGTATCTTTGACGGATCGTGCATATACAGGTGAAGGATGCGGGGCTTCGAGCTGTCCGGCCCGTTCTCCCTGATAGTCTTTTTGAATGCTCCCGGCAGAACTATGTCCCCGTCACTGTCCAGATTCCCAAAGACTGAGAAATAGCCGGTTATGATCCCGGTCTGAACGTCCACATCCTTAATCGCCCCGTCCAGTACATTCTTTGTCAGATAATAGTTTTCCATTTTACCACCCTATTACATTGTATGCTATTGTACACCGACAGTTTATCACTTCTTCCGCCCCACCAGCCGGGTCCCCTGGATGCTGCATCTGATAAGCACCGACAATAAAAGGCTCATTCATCATCTTTGGGTTCTGCAACTCGACAGCAAGATGCGTGTCACGGGTCCGATTATCGTAAGTGGCAATCCAGAACTTTTCAAGTGCCTCGCCCGTTGCCTTCGCCCCTTCCATGCTTCCGATATTGGAGGCTGTCATTATCTCCGTACGGGCCACCCTTAACGCCCTCCATTGATTGTATTTTATCCCTTCTTCGATAAGGCTTTTCTTTATCCGTGTCGCTGTCTCGTAAGCCCCTAATCCCTCAGTCACCGTCTGCTCTAAAACATCATTTATGATTCTCCCTGCTGTCTCAACAGAAGTCTGATTTACCGCTTCGATCCTTTTCCACAGCCTGCGTTTGACATAGTTTTTCATAAAGTTGAACCAGGCGTCTTCCTCTTTGGTCAACAGGTCAGGATCGACCCCTTTGAGCCTGTTATACTGGTCACGGGCGAAGTCAGCCCCTACGGTTGTATAAAGCTGCTCATAACGCTTTGCAATAGCATCCGGTTTGATAGTATCAAGAAGTAACTGACTGTTGTAATTCTGCTCGTTTATCCTATCTGCTAATTCCCTGAACTGTCTATTTAGAGTAATACGGAACAGGGAGGCGAACTTACTCTCATAAGAGTTCCGCCTCCGTTGTATGGCTCTCCATATAGCCCGGTTATTCCGTATGTATGTAGCAGTTGTCACAGTCCTAATTTCTTTTCTTCTTCTTCCAGTTGTTCATCAGTCACCAAACTTGCAGACATTGGCATGAGGCCCGACGGAACCCAGTACTCGTTCATCAACGGATTGGTTTCATCAGCAGAGAAGTTGAGTAAATCACGTTTTTCATTTGGCGACAAATACCAGATAGATGATAATGCCGTAGCCATCATCTGTAAGTCATCCTGAAGCTCACTAATCATTGAAGCATCGTAATCACAATATAGTCCCGGATACTTAGAACTGATAAACTTATTCAAGGCATCCCTGAACTGATTTAAGGCCGGTAAGACAGCATTGGTATATACCGCACTCCCCGCTTCTTTAGTGTTCGAGTAAGTTTTATTCGCAGTGTCATTGAACAACTCAGATGGTACATGGTACACATTACACAATGCCCTCAGATCCATCCTGTCACTTTCGATGATATTCAGGTCCACAGGTGACATACCCATCTGTTGCCATTTCAGATCAGCAGAAGTAACGATATTTTTGCCTCTATTATCCGGTCCCCCTACCTTCTTCATCAGCTTACGCTCTATCATGTCAGCCTGTTCCTCGGTTAACTGCGTGTCTTTAGTCGCTGATATGATTCCGAATGCACCTTGGTTCTGTAAAGCACCCACACTTGAATCAAAAGATGAATTGGATTTTGTGATAAGCCGAAGCGAAGCCCTGAGAGGTGAAAGCCCGACAAGATTCTGACCATTGAAGTATTCCGGTGTCCAGTATTTCAGGTGAATAATCTCATTTGCTGGTATCAGTTCGTTTTGGGCGAGATACTTATAACCCCTTACTGGTTCCATACGATCACCGGCCACGGGCCTGATAATCTGTGAGGGTATGTTCCACATCTCTCTTATAGAGCCTTTATTCAGCCCCGCCGTCGGCCCTATCATGTGGATATAGCTATTCCCTGTCACAAGCTTAAAGCCAACTACCTGTTCGATGAACTCAGCCCACCCCTGAAGGATATTAGGCTTTAAGAAGATTACATTCAACTCATGATCAGGGAGCGCAACAAGGGCTTTGGTCTTGATAATTTTCGTATTGAGATTATAGGAATTGGCTGACTTGTAAGAATGTAGGGCTTTGTCGTTCTTGACCTCGTACACCCCCCACGGGATAGCCCCCGCCTTCTGAGCGATGAATGATACAATAGAATAAACAACAGGGTTAAACAGATAACCCTTGTCGATGTATGTCTCAACGTTATCAGGCGGGTATATAGCCCGGCCCCGTACCATCTTCAGCATCTCACTGATGACCTCGCTGCCAATCGACCTGCGAAGATCAGTTATATATGACTTGAAAAGCCTTCTACCTAACGCCTCAATCAAACCCATGTCATAAGCCTCTTTCCAAATTTAAACGATAATTCTATTAAAATAATACATAGAACTATTTTATTTATCAAATTTTTTTAACGCAGGATGAAACTGCCCTTACTCTGAGCCATCAGATCAGTCAACGCCCATACAAGCGCATCCATCCTGTTAGGTGACTTGTCCCCCGGTAGCCAAAGACACATTTCATCTTCAAGTTTATTGTACTTACCCACATGATGAACCTTGCCCCTTTCGTAAAAGGCAGCGATAGGCTCAGCCCTCAGATACTTCCCTCTGGAAGCCGTCACATCCTTATAGCTTACCTCAGGTGACATATTACGGATCACCGTAGCAACCATATCCCCCCCGTAGTTCTTTTCAGCTACTATCCTGTCAGCGTCCCATTCGTAATAAGCAGATATAGCACGGTGCGCCCATGCGTTAGGAGAATAAATGCCTGATAAGTCCTCAAGTATATACCCGTCACCAGCCCCATCAATGCCAGCTACGATAATACCCGCCTCATCTGATGTTGTCTTATCAGAACCGGACGGATCAATAGCAACCACTATCCTTTTTAGCTGTGGCGACTTGTCAACCCTGTATTTTTCAATATTATTCCTTTTCCATAATGCCCCCGGTGCCTCGTCTATGTCCTCTGCCATAATTTCCATACGGTAGGCAATAGAGGACATATCATTTGCCAGGTCATCAATAACCGCCTTGTCAATATAAGGATTGTCGTAAGTGGAGAAGTGGAAAGCCTGCCATCTGCCTGTCGTGTCTGCTGCTGCTTTCTTAAATAGCTTTGCAGCGTGTTGCGGATCATTTGCCTTTGTCACTGACCGGGATTGAAGGGATGGAGGAGTATAAATAAAAATAGCATTCCCGTTGTTATCCATGAGCATAGGCGCACCCACTACACCCCACGTGTCCTCATTCATCAACTGGAACTCATCAAGTATCAATTCATCTGCGAAGTCACCACGCAAAGTATCAGCGTTCCATGCTGTTTTTGCTCTTATCCTTTGCTCTGTTCCCGGAAGCTCTATTAAATGCTTTGTTTCGTTTTTATAGAATATGCCCTGTTCAATCGGCTCCCTTAAAGATTCGCATACCAGATACCAAAAACGGTCAACCTGTTCCTGCGTCGGAGTAGCATATAACACCCGCTTACCTTCGAGAAATTTCTCAACTGCATATATCGAAGCCCCGTAAGTCTTACCCCCACGCCTACCTGCACGTATAACCTTACGCTTAGCAGACGAGCGAAGAAACTCTATCTGTTTACCGTGAGGCTTCGGTAGTCTTACCGTCATTTCTCTCTTCGTACTTGACATTTATCTGTATCGCCCCCTGATGTTCATTATCTATCTTATCCCTCTGCCCCGCATACTGTTTTCCCAACCATATCCCCATGGTTACATTACCTTCCATTGCAAGCTGATACTGCTTCGCCTTTAGCAACTCAACCCCCTCCGCTTTCTTTTGTGCTGAATACTCACTAAAACTTAAATTATACTTTTTCTTACAAGCCTCATATAATGTATTCGGATGAATACCCAAAATCCCGGCAATACCAACCCCATCGCATTGCGCCTGTAAAAAGTCATCTACTTTATTCCAGTCTATATTTGCCTTTGGGCGTCCCATTGTGTTACAAATTTAACATCCATTCTTTATGAAAATCGTAAGTCTCTTTATAATTCTCAAATCTATATTGTTCGATTCGTGCATTGTCGCTCATATTGCCCGAACCCTCAAAAACAAAATAATCATCCCCTGTTTTCAAACAAAGAACCTTCGCATGATTATGAAGATAGCAACATTCAAAATTTTTATTTCTGTCGCAAAAACCTTTAAGCTTTAACGCCCATTCCTCAGGCTTTTTTGTCTGATTGAAGAAGCTTGATATTATGAACTTCCCTTTTTTTATCCTCCCGTCCTCTATAAATTTTATCAGAGCATCAACGGTAGGCTGATTTATTCTGTATATAGCAAAATATAATTCATCAATAATTTTCTCCTGAATTATGGCAAGCACAACTGCAAAGGCATTAAATTGTTTTTCGGTAACAATTAACCACTGTTCCCCCGATTTGGGTATGGTGCATAAATCGGTTAAACTCTTTGCCATCTTATACCCCAATTCAATATTTTTTAAATATCTCTTTTTTGCAACTGGCAACAAAGCCGTTTGTTCAATTATTATATTATCATTCAATGCACGAACCCAGCTCATTATCAACTACTTACTAATTGTGGATAAAAAGCACCTTATCAATCTTCAGCACCCTATAATTATTCTCCTTGCAATACTTAACTACCTCCTCGCAGTATTCCCCGTCTGCCTGAATCTTAACACTGTTAAAGCCTACTTTCTTTGCTATGTCAGCCCTGACAACAAAAGCTCCCATATCAATATAGTTTACTTTCGGGACGCAGTGTACCACGTCATAGTCACAATAGTTAGTCAGCATATCGCAGTAACACATTCCTACCGCCTTAGTCATCCCTGTCAGCATCTTGTCAACAAACGTCCTCACGTAGAAATTATCATCATTCGTTATGAGAATCGGATCGTCGGGGTTGCACTCAATCTTCTGAAGCATCATCTTCCTGTTCGGATGCCCCCATTTACCCTTTCTTTCCTTCGACTCACATAGTATTAAACGCTTATCCTGAAATTCTGTTACAACATTTGTTATTTCTTCCGGAGTGGGGCCGTCGTGAATGATATATAACTGCCAGTTAGGATTAGTCTGAACAATGAATGAGGAAATCATCAGTTTAATCTCTTTCGGACGTTGATACGCTACCGCTATTATTTGAAGAGTTCTCATAAATATCCCTCCCTGCTTAGTATTGTTGTCATCGAACACTTACGCCCGTAATCTTCCTTATTGATATAGTCCTTTGCCAGTCGGTTGCCATTGAACCAGTGAACGCAAAGTGTATTCTCTGTCAGGAATGAAAGATTGTTATGTTGGAATAAAGTCTCAAGGTGATAAGTCGAATAAGGGTAAAACGTATCATAAGGAATAGCCAGTATCCGTGGAAATCTCGGTAATATAGTTGCCAATGACGGGTACAGTTTATTCAACATCTCAGATCCCAAAGCCTGGTGATTGGATTTTATTTCTTTGACAGAAACAAGACGGGAATAGTCAATAAGCGATTTGATAAACCCGCTATGCTTTTCGGCTATCAGATTTGACACGTTATGAAATCCATAAGTCATTTGATAAAATGAGACAATACACTCAAAGTCCTTTGGATTTCCGATGCACTTAACTTTTTCGATACCTGAAATAGGCTTTAACCAAATAGTGTCAAAGTCAGAATAAACGCCCCCTTTCTGAAATAAGATTGCCCTTCTGAAGTTATCCGATCCCTGACAGGCATGAGCCTCAATAGGTACGTCGTAATCTTCAATGTCAATTATCTTAATATCTACATAATTGTAATTAGCAAGTTTATCAAGATAGTCCGGGCCGGTATAATCCGGAACGAAAGTATTCTTACCCATCTCTGAGGGTGACTGCTTCGTGAGGTAAATAATAATTTCCCAATCAGGGTTATACTTATGAAACGAATCTATTGTCATAAGGTTTAACCAGCTCATTGGCGAACCATCCCAATACAGATGACATTTTTTTGGTATCATAGGTCAGGTGTTATTTTATGAACAGCTCTCGTTTCATTTAAAGTCCTGATGTAATTCCACAGCTTCGCATTCTTACGTATCAGTTCCGGGTCTCGGTTCTTTTCTTCGTAATGGTACTGATGAAACACATAAGGGTCATCTGTTATCTCGACTTTCAGACCCAGGTTTCGGACGTGGTGAAGAAAAACATTATCCTCATAAGCTATGCCGTCTTTCAGCCGTTCATCAAAGCCGTTAACCTTTTTCAAATTAGCCGGTGTGATAGCTGAACAAAAATGATAACCAACGGCCCGATATATCGGATGGTTATACCATGCCCCCTCACCGTCAAAAGTAGCCCCCACAGGCCACATCGTCTGAGGTGGTATCTCACTATCCTTCGGGAGCGAATAACAGCCGTAACTTATGTAATTTGATTCTGTGAGGTTCTTTTCTGCGTGGCCTATAATATCACCGGCATGATAACACTCTGCATTCTGAATTAAAATGATGTCAGGCTTGTATTCAAGGGCAACCTCTAATCCTAAGTTATAAGGGACCGATGAATTAACCCATGACTTATTTTTTACACATAAAACATATGCAGGGAATATACCACTTTCAAGAAGCAACTCACTGGCCGGCTCTTTTATAGATCCGTCATCAACAACGACAATAACTATGTCCTTTCCTTTATACTGCCGGAAAGATTCAATCGTTTTCTGAAGTTGAGCCTTCCGCTCAAAATATGTAAGCACTATAGCCGTCCGCATTTCCTTAATCTTTTGATTGTCGAAGAAACTTCTGTCTGCGCTGTCTGATAATAGTACCTTTCATCTTCCGGAAGTGACATATAATCCCTGTAGTACCACGGGATATGCCGACAGGTATATGGCCTGTTAGTTCTGACTGCCGAATATCCAAACTCTTTCAAAGGGTAACGATAAAGGGCAAATGTAGTATCTGTTAAGGCATCAAAATACATCTCATCTAAGGGCTTTTGCCAATAAGGAGCCTCCGGGCCAAAGCGAATGAAATTACCCTCGTCATCATTAGGCAGGTCGTTAATCTCTAATGAAAACCCGCACTTACTTACAGGGTATTTATCAAGCCCTTCGTTAAGAATTTTCAGGAAATCATCTGGGATACCAGTATAATCAAGGTCGGGATCTGTATAAATGAATCTCTCTTTAATACCAAGTTCTTTCAGTAAAGGGTAATCCCATAATACTTTATGCCCGTAGTTCTTTTTGAGGCGAATAACCCGATAAGGAGTGTAGTTGTAATAGTCAAGGAGCGGAAGGTAATCGGAAGCGTTGTCAATGATAATAGGTTGGAGTCCGTGATTTTCGCACCAATGACAGGTGTTAATTGTTAATGTAAGTCGATTAAAGTTTATTATCAGTGCCTTTGTCATTTCTTAAACCCTTTCACCACCACCTTCCCCGGCAACTTCTCTATCTCAACCTCCTGGTGCCAGGTCTCCTCTCCAGCTCCGGCTAAACCGTAGGTGACACTTTTCTGCCTGACGAGATAACCCGAAACAATGCGTGTCTTGTCCGGCTCTGCTTTCAGATACACCTGCTCTCCTTCACGGAAGGCTACTGATATGACTTTACGAATCATTTTACCAAGTCATCAATTACTATCCCGTGTTCATCAAGCTTCTCTGAGAAGATTTCAAGCATCTTATCAAGTACAGTGTAAGCGTCATAATGATATTCCTCTATCTGGTACTCCATACCCTTTTTAGAGTTGTAGACGAAGTCCCATATGACAAATGCCATGTCAGTTGCCTTGATAGCCCTCAGATGTTCCAGCCTGTCATCAGGATCGGTTAAGTCATATTTTAAAATTGCTTTTGCCATTTTATTTTATTCGCCTTAATAATCTCCCTATTACATTAACCCTCACTCCGTCAAATTCGACAAGCATACTCCCATTTTTACCCCTGATACATTTCCCATCTCTCCTACGAACAGCATTGCACTGCTTTCCCTTATATGCTTCGTCGGTTATCTTGCTGCCAATATATGTGTAGTCTGCCATAGTCTTTTAAAAATCCGGTGTTTCCACTGGCACACCGGAAGCCTTAGTCTTGGTGTCGGAGCCGTACGAACTCCATAACGGGCGTATAACTTTTTTCATCTTTCGTTTTGCCCTTGAGCTCCTTGAAGGACTCGAACCTCCCACCAATGGATTACAGATCCACCGTTCTCCCAACTGAACTAAAGGAGCGGTTAACGGACGTTTAGGTGTTTGGACAACTCGCTTTCGCCTCTTGCCTCGCTCGACCATGCGCCCGTTATGTTGTAGGCAAGGGCGGAGTTCAGAGCTTTACCCGTGGTTGGAAGTGTTTCATTCCAACGGCTAACGGGTCGCTATACAATACCGCAACAATGCCTAATAAGTATGTTTGTGTAAGGGCAGGACTTGATACCTGCACAATTGTCGTTTTGTGGCTTTCCTGCCTGATGGCTCGCACACCAATTAATCTCAGGCCGCCAGTTACGTCGTCAATCCTACCTGACTTAACAACCACAGGGTGTCATTGCGCTGATAATTCCGGCATTCCATTGCGTCTCAGCTTTACCCGGAATAGTCCCGTAGTCAGAACTGACAATCTCAACCCCTTAGCGTCTATTTCCGCCACCTCACACAAACAATATCATTGGCAGGGTGTCGAATTTTTACAGCTAACATAAATGTTGCTAACCTTTATCAGAGGTACGATTTGCCCTCGACACTGGGTGCACTGCGGGGCGATAAACTCCCATGTGCTTTAGCATCCTGCCAAATTTCATTAATTTCAAAGAACTCCGGTGAACTACCCATGAGCTAAAGACTCATGGGCTTCGGGCTTCGCCGAGGAACGGCCTCTCAAAAGATTGGCTCTTACTTCCTCTCCACCCGTGTAATCGACAGTTCCTGCCGATATATAAAAGGGCGGGACTCTCACCCGCCCCTGCACTAACCCAACCCACAAAAAACCACTACTAAGATACTCATAATTGATTAACAATAGTACTGTATCTATATCTATTTTTATCAACAAATTATAAAATGAACCCGGACAAACTTAAACCGAGGGGCAATATCAGCCACTAAACGGGCAATAAGTTCTGCTCCTCTGGCAACCTGCACGGGAGATGGGAAAGCATTAGTGGTTCGTAGTTCTTCATGTATGTCTACTAAAGGTGTATATATAAGCAGTTGTAGGCAATTACTTGCTTTGATATTTTTTCACAATTAACTTACTTACGGTTGCGTTCAAAAGTCCTTCTTTTTTCAGCCATTCCGTGTAGGCAAGTAACTGTTCGCTTCGCCCTACAACATCGTGTATGCGTAAGGCTGCGTATTCTTCCATTAATGATACTATCCTATCGAAGTCTAATGGTGTACTCAGTCTATTCATATAAGCGACATCTTTTTTATGTAAAAATTCGTTTGCTTTCATTTCTATTTAAGTTTATCGTTAATAATTCGCCCTACGCATACACGTGAAACGTTATGCCCCATTTAAGGACGCAAAGAAAAACGGGGCATAACAGCACCTATAAGCAATACAGCCAGATACTTACGGCTCAAACCTCCAAAAATCCAAGTTCAACATCCTTTATAAGCCTCGGAATAAGTTCACGATATTTTTTTTCTGTCTCGCAAAATCCCTCAACAGTCTTGACGCAATATATTACAGTAGTTCTGTCAAGTCCACATATTCTGCCAACTTCTTTGTCGCTCATTCCCCTTGCTTTTACAAGCACATAAGCATACACCTGACGAGCATTAGAAATTTCCCGCTTCCTGGTTTTAACAAAGAGCAAATCCTCTGAAATTTTAAATTCATCACAAACAGCTTTTTTAAGCGTTTTGGGCTTATCTGCACCCTCATAAGTAGTTGATGCCATTCTTCGGGTTTGAATCATTTTCAATGCCACTTCTGCGGGTGTTGCACCCATTATCAACATTGCCTCAATATCAAGTTGAGCCTGTTGTAATTCAAGTTCAAGTGTTTCCATAGTTAGTTTTTGAGTTTATATTCGACTACATATTTCTGTTTGCCATCACTGGTTATCTTTCTTGTCCGGCTCTCAATATCTAAGCCCTGTCTTTTTAAGTCCCAGATACGGGCGGACAGCCGGAAGCAGGTGAACTACCCACGAATCTTCAGTTCGTGGGTAGTTTACTCACAAATTCCCCCTCAAATCCACATACCTCACACTTTTCCGTCTCTAATCTGTTATAAAAGGACATTCTTCTTCTAATGGTAGTGGGTTCAGCCTTTGAACGCTGTTATTAAACAGCACTACCGGAATACCGTTTTCGTTTATCATAAACTTGAACTTATCAAACTCCATAGCACCCCTGATATAATCACAGGACACCTCGCTGATGGTATTATCATGTTCATCTTTTGCGACAGACATGACACACTCTGCCTTCTTGGTAATGGAACTCCCCAGGTGTCCCGTGGCATAGTTGTCATTTTTATTCTGGTGAATGATTACCGTAATATGCAGGTTGTAAACCTTTGTCCACTTCATAAGAAGGCCTGTCACCCTGGAAGCTTCTATTTCATCATTGATAGCAAGGGCAAGGTCAGCTATCCCATCAATGACTAAATAAGAAGTTTTATCACCTGCTTTTTTAAGGTAGCAATCTATTATATCGCATCTCTCGATAGGCGTATATTCCCTGAGATCGAATGCCCCGAAGTTCTCATATTGCCCGCCGGCTATATCCCAAACCCTATGGGCTGACCTGTAAGCATCGTAAGGGCTTTGCTCTGTATCAAAGAGAACAACCCCACGCTTTGACGAAGGAACATCAGCAAGGAATATCTGCTCCAACTCTCCGGTTTTCGTAGCCGAAGCAAGAAGCAACGAAGCGAGAAAGGTCTTTTTGGCTTTACTCTTTCCTATTATTGCGGAGAAGTTGCCAAGCGTAAGAACCCTGCTATAAGTATAATCATCCCTGTATCTTGTCTTGATGCGTAGTATTACCGGTGGCTTTGCGACGGGAATAGTAAGATCAATCAATGCCTTTTTTAAAATGTCAGTCAGTTGATCTTCACTCTTTTTTGACTTCGGTTCAGCCCGCTTTGCATCATATTTCTCATGCAGTTCCCCTGCAAACTTTTTGAAGTCACCCCCGTATTCCAATAGGCCTACTACTTGGAATGCGGTATAACCTTTGTTTATCTCAAATGGATCTCCGCTTGAAGAAAAGTTATAAAAGATACCTGGGTGCGCCCTGCCAAGTGTGGCACTTATCCCTTTCTTTTTGCCCGGCCTCCGCCATATACCTTCAGTCAGTTCATCCCACCCCGCTTTTTTAAGTGCAGACACCATAGCTGGCAGTGCCTCCGGTGAGTTGTTAAATATTTCCCCTGGCTGATCTTTGTTTTCCTCCGGCTTGTTGTATGTCTTAACTACCTTATTGAATGACCGGCATGATGAAAGCAATATGCCCCGTTCCTCTGCTGTGATATAGCTTACATTTGTTATGTCATTCAGAACAACATTATAGCCCGGAGTTGGAGCCACAACAAAATAACCACCCTCGCCTCTTGTTTCTATTAAGGCCTCTGCTCTCTCGGTTCCGTCCTCTTTCTTCTTTAGCCGGCTTGCAAGCTTCTGGTTGCCCTCAATAAGATCGCACTTATAAAGCAAATGATAACCCCCGGACGTGGTAGATTCAACAGGTAGCTTATATTTTGTAATGATTTCCTTTACTCCCTCCATCTTATAGAACTCGGAAAATACCTGCTTTGCGTCCCCGAAGTGGTTGTCAAAATCTATGCACTCCAGGTTACCTGAGAATTTACCGGCCAGCAAGCCTATCCCAAAAGACTTGGTATATTCGTATTCATTCTTCCAACCCCCGATCCATGATGAACCCTTTGGTATAGCCGGCAACTTATCATTGCCAGTAGGAACACAGGCAAAACCGGCTGATTTATATTTATGGTAAGAAGTTATCATTGAAGTTTAATATCAGGGTTGTCACGTTGGGCAAAAGTCAAAAAGACACCGTAAACAGTCTTACGTTTTTTGGGATTTCCCCAATCCTGTATCCTCTCAAATATTTCTGTGAAGCTGAATTTATACTTACCCTTGAGATACCAGAGTTTTTTAAATTGTTCGTAGGTGAGTTGGTATTGAATTTTCAGGACAACATCTAACTTAATTCCAAGGTTGTTTTCACCATGTAGCATTTTTACAACTTTCAAATAATTCTCGTCACCATTTGACTTCTCTATCTCGGAATTGTAAAATTCCCCATATATATCTTCTTTATCTTTCTTATCTTTATTGTTTGTGTTACATGGCTGTTCCTTGGCTGTTACTTGGCTGTCACTTGGCTGTTCCTTGGCTGTTACTTGGCTGTCACTTGGCTGTTCTTTGGCTGTTCCTTGGTTTGTATCTCCATTCTGGTATTGTTCCCAATGATTGATAGTTACGATAGTATAATGGTTGTTACTTTTAATAGAAATCATATCAAAATCTTCTGATGCAAACTTCTGAATCCATTTATAAATAGTTGAACCATCAATATTTAACTCATCCTCTGCCTTTAACCTCCCGAAAATGAATTGTCCTGGTTGTAATTTGATTATTGTTTCTCCCCTGTTAATCTTAAATGGTACAAACCGATCTGAGTAACCGGCACGTGCAAGCATCCACACCCATATCTTTAATGCTATCGGGTGGGCAAAAACCTGACTGTCTAAAATCTTCCGATGAATTTTGAAATACCCCTCCATGTCAACTCCTCCAAAAAGGAACCCCGCCCGGTACAAAAAAACCTCCAGGCCCCTGGGAGTGCGACGCTCCAGCCTGAAGGAATTGATGCCCGTGACGGGGTATTTTAAAAGTTGATAATTCTAATAAGGAAAACATATCGCTTAATTTGGTTCTGCAATATAACTATTATCTATTACAATAGAACTATCTATATGTATTATTTTCAACAAAATTATCAACTGATTCTATTGCTTTGAATATCTGATAGGCTACCTGAGGGACTATTGCGTTTCCGAGTCCTTTAAGTCTGTCCACACGGTTCTTTACTCCGGTGGCAACTCTTGGGATTCCATCGGGTTCTCTGTTCCAATATCCGTCCAGTTCAAGGGGTATCCCATTAACCATTCTACCCAATTCGGATTTAAGCTGCCCTGTCCTGGCTTCACGTTCTCGTCCATTGCAACCACCTGAGTATTCAGATTCAATGCCCTCTGCTTCCCGTTCGATGTCCGATTGAATTGACTTATTGAGCCGTTGTTTTTCGCATCGTCTGTTGTTGGCGTCGGGAACATCTGATTTATTACTTGCTCCCTCAGATTCACACATCCTCCCTTGTTTGCTTTGCTGCTCATCTCCTCCGGTTTTCTGATGTCCGTCCTTGCATCCATTACAATTGGTGTAGCAAAGAGTGTTATATAATGCGTCAGACTTACCGAATGACTCCCACCCTGAAGTATATTGCTGTCTTTCCTGAGATTTGTTATCTCTCCCCCGTTCAGAGCATCTGGGGTTGGAATAAGTTTGTCCCCTGTAGCATACGATCCAAATCCTGTCTCGTCTGTGCCACGCACCAATGGAGCAAGCTGGAATAATAAATGATTCGGTTTGATACCCTTCATTTTCCAAATCAGAGAGTATCCTTTCAAGTGTCTTGCCATTGTCCATACTGACGAGACCAGCAACATTTTCGCCAACGACAAAGGACGGTTTAAGGATTCTGATAGTTGTAAGCATCTCCGGCCAGAGGTAACGGCTGTCGTCAGTTCCTTTTCGCTTTCCTGCATGGGAAAAAGGCTGGCAGGGTTATCACGGGAACCCCCCGGTGAGGATATCAATCCGTCCCGAAGGGTTCCCTGGTTCATTTTCTTTTTCATTTATAACAACATTTTGTTTATGCCATTCATGATGACATTTTTGGCAAAGCCACATTACGTCTAATGGCTTATCATAATCGGAATGGTGTGCCTGTATTCCATTTCTACCATCGGAAAAAACCTGAGTATCACCACATTTTTCGCACTTCACGGGTCTTATTAATATGCCCTTTTTAATTGCTTTGTCCGTGAAATGCTGAACCCTCCTTTTCTTAGTGTTATTTGGATCAACATCACGAAAGAAATGATTTTCATCTCCATATTTAAGGTTATCGCGAAAACCACAATTTCTCCTTATAAGAATCTTGTGCATCGCCTGTCTACTGATTTCGTAATAATCAGCGCAATCTTGTATAGACATTCCAGATTCATATAATTGAACTGCATTGTCGTACCTGGTTAATCTTTTACGTCCCATATTTATATCTCCGTTTTCACAAAGATACATAAAGTTGCCGTAAGTGTCAACTATAATATTCTTATTAAATTCAACAATATCCCCAAATCTTAAAGCGTTTGGGAAGTTCTTTGCCAGTACTTTCTGACACCACTTGTCCCATTCAACCTGGGCAACGGTTTCCCATCCCATCCATTGAGCAGCCAAAGAGAAGCCTCCTATACCTGCGAATAAGTCAAGATGGTTCATATTCCATCTCTATTTTAAACTGATGCCCGTCGACGCATTCGTAGTTACCCGGTTCCTCGCTGTGGGCTAGCGAGTAGTCGACATAGACCGTTTCCCGTCCTTCCGGTTCAGGGATAACTAACCGGCTGATGCGGTAGACTTCAGTGTTGCCGCAGGTGGGACACTTAATTTGTGGTATCATCTGTTAGGTTTTTTGTTGCAAAATTGATTGTTTTGATATTTCTCGTATATCCGTGGCACTTGTTTTCGGTATTTGTAAAGGAGTCTATAAAGCCACTCATTCATCGATTCAGACAAGGTTTCGTCAGGACTTTGTGCTGCCTTATAAATCATACTCTGAGCAAACCTCTTATCCCACGATCCCGGGAAAAATGTGACGTTCATAAATGATGCTGCAATTTCAATCTGTTCGTGTGTCATCTCTCAATTTTTTAAGTTTGTCAGCGTAAACCCTTAACTCCGGCAGGTGTTTCTTTTTAAACTCTGCATAAGACAGTATCCGTTCAAGGATGGCTATCTGCTTTGATTTGTTGTCTTTCATTGTTATTTTCTATTTTGATAGGTTATGTCCACCTTTAGTAGACATATAGGTAGTTATGCACCATTTGACCGAAACAACTGTGCTTCTAATTGAGATAGCCATACTGCTGCTAACTCTTCTTCTGTTTCAATCTGATGCTCCATTATATATGAACCAACGAAATTAGCCCGTTTAAACTCTGCCATTAGCAGCAGTAAGTCAGGGTTATTTTTCAAAGTTTGTACTGCTTTCAAACGGTGCATAACAGCACCTATACCCAATTGGGCAGTTTCGTTGTTTTTTGAAGTTTCTTCCATTTTGTTGAGTTTTATCTGTTATTAAAAATTTATTCTTTTAATTACCCAACTGGGCATAGCCGTAAAACGTTAGCGTTAATATTCGCTTGACTGTTCTGCATATTCGATTGTGTATTGAAGTTTATTAGCAAGCCATTGTTTTCGGCTCATTCCACTTGCCCACCAGTTTACAACATCTTCCGCACTTGGAAATTCGCTATACTTGCCCTTTTCATCTATTAGTTTTTGAACTGTGTTTATATAAGCCTTTTTAAAGTTTGGCCTATTTCTAAAATCTCTACGCATAGCTTTTGGCGACATTGGGCAACCAACGCAACCAATTCGCTCCTGTATTTCGTAAAGCGAACATTTTTCAATTCCTCTTTCGGTTAGGAACTGCAATACTTCGCTTTTTGTCCAGTTTAAAATTGGGTGCAAAAAGATTTTGTCTTGCCCCTTAATGCAACTATGCTCTTGTACTTTTCGCTTGGCTCGTTTTGCGCTTTCATCGGCTGTTATTCCAGTTATTACAACTGAATCAACTCCATTGCGCTCTTTTAGGTATTCACAGCAAAACCTCGCTTGCCTTAATGGGAGCATCCCTTTTTTGAAAATGAGTTGGTACATTGTCATTTTTGGGCGCACCCATTCCACGTCTGGATAGTTTGAACGGATAAACGAAAGCAGTTCCCTTGGGTCAACGGAAGTTTTATAAAAATATGCCTTAAACTTTACCCCCGCCATTTTAGCCAATTCGTAGATAACTTGGCTATCCTTACCACCCGAAAAGGCTAAATGAAACCCAAAATCGTTGTAAGTAAGGGCAAGTTTTTCTGCCTTTTTAATTAACTCAATGCTATGTTTTACTTTATCCATAATTTTAGTTTCAATCCGCTCATACTAAATGCTAACAAGCGTTAAAATTAACCCTTAGGGTCGCTGACGCTTAATTTTACCGCCATCCGTTATAAAACATTTAAGAGCCATCATTCTGATATTTTTCTTCTTCCTCCCACTCTTCTTCCTCCCACTCTTCTTCCTCCCACTCTTCTTCTGTTTCAAACTCTTCTTGCTGACAACAAGGGCATAAGCCATCTTCTATTTCGTAGGTTGTCCACCCACCACGCCCACAAGTCGGGCAATCAAATAATTCCATAATAAAACGTTTTATAACAAAGGCTATAAACAAAAAGCCTCTGTTTGGTTTGTACTTTTAATTATCTTTTGTGGTTCGGCTTTCAGTTCATAGCCAAACCATTAGCATCCGTTAATTTTATCTTTACAAAATGTCCTTATAGATACCCGCCAATCCTCGGAGTGAAAAGCAAGGCGGAAGGCTTCGATAAACAGCCGGACTATCCCGCAGTGTAAATGCTTCTTAGCCTGACCTAATTCGATAGTGTGGAAGTGTTTCATTTGAGGTAGTTATCAATTATTGTTTTTGCCATATCAAAACCGACAGCGATGTCAGCACAATAGCCCAGGTCTTCCAGCTTATTTATCATCTCAATTTGTTCAGCTATATGAGGTGTGGCCGGTTCCCAATTCTTGTTATAAAGCTTTGTCCCTTCCTGTTTCAGTTCAATGAATAGTCCATGATAATCCTTCCGGGGTTCATAAATTACTATATCAGGGAAGCCCCTGCCGGAACGCAGTGACTTCAGTGCGACAGCTTGCCCGACAGTTAACTTTGTAGCCCCTGATAAGTCGGTATTGAATATCACATCCGGGTATTGTAAGCGGATATAATCACATACCGCACGGTGTAAGGTTCTTTCACTCATTATTCAAATAGTTTTGTTTGTTCTTCCGGTCCCGGTATGTACCCGTTAAGGTATTCCGAGCAATAGTTTCTGATAGCGTCAATGTAGGCCATCATATCAGTAGTAGTAAAGTTTCTTTTCAGGTCTGGGATGTTCTCAACTTCTCCCGTGTTACGGTTGACTATTTCCCTGTTGGCAAACTTCGATTTCCAGAATACATCTACTTCGTCAATGGTTGCCAGTTCCCATCCGGCATCAAGAAGTAACTTTTGCGACAGAGGATAGACACAGGCAAAGAGATACCCTAATTGTGGATTTGATTTTTTACGCTTATATTTTTCAATAAGAAGACGGTACTTGCCCTTCGGTAGTTCAGTCAGCCCCTTGTCAAGATCTGCCCTGTTAACTATCCGAAAGGCTTTCCCGTCTTCCTTAACCGCTATTGCTTCAAGTTTCACAGCGTCACCTTTACTTTGGTTTTACTTGTCTTCGGTGGCCGGGTAATGAACACTCCCGTATCAGGATCAACAACCCCCTGGTCATAAGGAATCGTCTGTAAGAACTTTTCACGCTCTTTAAGGCGTTCTGATACCTCGGTTGACTGTTTCTTCAGGTCAAACCATTTCGGGTCGCCAGAGGCTTCGTAATCGTACCTGGTGCCTGCTTCCATCTGTGAGAGTTTGGCACCGGCTATCTCGACAACCTTTTCATTGCCGTAAAGAGCGAGTTCCCTGACAAATAGTTCATCAAGTTCCTCGTCCTTGAGGATGTCCGCAAGCATCTTTTCAATAAACTTGAGATGCACAAGGGTTTTCAGAGGGTCAATACTACCGCCCATTATCTCGTCTTTGAGCTGACGGGAGAAGCTCTTTATCTGATCCCTGTTTGAAGGGAGTACAGATAGTGTGCTGATTGCTGTTTCCATTTGTCTGTTAATTAAAAAGGTAAATCCTTAACATCGTCTTCAGTTGCCGGAACAGGTTCTTTAGGTGTGTGGTACTTACCGCTCCCGATAAAGATTTTATCCTCTCCCTGCTTGGTCGCCTGTTCAATACTCATATCATTCCCGTAGTTGTCGGGTTTGTCATTAAGCCAGATCGTAAGATCCAGGTAGATTCCCTTTTCGCCTTTGAAAAGTTTTGTCTTGTCAATCTTTGAAAGATTGATTTTGCCGAATAGTAGTTTACTCATGTATAGCTGCGTTTATTAATAGTTTCTCTGTCTTGCCGTCAATATTGTACTTCTTGTATAGATCCGAGATGGGATTACCGTCTGATACATACTTAACCGCCTTATCCCAGTTTACATGGTCGGGAGTAAGTAGGTCTTTTTGTATAGGTGTTTCTTTTGCTTTTACCGGCTGTGAGGCTTTGTTTGCATCGTCATCTTCGTCAATGTTGAGGCCTAATACAGCCCCCAGGGCGTATCTTCTCTGATAGGTGATAACAGAACCCGCTCCTTGAGGATCGTCTTTTGTAGGCCTCATTTCGTAGCTCTCCGCAAGGTATTCACCTGAAGTGTGCATAAGCATTGTCTCAAGGCCGTGAACACCTTTAGGAAACTGCACGAAGGAAAGGCCGTTGTTTGCGAGTGGTTGCCGGATGACATCAAGAATGTCGGCAAGTGTAGCGTACTTCGATTTAAAGAAAGGGTTTGTCGCTCCTTTTTTAATCTTCTCAACCTCTGCCTGGAATTTGCACAGGGCGTTGGCGAGTTCTTTGATTGATTCTGATTTTTCCATTTTAGTTAAAGTCTATTGTTTTCTTCCACTGTTCCGTAATTTCAGGCTGTATGCTTAAAGCACTGGGTATGTATTTCAGCCGGTATCCGGTAGACTGTAAAGTCTGGATGATGATAGCATCAGCTTTTATCCGGGCTTCAGCTATTGATTCATCGTAGTCGTCTGTCTCGGTTTCAACTACAACTGTAAATGCCATTTCTACTTTCATTGTCTTATTGATTATCTTCAATAATTTCTTTGAGAGTGATAGCAATCAGTATAATCATTTGCATGATTGACATCATTATCCAAAGGGCTTCCCAGTAAATATCTTTTTGGGTAGCATAAAATATTGCCATGCCAATAAATACGATTAGTGCGATTATTGAGGGTACTTTTTTCATTTTTGTCTGTTTATTTAATTAGCGTCAAAAAGTTTCTTCATCTGCACATCAATCTCAGGAGAGAAGGATAAAGCCGTGGGCCGGTATTTAAGCCGGTAGCCGGTAGCGTCCTCTGTCTGAGCGATGATAGCTATTGCCTTGTCCTGTGCCAGTGATTCGGCTTCGTCAAAGTCTGAAGTCGGGACATCGACTGTTAGTGTGAATGCCATATCTACTTTCATCACACACCTCCTCTTTTAACCCCTCCGCATGGGCATCCGGGATCTGAACAGTTACATCTGTCATAATCATCATAGTCAGTTGCTTCTTCGTCAGGCCAGTCGTTAAGTTCCCACGGTGAGGGTCTGTCATCGTAGTCTGGTTCAGCGTGGCATCTTGCCCATCCCGCTGCACCATCTACTGTAGATGTCTGATAATCTTCTTTTGCCATTTTTTATCTTTTTGAAGTTATGAATTTAAAAACATTATCCAGTAATACACAAGTGCCGACATTGCTATTATAGCAAACGGAACGGCTAACGTCTTTATTATTTCCATTATAGTAAATTTATTTCAATCTTACCTCTTGTAAAACTTATGTACCCCATATCATCGTTTACCTTAATGACAAAACGATTATGGATAGCCCATTTGACAACTTCCTTGTCGAAGTTGCCCTGAAGCGTCACGTTACCCCATCGGGTTGTATTGATGGAGTAAAACTTGTTGAGGTCTAATAGCTTGCTGATAGCATTCAACCTTCTTAATGCCTGTTTTTGGTTTTGTGGTGTTTCCATTGTCTTTGGGTTTATTTAAGTTTTATGTTAATATCTTCAATAGGGAATTTATAAGCCGCACCACCTGCAAAGTCAATCAGCAAACCGGGAATACCACCAAAGAGTAAGTTACCGATGATAACCGGATCAATCTCTTTTATAAAATCCATTTCATAACACTCATAACCTTCACGTGTAAGAACTAAGGTAAAATCCTTACTTCTCCGAGCGTTATAAACCATAGGTGTAAATCCTATCTCCTGCTTATTGACAATAACAATAGCCCCCTGTGGTTCCGTATTAATTGTTATCTTCTGATTAGACCCGTGTATCATTGTCGCACACGAACACAACAAAAGCGAACCAATAATAATCAATACCTTCATCCGCTCTTTTTCCCACCTCCTGAGATATTTTATAAGGAGGTCAATAGTTTTCTTATACTTCAAAGGAACCTTGTTCCCTCTGATGCAGTTACGATCTCCACCGGTTATATGCCGGGAAAGTTCAGACCAGTTCAATAATTTTTTCATATTTCATATATTAAATTACCTGTGCAAGATACGCATTTGAACAATACAAACGTACAGATTTTTAAATTATTTTACGCATTTGCACTAATTTATATTTAGACTTAATAAAAACAGAGAAGATAATCAATAAGGGTTTTTATCCCTGATCTTAATTTTTGATCTGAGATTCTACAGACAAATGATTCTAAATAATGAATTGGATTATTCGATAGTAACCCATTCCCCGTTCATGCGTTTTCTATATCTCGGTAGTCTTTCCGCTTGAATGTTGGCAAGGCTATATCTTACCTTGCGTTTCCGCTTCCGGTTCGGGTTAGCTTTATATGTTTTGTTCTTGGCTTTTTTAGCAGGTTTACCCCTATGCCTTAGGGGTACTTCATTATGACAATGAAAATCATGATGGCATGTTTCACAAAGGGTTAACAGACTCTTACTTTTGTAAAGCCACGGCTCGGGGAAGTCGTCGAAATAAAAAGTGTGATGTACTACAAGATTCTTATGTGAACCACACCCCCCTCGGACAATGAAAACGCAAATCAGAAATTGATATTTGCCCCAACGAGCAACCCTACCTTTTTATCATTGAAGATATACACCGGCCCTGCTGTCAGGTTATAGAGGTTAGCTAAGACAGCAACCTCCATACCTGTTCGCACCGTCTCGTTTATTTGAACCTGAGTAAGCACCGCAAGGTTAACACCCCAATCAGATATAGGAGTACCGTCCGGTAGTGGCTTGTAATGCTTCCAACCGATAGCCCCGCCCACACCGGAGAGAAACTTTGTCTCAAACACACTCGCTTCTTTGTTGTAGGTTATCTCAGCACCGGAGACGACAGCATCCAGGCTCCAGAGGAACACACCGTTAACGGCCCGTTCTGAATCTGCTGTCTGGGGAAAGATGTCTTTCGGGACATTGCCGAAGATGACAAACTGAGCCGAAAGTCCGGCACAAAATGCCAATGCGAAAATTATCGTTACGAGTTTCTTCATAATACATATTTTTTATTGACCCATACGGTCAGTATAGTAAATCATTTCAATAACTGTAAATTCCATGTTAACAGTGAACTATTGGTTGCCCCCACGGGTAAAGCGGATATGGATTATAAGGAACATAAGGGACGGGATCAGGCGAAAACTCTGTCACGGTAATTACACCCGTCCCTTTGCATACAGGGCATACTTCCTCTAACGGAGCCGTTGTTGTACCGGTAGAAATTGAGGGGGCAATCTTTCCCTTACCCCCGCAATGTTTACACACATCAGGATACATCCGTGTCATTCTGTTTGCCCTCCCTTAAAGAATAACCCTATCAGGAACACAACCCCGGCAATAACTGAAGATACTCCGGTGATAAGGTTCGTAGCCACAGGCAAACCCTCGGCACTCTGTTCAGGGGTTATTATCCCCAGAGAGACGAGAATTGTGAAGATGAGGCCGACAATCGCAACTGCCGTCTGCACCCACCCACTTGAATAAGATTCTTTGAACGTACGTTTTCTCATTTCATTACTAATATTAGTTTATTAACTATTTTAATCTGCGTCCTTATTTTTATATATCGCAATATATATAATATAACTATAATAGAACTATTTTAAGCCATAAAATTATAAACAACTTATCATAACTATGTCAGGGACTTAACCGTCTTCATTACGTCATCACCTATCAGTTGCGGGACCTGCTCAAACTTACCGGCGGATATGTAATATACGGTAGCTTTTAGCCATTCGTAATTAGACTTTTCACGCCCCCAATTTCTTATTAAGTAGTACGTGAAGACTCCATTGTATCTGCCATTCAGGTAAGCATCAGCACAAGTTTGCCCCTCAGAACAACCGGCAAAGAGCAGGTAATTCATCTTATCGGAACGTAACATTGCCCTCGGTCTTTTCTTTGCTACATATCCCTCGAGTGGCATGAACCTGTTTTTCATGTAAGCCGGGTTCCGTGTCAAAGTGGATCCACCCGCGAAACAGGAATCCAAAATAATGTAAACGCTCGCACCCTCCGGAATAAGGTCAAGCAATGCCCTAAAATCATCATCCCAGAACACCCGCCCGTCATAAGGGTATAATCCCTCTCGGGAGCCGTCTGTCTCGGTGCCGTCCGGTCCGTAGGTCCCATGACCGGAATATCCTATCACAAGAATATCCCCGGTTTTCATGGCGACAATATGATTCTTTATTTCATCATGTAGCCTTTGCCAAGTGACTTCTGAATCCTTATATTTCTCAACAGCAAACTCCGGGTAATTCTTATTAAAGAACGCTTCCAAATCTGTTTGGTCGTTGACACATCCGTTTAAGTCGTTTGAAGTCCCCGGATAGTTATTAATTGCGAAGTGCAATAATGTTTTTGAATTATACACTTCCGGCTCCTGTGGTTTTTTCCTCCAGCACATCGTTTTTCCTCCTTAGTTGTCTTATTAACTTTTTTATCAGCTTATATAACTTAATCCCGTTGATAACAACGGACACGAAGTTTATTTTGACAGGTGGTTTCATGGATTGAAAAAATATACTTTTACGTTATCTTTATTCGGGAAAACGTCCATGTGAACCCATGTCACATCATTTTCAACCCTTATCGGATAGGGCAGGTAGGCCCCGTGTTCTTTCAGCCATCCCCTTACTTCCTCTGCTGTCATCCCCTCCACGTCGAAGTCAACAGCTTTTCCGAAAGTATGAGCTGACATATAAAGCACCCCGGCTTCAGCCTTCGCCTTGACAATGTCGCACTGTGGACACCTTAAACCCCGTTGAGTCAGTCCTCCCCTGTTGACATAGATAGGCTTGTTAAGTCTTTCCCGTATTGTGTCAAGGTTCAGTATCAGTCGGGAATCAAGAAACATCCATGCCCTTTCCCCGTATTTCGATAAAACGTGAGGACAGACAAGTTCTTTAAGGGTAAAGTATTTTGATTTCATGCTACCAGCCTCCTTAACTTTAATTTTGAACGGTGGATATAGGTCTGCACAGTACCCATTGGCATTTTCAATTCTGATGCTATTTCCCGCATCTTCCACCCCTGACAGTACATTATCATCAGTTTCCGGTGAACCTCGTTCCTAAGCGTCCGTATGCCTTCCTGAATGATTTCAAACTCCTGATTATATATGCAGATTCTTTCCGGTGTACGGGTATCGGCAAAAGTCAAATCATATTCTGAAAGCTGGGGGCTTCTTTTCTTCTCTCTTACGAAATCAATTATCCGGTTCTTAGCTATCTCATGAAGCCAGGTATTCAGTTTTGCCAAAGGAACAAAGTACTTTATTGAAGCGAAAGCCCGTTCAAAGGTTTCCATGACTAAATCTTCTGCGTCTGTCTCATTACGAATCCTTCGGAGGATAAAATAGTAGACAGGTAGTTTATAGGTATTAAACATCTCTGTAAACGCCCGTTCATCCCCTCTCTGGACAGCCCGTATGAGATCCGCCTCGGTCATAAGAATATTTCTTTGATGCCCCACAAAGCCCCTATCAGGGTACAGATAACCCCTAAAGCGATGTATAGTGTTTTCTTTACCGCCTTGCTTGTTATCATGTTATCCTGTAACTCCTCAATCGCTTTCACCTGCGGACAATGGGCAATACTATGAGGCAAGTGTTCATTGATTATCTTCTCATGTCTCGCCACACTGTCATTCAGCTTATCCAACCGCGCCTTTACCTCGTGGAAGTTGTCATCAATACTGGCAAACATCCTGTCAAAGTAGTCCCTGTCGTTATATATCTCAGCCATTCTATATTAGTATCATATTATTCCTCTATTGAGTGCCTATTATTTTTCTTGCAGCTTTTGCTCATTAACTTTATGGTCAATTTATGGTCAACTTATGGTCATTTATGGTCATTTTACTTTCGTGTCATCTCTATCCGACTTCATATTTCGTGTCATCAAACACCGACTCACTAACTGAAATCATATTTCTTTTTAATCTCCCTATCAATGACCTCTGCCATCTTTGCATAACCCAATAAAGTAGGATGAACACCGTCTTGGTCATAATCAGGAGTTGTCTGTAAATCCCATAAATTTCCAGCATCACCGCCAACCCTGAATTTACCCATATCTACATCAAAATCAACCCATACTGAACCAGCGTAAGTAGCAACAAGAGCCTCAAGGTCTGTCATCCATTCATCACGGGCTTGCATCTGGTCATTAGTTCCATTAGTCCAAGGCAATATTTTTAGAACAACAGGGATTATACCTGCTGTTTCACAGGCATTAAGCATTGTCGTATAATTCGATATGAATGTAGCTTTGGTAATATCACCTTTGCTAATATCATTAACCCCACCCTGTATGATTGCAATTTTGGGTTTCAAATCAACAAGGTCTGCTGTGAATCTATTTTTTATAGATGTAGTCGTTTGGCCCCCAATACCCATATTTTGATATATATACCTACTATCTAATAAGGATAATTGATAAGTAATAGTACCTGATTTACTATCATCTTTAGAATTTTCCAGATATGAATCATGAAACGGATGCCCAGCGATAATGCTATCACCAATACCTATTATTAAAGAGGCTTGTCCGTATGATTTAACTGGAATAACAAAAGCAAGCCCGGAAAGCGCATCCCAATCATATCCTGTTGTTCTTTTCTCTCCATTAACATAAGGTAACGAATCAGCAGCAGCAGCCACACCTTCAAACACTGAATCCGAAGCCGATGACTCACACCAAAAACCAATCATATCCCCCTCCAATACGTTTACTGGAGTAGTTAATATTATGGAATTAACCGTTCGTGAGGCAATTTTAGTAAATACATCTTCCTCGTATATAAGAGTATAAGTGCCAGCAGAATTACGCCATATTTGTAAAAATAGTTTTGTCGTATTTGTTATTGTATCTGTAAATACATCAATTCGACTTAATAGTCCATTAATTCTAACCTTAGTATTATTATTTTGATTAAGATATGATCTATTTTTAGAATTAGACGCAATATTAGTGCCATGGTCCTCGATTATACCTACATAACCGCCAATTTCAACTATATCAGCATTTCTTGACAAATACTTAATAACTGTTGTTGTATCTCCCGTTTTATTAAAAGTAACAGTAGCACCACCAATAACATCATCTGCACAAGTCAGAGTAATTATCTTATTCGTTGCATCTCTTGAAATAGAAACAACCATTGTTCCTTCTACTGCAAAATCAGAGGCTATTAATGAAGTGTTTGCCGTCCCAAAAGTCAAAACAACATCTTTAGGAGATGTATCAATAACCGTTGCTGAAATCAGTGTATTCCAGTATGAACTCCACGCCCGGGACGATCCAGTCCTAAAAACAACTCCATTTCCCAATCCTAATATCCATCCCATATCATTCTATGTATAAAAATTTTCCGTTATAAATAATAAATTTCCCGCCATGCTGGAGCAGATGCTTAGTGTCCCCCGGTACGCTTTCAGAGTCAGTTGTAAAACTCCTTTGTTCACCGTAGCCCGTACCCTGAGAATTAGTAGCATAAGCCCTCACGTAATAAGTAGTCGAAGCATCCAGCCCAGTTATATTGCTTGTAAACGCGCCTATTCCTGAACCGTTAGTAGTACAACTGTTTGCTATTGTAGGCGTCCCTGTGGTATTCCAACATACACCCCTTGATATAACCGAATATCCATTATCTCCTGATATATATCCCCCAGAAGTAGCAGTAGTTGTTAAAATATTAGTCACTGGATTTGTAGCAACTATGGGGATGAGTGTTGTTGCCGGGGTAACAGTCCCAGTGCCTATCAATACCAATCCCCTATAGGATGGAATATTAATATAACCGCTGTAACCAGCCCCTTTCCCGTCAACCATATACGACGATACAACATACGTTCTGTCACCAATTGAGTCGTTATACACAAAATGCAGTTGACTATCTGATGTTATTGTCGTTGGAGTCGAGGCAGAATGAGCGTCTTCCCCAAGGTATGCTTTCCATTCTGTAAGATTGATTTTAAGCCTTGGATTAGGATTCCATTGCCATGCGTTAGGCCAGATACTTATATAATTATCATCATTTATCGGCCTCACGAAATAATTATAATCCTGTGTTCCATAGTCATGTTGTGTTAATCCTATATAGTCAATTCTTAAACAGGTCTGTAGCCAATCCCCGTCATAGCTTCGTGAGAAAAGCATATTATTATTTATGACATGACCCGATGCTACGCCTATTGAAGTATTCTGTGATATAATTCTTAATTGATAACTATTGTCATATAATGTATTATGGGTTACGGTTGTATTCCTGCAAGCATTGACAAATATACCACCGCCGTAACAATGAGCGATAGTATTGCCGATATAGGAAGTGTTGTAACTACCATCATTATAAATCCCGTTTGCCCTATCATTCCCTTCACCTATTGCGTCATCGGCACCTTCAGAATTGAGAATGATGTTATAAGTTACCGTTTTGCCAGTATTGTAATCCCGGTAAGAATAAATACCTCCGCCGTCATCTTTAACAGTACATACCCCGTCAATAAAATTATAAGAAACATTTGTTCCCTGTCCACCGAAAACTATACCATCATAGCCACTGTCGTAAATGTCGTTATAGGTTATTGTTCCATAAGAACCCCGGCTTATGATAGCTGAGTAGTCCTGATCGCCACTACCTCCCATACCCGGATAATAACCTGACTTGCTTATGTAATTTCCAGTTATTGTGGCATGAGGTCCACCACCTAAGTAAATTCCTACATTGTTGCTCTCGGTAATTTCGGAGTTTTGAATAGTTGTATAGTCGCATGAGCTATTAGCCTGCACCCCGTTTGCCCCTGAAAACCTTATCTTGCAATTATCTATCGTAATGTAATCAGCACTCAGTAAATAGATATTTCTGGCGTTCCCCCCCTCTATTGTCAGATTTTCAATAGTGATATAATTATACCCGTTAATCTCAATAACTTCATCTCGTACCGAC
>MTKW01001681.1_pt1 | contig 27562 bp, 25 predicted proteins | sample 1042761 | NCBI WGS metagenome assembly MTKW01 (sample SAMN06205366, study PRJNA360243) | anaerobic digester metagenome | biome: Wastewater treatment plant; feature: Anaerobic digester sludge; material: sludge; isolation source: anaerobic digester fed with sludge from wastewater treatment plant ...
TCGACCAAATGCATTTAATTTTCCTGCCACCCCAACATTTATTTTAGAACCTTTATTAATAACTGCACCCATTACAGACGCATTAAAAAAGACGTGGTCAACTTTACCACGTCTTAATACTTAAGCTATGTATATATGCTAATTATTACTGTTTTGCAGTATCAGTTTACAGTATTACTTACAGCTCAATCAGTCCCAAACTGATCTCCAAAGCCTTGTTAACCTTGTCCATTATCTCCTCATCTAAGCTGGAGACTTTTTGCTTGAGCCGTTTCTTATCAATAGTGCGGATCTGTTCAGCCAAAATTACTGAATCCTTTTCCAGTCCGCAAGATTCACATTTTATCTCCACATGAGTTGGCAGCTTAGCCTTACTAAGCTGGCTAGTTATCGCTGCTATTATCGTAGTAGGACTATATTGGTTGCCAATCTCATTTTGCACAATTAGAACAGGTCTCGTCCCCCCCTGCTCCGAGCCCTGTACGGGGTTTAGATCAGCATAGTAAATGTCACCCCTTTTAATACCCATCAACAACACTCCACTAGCATTTTCTTGATTGTCACATTAGCTTCTTCTTCACAATAACAAGCTTCCTGAGCCAATTTAAGATTAATCTGAGCCATTTCTACATAGCCGTGTCTTAATTGCTCACGTAAATTGCTCTTACGCTTCTCCTCTAAATAAAATCTGAGAGCTTCCCGCATCAGTTCACTGCGGTTCCGTTTTTCACCTTCCATCAGACAATCCATTTCTTCCACTAGTGATTCTGGTAAACATACCATAATGCGTCTTGTTGCCGACACGAAAACACCTCCAAGGGGATCACAATATATACCCATCGTATATACTATTATGCTACCTTATTATATATATTATCTAATCTGCTCGTCAATTGATATTGGGGCTATCCGCCCTGGTAAACTCTGGGGACACGCTCAGAAAGCATGCAAACAATCTCATAGTTTATAGTACCCAAAATTTCAGCAAATTCATCAACTGAAAGGAAAATATCTCTATCTCTACCGATTAGAGTAACCACATCACCAATTTTTACGTCCAAACCTGTAGCTCTGAACATAATCTGATCCATGCATACTCTACCTAATATGGGAGCAGTATGCCCCTGCCAGGCTACTCTGGCCCTATTAGAAAGCAACCTGGAATAACCATCTGCATAGCCGATAGGCAAAGTGGCTATCAGTTCCTCAGCTTCCGTAACATAGATTCCTCCGTAGCTTATCGAGCTATTAGGAGGGACTTTTTTTATGTGAGAAATTCTAGCTCTTAAAGTCAAGGCTTGCCGCAAATCCACCTTCGAAAGCTGTACCTCTGCCGACGGACGTAAGCCATAGAGCATGATCCCCGCCCGCACCATATCGAAATAGGAGTTGGGACAATCAATTATGGCCGCGCTGTTAGCTGTGTGTTTCAAGCTTATCCTATAGCCTGCTGTGTCCTCAATCTGTCGGCAAAATTTCTGGAATAAATCTAGTTGTTGATTAGTATATGACTTATCCTTTTCATCAGCCTTGGCTAAATGAGTGAAGATCCCTTCTACCTTAAGCCCGGGCAACTTTAGTATTTGTAGGATCTCTCTTAGAGATTCCTGACTAGGGATAAAACCGATCCTTCCCATACCAGTATCGATTTTCAAGTGAACTGTAGCTTTTTCCCCATATTCTAAAGCTATTCTTGAAAGAATCTCAGCTTCCTGCAAGGAGTAGATGGTAAGAGCGATCCTATATTGTAGGGCTCGTTCATAATCCTCGGGTGGGGTCCAGCCGATAATGAGGATTGGCTTGTCTATTCCTGCTTCTCGCAATTGGATCGCCTCGTTCGTAATGGCGACGCCAAAATAGTTGGCTCCGGCTTCGCTAAGAGTTTGAGCCACCTTCACAGCTCCGTGACCATAGGCATTAGCCTTGACTATTGCCATGACTAAAACCTTCGGTCCCACTAATCTACGAACTTCTTGGTAATTATGCACAATATCAGCTAAATTTATCTCTGCCCATACGGGACGAATTTTCTTCATTTCTTCACCTACTTAAATTAGCGAACAACACAGAAGATAATTCCTTCTGTGTTGTTACAAGACTAGAGTAAGCAATTGCGAGCATAAGGCAACATCTCCGCAACCTCGCTGGCTAAAATGCCACGGTTGCCTTTCTCGGCAGCCAACATATCGCCGGCTAGACCATGGAGATAGACACCTAAAACAGTAGCTGCCAGAGGATTAAGTCCTTGACCCATTAGTCCTCCAATTGTACCGGCTAGAACATCTCCAGTCCCTGCTGTAGCTAAGGCTGGATTACCCGAACCGTTAAGGTATAAATCCCCCTCCGGATCGGCTGTTATAGTTGCCGCACCTTTAAGAACCACAATGGCTCCATATCTTTCTGCTGCAGCCTTAACACACTCAAACCTATTAGCTTGTACTGCTTTAGTAGCCATATTAAGAAGTAGAGACATTTCTCCCGGGTGAGGTGTCAAAATCACTGGGGCTTGAGTGCCCTCGATTATTTCCGGTTCCTGAGCTAAAGCATAAAGTCCATCTGCATCAATCACAATAGGCAAATTGCTCTTAGCCAACAGTTCTGCCAGTATATAACGTATTTCTTCTCTGCGTCCTAACCCGGGACCGAAAACCACTACATCCTTGCCAGTCAACTGCTCCTCGATTTGTGGCCAACTATCCAGAGAGAGAGTTTTTTCTTCTGTCTCTGCTAAACCTACAGTCAGACACTCAGGAAACGCCGTGTCAAAGGTATCTCGTAAAGATTCAGGTAGACAGACAGTAACCATACCTGCCCCAGAACGGAAGGCAGCCCTAGCGGCTAGATAGGCAGCCCCTGTCATTCCTGCAGAACCAGCAATAACTAAGATATGTCCAAAAGAATTTTTATAACCTTCCGGATCTACTGGAGGCAGTAACTGTTTTGCAAGTTCTGTCGTTAAGTAATATTCCTGATTTTCTAAGATTGACAGTCCCTCTGGTGGTAAGGATATATCTGCTACTTCCAACTCCCCTACCATGTTCTTGCCGGGATAGACTACTAGACCCCTCTTAAGCCAGGCCATCGTCACCGTATATTTGGCACAAATACAAGGCTCAGCTAATTGACCATTATCAGCATTTAAGCCAGAAGGAACATCAATAGCCAAGATCGGTACTTGGCTGTCATTAACAACATCAATTGCTCTAGCTATTTTTTCACTAGGGTGCCCGGCAAAACCAGTCCCGAAAATCCCGTCAATCACTAGGTCACATTGACCAAGACTGAGCTTTAAGAGATAGAAGCTATTATCATCCTCCAACAGATGCCACTTTAAATCCATTCTTTCGATATATTTCCAATTCTCTAAGCTCGCTCCCCGGAAATACTCAGGTGGAAAAAGCAAAAAGAGCTTAATCTCGTATCCTAACTGGGCTAATTGACGAGCAGCTACCAACGCGTCACCGCCGTTGTTTCCCTTGCCCGCCAATAAGATAACCATTTTATCCTGAGCTTCTCCTAAGATAGACTTAGCCTTATTGGCTACGGCTTGTCCTGCATTTTCCATCAGTAATAGAGTGGGAATTCCCATTTCCTTTTGAGCCCATAAGTCTATTTTGTTCATTTCCTTACCGGTTAAAACTCTCATCTCTGTCAATCACTCCCCGATAACTACAGCTAAGGCATATTCCCGGCAATGTGAAATGCTAACCTCCAGCTTTTCGATCCCCTGTTTTTTTCCTAGTTCGGACAAACGGGGACTTAAAGATAAAAGAGGTTTGCCTAATTCGTCAGGCAGTATCTCCATATCCTGCCAACTAAAACCTCTTAATCCTAGCCCTAAGCACTTTACAGTTGCCTCCTTGGCCGCAAATCTCCCGGCCACAAAAGAGGACTTATCCCGCAGGGAAGAGGCATATTCCTGTTCCTTAGGAGTAAGGATCCGGCGGCAAAATCTAGGATGCTTTTCCATAGCACTTTTTATTCTCTGAATCTCAATAATGTCTGTTCCCAGTTGCACACCCTCACCCCTTTGAAAATATTGAAAAAAGTTCTTGATACTAGGCCCTTCCTGTAACTTATCTTAGCTTAAGCACTAAGCTAGGACAATTCCTCACCTACAATCTTCGCTATCTCCTCAGTCAAATTTTCCAACTCTCCTTGGTCCGGCCCTTCAGCCATAATCCTTAAGAGATGCTCCGTTCCCGAAGCTCTGACCAATAGCCTACCCCGCCCTTGGAGGGTTTCCTCCGTTTTCTTAATGACCTCTTGAATTCGTGGATTCTCCTCCCAACCTATCTTAGACTTCACCCTCACATTCACTAAAACCTGGGGCAAAACCTGCATTTGGGCGGCTAAGCTACTCAGGCTCTGTCCTGATTCCTGGATAACCTGGGCAAGCTGTAAAGCTGTCAACAAACCATCACCAGTGGTATTATGCTCTAAAAAGATTATATGTCCCGACTGTTCGCCACCGAGAATAGCTCCGCTTTCAAGCATTTGCTCTAAGACATAGCGGTCCCCTACTTTAGTTTCCAACACTTCTACTCCGGCAGCTTCAAAGGCTTGTTTTAAACCAAGATTGCTCATCACGGTAACGACTAGCTTGCCTCCTAAAGCTTTCTTTCTATGCAAAGCCAAACCACAGATAACCATGATTTGGTCTCCATCTACTAAGCGGCCTTGTTCATCAACAGCTAAAACCCTGTCAGCATCACCATCATGGGCTAAGCCAAAATGAGCTTCGTATTTTAGTACTGCCTTTTCAAGACTCTCAATATGAGTTGACCCACAACCATCATTAATATTAGTTCCTGTAGGCAAATCATGGAGAGAAATAACCTGAGCTCCCAATTCTCTAAATACTCTAGGAGCAATAGAGCTAGCAGCCCCATTAGCACAATCCAGGACAATCCTTAAACCTGACAAAGGTTTATTAACCAGTCCTTTAAGGAAAGAAATATAGCGTTCTGCCCCATCATCCAGCATGATAACCTTACCTAGATCTTCTCCGGTAGGCCGAGGCAGATCGGACATATCACCTAATACTAATTCCTCAATTTTCTCTTCCAATTCATCATCTAACTTAAAACCTTGATGGTTAAAAAACTTTATTCCGTTATCAGCAGCTGGGTTATGAGAAGCAGAGATTACTACCCCCGCGGAAGTATCTAATGTTCTGGTTAAATATGCAACTGCCGGTGTGGGGATTACCCCGGCCAGATAAACATCTACCCCTGCGGAACAAATGCCTGCCGTTAAGGCTGCCTCCAGCATAGGTCCCGAGAGCCTCGTATCTCTTCCTACTACTATCTTAGCCCTTTCTCCCGGCACCTGCAGTAAAACTCCTGCTGCCCGGCCTAACCTGAAAGCTAGTTCTGGGGTAAGTTCTTCATTTGCCAAACCTCTTATACCATCAGTTCCAAACAATTTTCCCAAAGATAAGGCCCCTTTCTACCTGCGATTTTTTCTTCCTTAAGACATGGGTGAAAAAGTTATCTCCACAGTACTAGGTTCCACTTCCATTAGTTGAATATTCCCAGTACTAGGTAGAATCACCCTAACTTCTTTGGTAATTCCTTCTTCCTGCACTGTCTCCGGATCAATACCCTTTAGATCAATCACAGCTCTAATGTCGGCCATCAATAGGTTTTCGATTACTGCCCGGGGTCCTTTGACTGTGACATTAACCTTCCCTGGATTAAGATTAGCTTGCACACCAGAAGGTTGATTTTCCAGAATTAGAGTAACATCCTCAAATTTTCTGGTAACAGGCGTTTCATCTAGTTGAACAGTAACCTTTACCATGGAATGATACAGCACACTAACACCTTCAGGAGCATCCAATCCTGTCTGGTAAGTTCTATTCATATTTATTCCAGTAATATCGATTGGCCTGGTCAAAATATGGTCTAGTTGGTCAAGCTTCTCTGTAGAACCGCTGATCTTCATAGTATCCGGTTCCACCACTGTACGAGCTACTACGTAACCGTCCTGAGGTGTACCTACTAACACTGGTTTAATAATCACAGTTTTTGTCGGCATATCCCTAACTACCGGTACGAAGACTTGAACCTTATCGGGACTGACCTGTAATTTGTCTAGAGGGACAATCTTGCCCTCTGTGTCCAGTAATTGAATAGGCAAGGCCAACTCCAGGTTATCAGTGGCATTATTCAAATCCACTGTTACACGAGCTGTTTCAATTTTATCCAACACCTGGCTGGCTCCTCTAACAACAATAATTGAAGGTGTTATTATAGGCTCAAAGCTAGAATATCCCGGAGCTACCTTATTGGCATATTCAACCTTCACAGGAAGCTGCCTCTCCTTTAGCGTATCAATAAAGAATTGAATATTCTTAGGTTTAGTACCGATTACTTCGACACCCTCTGGGGCTGTTACCGTTCCTGTCCCTAGAGGTATTACCGTTTCCCCTTCTAAGGCTTGGCTTAAGTCAATGGAAACCTTAAGATCTTGAGCTTTAAGGGGGTCTATGATTTTAGCCGCCCCTTGCACCCTTATATCCGCTGTTTCAGTAAAATCAACGACAACTAAGCCCTCTTGTAGTCCAGTATAACCAACGGCCACCCCGGTAATCGTTTTCTCCAACATCGGGTTCTGATAAAACCAGAACAAAAGGGCAAGTATTAAGGCAGTTATCTTATATCCTATATTTTTTGTAAAGATATCACGCATATTAATTACCTCCAGTTAAAAAAGGAAGAAGTAGTATTCTGCCGATTCTGGAGACGCTTATTGAGAAATTCCTTTAAAGTATTATCATCCAGATAGCGGGTTAACTTACCCTCTTCAGCTACAGATATTACGCCGGATTCCTCTGAAACAATAATGGCTAAGGCATCAGATTGTTCTGTCAGCCCAAGTCCTGCCCTATGCCTTGTCCCAAGCTCTTTACTAAGGTTAGGGTTTTCTGAAAGTGGTAAAAAACAGCTAGCAGCAATTACTCTATCGCCGCGGATTATTACGGCTCCATCATGAAGAGGGCTTTTCGGTAGAAAGATATTAATCAAAAATTCGGCTGAAACCAAGCCATCTATTTTAATCCCTGTCTCAATAAAATTATTTACGCCAATCTCTCTTTCGATAATAATCAGCGCCCCAATATTATTCTTAGACAGATATTTTAAAGCCCGCAATACTTCATTAAGCAGGCTCTCCAAAGTCTCCTGGTTCAAAAAAACTATCGGACGGGCAAAAAACTTGCTTCGTCCTAAGCGCTCCAAAGCTCTTCTAAGTTCAGGCTGAAAAACAACAGGAATAGCAAACAGCAAAACACTCTGTACCCCGGATAAGATCCAGGCTACAGTCTTTAATTGGAACCAATTGCTCACCAAAGAAGCCACCAGGAGTACTACTAACCCCTTGATGAGCTGAACAGCTCTAGTCCCTTTGATGATCATCATGGCTTTATAAATAGCAAAGGCCACAATTAGGATATCAATAATACTGATGATATTAAAATCGCTAAAATCAGGCTTCCACAAAGGGTTATCCTCCTTGAATCAGTAACATTTATCGTAACTATCTTCTACAATACAAAAGTATATTCCTTTTTAGCACAATCAAAAAGATTTTATTCTCAAACCACTTTTTGGGAACAAAACAAGCTAAACGGAGTCTAATAAAGATATTAACTACTCTACCAACTGTTCCAACAGTTATCTTCGATTCTAGATTTCTACTGTTTACTGTGCAGTATGTGTTATAATATTATATTAGAGTATATATCAACTATAAAAAAGGAGGGGATTACAATGAAGAAATGGCTATGGCCATTTACGATAGTTTGTTTTTTCGCCGGATTTTTCTTGAGCTATCAATGGAAAATTCAAACAAGCAACACTCAAGCTAATCCCCTTAGTGAGAGAAACGCTCAACTAATTACGATTATAACCAACTTAGAAAGAGAAATAAATCTTTTAGAAGAACAAATTGCCGCTACTCGTCAAGAATTAACAGATCTACAAAATACTCAGACTACCTGGCGGCTGTCCGATCTCAAAGCAGAGCTAAAGAAAGCACAGCTAACCGCAGGACTATTGCCTGTAAAAGGCAAAGGGATCATCATTACACTGGACGATAATAATGAAGGACTTAAAGTTAATCCATCTGATGATCCTAATAAATATTTAATTCACTATGAAAGTATCCTTAACATTGTCAGCGAATTAAAAGTAGCCGGGGCTGAAGCCATTGAGGTTAACGGACAAAGGTTAATCAATACCACCGAAATACGCTGTGTAGGTAATGTTATCCTCGTGAACACAACCCGCTTAGCACCACCTTTTGTTATTAAGGCTATCGGAAGTCCTAAATTACTCAACGCAGTAACAGGGCAACGGGAATTAGCTATACTTAGAGCTTCCCAATTTCCCGTCACAGTGCAAGAAGCCGAAGAAATCATAATCCCGGCCTACAAGAGTGATTTGCAGTTCAATTACACTAAAATCGTTAAAGAAGAGGAGGAATAATCAATGTGGCTTCTGCCTATTTTCGGTTTAATTATAGGGATAATTTTAGGCTCTACCCTGAACTATCAGATTCCTCCTGTTTATATTAAATACCTATCTATTGCAGTTTTGGCGTCCCTAGATTCAGTCATGGGTGGCGTCCGAGCCGTATTTGAAAAACGTTTTGACGGCGTAGTTTTGATTACTGGTTTTTTTGCTAATGGCGCCTTGGCAGCAATTCTAGCTTATATGGGGGATCGCTTAGGTGTGGACCTCTATTATGCCGCTGTCTTTGTCTTTGGGGTCAGACTATTCCAAAACCTTGCTGTTATTCGCCATTTACTAATCACCCGGCGGCGAAATAGAAAAGGTCGCAGGAGTGAAGAGTATGAACAATAAACCCAAATGGTATGTACCTATTACAATAGTCTTTGTTTTTCTCGGTTTGCTGCTATCTACCCAATATCATTCCAAAAACACAATTTCCGGCGATCTCAATATGCAGACCACAGAGAATCTTATTGCTATGGTAAGCGATCTCTCAGAAAAACGTCAGCGTCTAAATTCGGAGATTATTGATTTGAATGGAAAGCTAAGCCTTCAGAGGGAAAGCTATGAGGACGAGAATAAATTAGCAGCCAGCATGAGAGCCGAGATCGAGGAGTTAGGTATTATCAACGGTACTGTAACCGTAGAAGGTCCTGGCGTTACTATCATGATCGACCAATATATGCCTATCCTCTACGTAGATATAATCTATATAGTTAATGAGCTCTGGGCTGCCGGGGCAGAAGTTATTGCTATTAATGATCAAAGGATTACCGCCCACTCCAATATTTTTTATGCTGAGTCAGAAGATGAGAGTACAATGTTCATAACCGTTAATGATCAAAAGCTACAATATCCGATCATGATCAAAGCTATCGGTAATGCCAATAATCTAGAGAAAGGCTTAACTATGCCAGGTGGAATCATGGATAACCTAGCTTTATTTAGAGCCTATCCTGTTATCACTAAAAGAGAGTCCTTGACTATACCAGCTCTAGAAGTACCTAACATCTTCATCTTCATGGAAGAATATGTTCCGCCACCACCTGACACAACCAATACTAACCCCGCCCAAGGTTAAGTAATAAGGAAAGAGTATATAGAGAAGACAATCCCCTCAAAGGTTAGGAATGACCTTTGAGGGGATTTCTTTAGATTACCACACCATATTGGGTAGCGGCCTCTTTTACCGAAGGAACTAAACCCATCTTCCTCATACAACTAGCTTCTTTGTCTAGTTGCATTAGTTGCTGAAATATCTCCCATTTCCTCTGCTCGGTCAACGGCGGTGTAAAGAGATCATAATAATCCTCTAGCTCATAGTCGGGGATTAGATTATCTAAGATAAAATTCTCTTTTATCCAGCCTAATAGTCCCTCCCTAGGATCGCTATATACAGTAACCCACTGATAGTTTCTGTAGGAATAGATTTCGAATATGGTATCGTCCTTTTGACGAATGAAGTAATAATGAAACTTATTACCCAGCGTAATCATCTTCTCAGCCGCACTGATAACGTGACCCATAAAACGAGACAATTCCTTCCCATGCAAAACTAAAAGGTGAGATACTGCCCTCTTGCCCTCTAAGACTTGGCTCAAAGAAAACTTAGTCTCTCCTTGCAGGTTACAAACTCTGTACAGTAATTCCTTATTATCCAAATAATACTGATCCTGGATGGATAGCCTTTCCGGAAGATCTTCAGCCAAAATCCAATTAATACTGGCCAAGTTCTCCGGTTTCTGACAATATATCAGCAGTTCCTTATCGGTTAAGAAAAATTCTGCTGAGATAGCTTTAGAAAAACAATATTCCTCCCAAGGAGCCGAACCTTCAACAAGCCATTTATACTGCTCCATATCTTCTGTCTCACCAGTCAGGAAAACGTTAGCTTGCTCATTAAGCCATCCTCTAACCTGTTCTTGAGCATTATGCTTAAATAAGGTAGCATAAACCTTATAATTTAAAGGGTTTTGGGGATGGCACAGATCTAATTGCTCCCGACTAATCTCTTGGAAGTCAAGGAGTGAATAATTGTTAGCAGTATAAAGTATCTTCAGCTTATAAGAGAGCTTCCAAATTTCCTCTTGAGGTGTCAGTATAGTAACACTAACCTCCGCCTCCGAAAGGGGCTTAGATTTTTGCACACTAACGATTTGTGTAGATAAAAAAGTACATTGACTCAGTTCAGGATTAATTTCTTGTAGATAATCATGGCGATCGCCTAATTGTCTTTGTCTATCCGATGACGATAAATCATAGAGCAGACCATAATCTAATCTTATGAAAGCCGAAAGATAAATATTGATGAACATATTTATATTCTGGCAATCTGGTAATAGACGTTGATTAACTGCTTCTGTTCTATCCCCAGCATATTGAAACATAAAATAGTCATCGTCAATTCCTAGAGCAGGTTGAGTTTTAAACTTTTTGTTTTGCATATAAGCATCAAGAATTAAATCTGCTGCCTCAGACAGCTCAATCTCAACCATTTCGTAATCCATTTCGTTTAGCCAAGAAGACAAACAGAATCCAGGAATATCCTCTATTTGATATTCCTTTATTCCCCCTGCATTAAAAAGCAATGTGTAGCGATGAGCCAACATACTTCTTCGACCATTTTCCCTCCAAATACAGATTAAGCGGCATACTCCTTCCGCTCTGTCCAGAGAAGCGAAGGCTTTGTAGAAATGAGACATCCCCTTATTACTCTGCCATATTCCGATAGTCTCATTAGTAAGCGCTTCTACAGTATTTTCCTGTACTGCTAATTGGAGATACTGCCTTTTTTTCTCCATGAAACAAGCCTCCCTGTTGTATTTATAAATTTATAAAAAAAGAATTTGGTTAGTTTGGCTTTAAATTATTTAATATATTAAAACTTTAATTTGGTAAATAACCGATGGGTTTTCTCTTTTTACTTTTTCTATACTGAATGTCCCGATCCTTTAGTAAAATTATTAGCTTTTTCTTGCTTTTTCGCAGTATAATCTGTAGAAATTTGTATAAACAATGCCTATTCATTAGTTAAACCAATTATGTAAAAATTTAATCATAATTAAAACGACAGTATTTGTCGAACAGTGTAGAAAAGTAATTCAAAAAAAATACAAAAAAATGTCTTAACGAAATACCGTTAAAAATCAGTTAGCCCGGCACAGGACGTGCCGGGCAGGGAAAACTGAGCAAGGATGCGATATTAAACTATATACGGCCTATTTCCTGTACCCAGCCGTAGGGATCCTTCGACCGACCATATTGAATATCAACTAAATGACGATAAATATTTTGAGTAACCTCCCCAACTTTACCATCGTTTATCAGGTAGTCTACACCTTTATAGTGTAATGAACCTACAGGAGAGATTACGGCTGCAGTTCCACTGCCAAAGCACTCTGTAACAGTTCCTTTCCTGATCCCTTCTAAGATTTCCTGGATGGGAACGGCCCGTTCTTCAACCTCATAACCGAGGTCAGGGGCTAGAATAAGCACAGAATCTCTAGTTATACCAGGCAGGATAGAGCCGTTTAAAGCAGGAGTTACTACTTTCTTACCTATAACAAAAAAGATATTCATGGACCCGACTTCCTCAGCATACTTGTGCTCCTTGGCATCCAGCCACAGCACCTGAGTAAAGCCCTTTTCTTTAGCCTTGGTATCTGCCAATAAACTGGCTGCATAGTTGCCACCAGTTTTAATATCACCTACACCGCCGACAACAGCCCGAACCAGCTGTTCTTCAACATAAATGGGAATAGGGTTAAAGCCTTCTTTGTAATAAGGTCCTACTGGAGAAAGAACGACAAAAAAGGTGAACTTCTTAGAAGGTTTAATCCCTAAAAAGCCATCATCGCCCACCATCGTAGGCCTGATATATAGTGAAGTACCTTCATCACCAGGAATCCATTCCTTATCCTTAAGGACCACGTCTTTTACACCCTGTAAAAATAAATCTTCCGGAATTCCGGGCATACAGATCCGTTGGGCTGAACGACTCATCCGTCGGGCATTTTGCTCCGGCCGAAAAAGTAAAACCCTACCGTCTGCAGAGCGGTAAGCTTTCATGCCTTCAAAAACCTCTTGAGAATAATGTAATACAGAGGCTGCAGGACTTAGCTCCAAGTTACTAAAGTCCACGACCTTAGCCTCGTACCAACCTTTACCTGTTTCATATCTAGCCACAAACATATGGTCAGTAAAATATTGACCAAACCCAAGCTTGCTAGTATCAGTATATGGTGGTCTCAACAATAACACCCCTTTACTAATCCTCCCACACTTGCATGAAGTGAGGGATAACTGCCGCCAAATCTTACTTTATTATAAACTTTATTATAAATTATTTCGAAGTTAAATCCAAGGCAGCAAAAGATATTAGATACAACACTTAGAAACAAAGATATATCAAGAAAAAATCTGCTCTCCGTCACGAGCAGCAGACTTGATTCTTCCCTCTCCTTTTGGCCAGATAAAGAGCTTCATCAGAAAGCATGATTAACTCATCGATGTTAATTATATTGTCATCTGAAATACTACTTACACCTAAGCTTGCAGTAATCTGTAGTTCTGTCTCACTATTAGGTATCTTAATGCGCAGTCCTTCAATTCCGCATCTTAAGCGTTCTGCTAATTCTACGGCCTCTTTCTGAGCTACTCCTGGGGCGCAGACACAGAATTCTTCACCCCCATAACGACCAATAAAATCGTATTTGCGTACTCTGGAACTTAAATCCGCAGCAACCTGACGCAAAACCTGATCCCCTGCTTGGTGTCCATAATTATCATTGATCTGCTTAAAATTATCTAAGTCGATCATAATTAAGGATAAGGGCTGCCCTAAACGTTCTGCCCGATCTACTTCTGTTTCCAAACGCTCCATAAATACTCTACGGTTAAGCAATCCAGTCAAGCCGTCTATGGCAGCTAACTGCATAATCTTATCTTCCAGAGTAAGAATTCTTTCTCCTATCTTTAGGCGATATCTTAAAACTTCTTCATCAAATGGTTTAACAATATAGTCATCTACTCCAGCTTCCATGCCGGCAATAATGTTCTCTTTGCTGGACTTTGAGGTCAGAAGAATCATATAAACATAACTTCCGTATTCACGCTGCCTTACTTTATGACAAACCTCAATTCCTGTCATCCTAGGCATAACCCAATCAAGAATAACTAAGCGGGGAGCTTCTGGCTGCTGCAGAATCTCCCATGCTTCCTTACCATCTGAGGCTGATACAACCTCGTAACCCCACTGATTTAAGGTATCCTCTAGAATTTTCCGGAAATAGTTACTATCTTCAGCAACTAGTACTTTCAAATCTCTACTCCTCCTACCAACCGGGCATACTCACCAAACGCAAAAGGCACATACGGTGAGAATTATTATCTATAGGACTTCAAAACCACCTTAGGACCTACGTCCATATATTAGGACCACCGTCCATATAGTTTCGACAATTATTTATCTTACTCCTCTTAATTTTACTTGTTTTATTAAAATAATACAAATTATTATTATATTTTCTTTTTTACGGCATTTCCTATAGATTCAGTAGTGGCCAAAGTAGTACCCGGAGTATAGATATCTGCAGTTCTTAAACCTTGTTCTAAGGCAAATTGAACACCGTTCTCAACTGCAGAAGCGGCTGAAGGAGATTTCATAGTTATTCTGAGTAACATAGCTACTGATAAGATAGCAGCTAATGGATTAGCTTTGCCCTGACCGGCAATATCCGGAGCAGAACCATGGGCCGGCTCATAAAGAGCCTTACCATCACCTAGACTAGCCGAAGCTAGCATCCCCAATGAGGCTCCCAGCACAGAGGCCTGATCGGAGAGAATATCACCAAACATATTTTCCGTTACTAAGACGTCAAATTGTCCAGGATTAATACACAACTGCATGGCACAATTATCTACATATAGATGATTAACAGTAACCTCTGGGAATTTTCTGGCTTCCTCTAAGACAATTTTTCGCCAGAGTCTAGAAGTGTCTAGAACATTAGCTTTATCTACTGAAGTCAGCATCCTGCGCCTGCCCTTAGCTAGTTCAAAGGCTCTGCGAACCACTCGACGGATTTGACTACTAGTATATTCAATGGTATCAAAGGCCGCTAGTTCCCCGTTCACTTCATCTGTACCTCTGGCGCCGAAGTATGCGCCGCCGATAAGTTCCCGCACAATAAGCAGATCCACCCCGTTGATCCGCTCGTTTTTGAAGGGTGACTGATCCATCAACTGAGGCCAGCACTTAATGGGTCGTAAATTAGCATAGAGACCCAAGGCCTTACGTATCTGGAGCAATCCTTTTTCAGGCCGTTTATCGACTGGAAGTTGATCATATTGTGGCCCGCCAACCGCACCTAATAATACGGCATCACAGTTGGAGACCAGCTCTCTAGTCTCTTGAGGGAAAGGCTCGCCGTAAACATCATAAGCCGCTCCACCTATTAACCCTTCCTCCACCGTATAGTTAAGATTATATTTGGCTGCCGCTAGTTCTAGCACACCAAGGGCTTGCTCTGTAATTTCAGGCCCTATGCCGTCACCGGGCAACACAGCTATCTTATACATTGTTCTTCACCTGCCCTTTGAGCTGAGCTATCATACCGCCGGCTTTTAAAATGTCTAGCATAAATGGCGGAAATGACTCTGCTTGATAAGTCTTATTCGTGGCAGTCTCCTTTATTACACCTTTTTCTACATCTACTTCTAATTCAATGCCGTCCTCAATCTGTTGGGAAGCTGCTGGAGCAATAATAATTGGCAAACCGATATTTATAGCATTGCGATAAAAGATCCGTGCAAAGCTCTCAGCAATAACACAGCTAAAACCCGCGTGTTTAATAGCTATAGGGGCATGTTCCCGGGAACTGCCACAGCCAAAGTTTTTCCCTGCAACCAGAATATCCCCTGATTTTACTTTTTGAAGAATATCAGGGATCAAATCTTCCAGACAGTGGGCTGCCAAGACCTCTGGATCGGAAGTATTAAGATAGCGTGCCGCAATAATTACATCTGTATCTACATCATGTCCTACACGCCATACTTTACCTTTTAGACTGTTATAATTCACCATCAGACCACCTCCCGCGGATCGGCTAGCCGTCCCATAACAGCAGATGCTGCTGCTACAGCCGGGTTTGACAGGTAAACTTCACTTTCAGGGTGTCCCATGCGACCGACAAAATTACGGTTAGTCGTAGAAATTGCTCTTTCTCCCTTAGCCAGAATACCCATATAACCACCTAAACAAGGTCCACATGTGGGGGTGCTAACTACAGCCCCAGCCTGGATAAAGGTTTCTACCAAGCCTTCCTTAACAGCCTGGAGATAAATTTCCTGGGTTCCTGGGATCACAATCGCTCGTACATCAGGATGAACCTTTTTACCCCGCATAACTTCCGCTGCAATCACTAAATCTTCCCAGCGGCCGTTGGTACAGGAACCGATTACAGCCTGGTCAATCTTCACCTCACCTGCTTCGGATACAGCCCTTGTATTGGAGGGCAGATGGGGGAAGGCCACCTGAGGTTCCAGATCTGTAACATCAATCTCATATACTTCGCTATAGTGGGCATCAGGATCACTCTGATAGACCTTCCAAGGCCTCTTAGCTCTGCCTTCTACATAAGCAATGGTTTTCTCATCTGGTGCAATAATCCCGTTCTTAGCCCCGGCTTCAATGGCCATATTAGTTATGGTCAATCTGCCGTCTATAGATAAGTCGGAAATAGCCTCACCAGTAAATTCCATGGCCCGATATTGTGCTCCGTCTACTCCGATTAAACCAATGATATGCAAAATATAATCTTTGCCTGAGACATAGGGGTTCTTGGGTTTCCCTTTTAGTACAAACTTAATACTCTCCGGCACCCTAAACCAAATCTCACCCTTAGCCATACCTACAGCAAGATCAGTACTGCCAACTCCTGTAGAGAAGGCCCCTAATCCTCCATAGGTACAAGTATGAGAATCGGCCCCGATAACCACATCACCGGGTCCTACCAAGCCTTGTTCAGGCAAATAACAATGCTCTATACCACAGCGACCTACTTCATAATAATTAAGTCCCTGCTGATTCGAAAAATCCTTTATATCCTTACACTGCTGGGCTGAGGCAATATCCTTGGCCGGGGCAAAATGGTCTGGAATTAGGACTACCCTTTCCGGGTCAAAAACCTTTTCCACACCTATCTTGTTGAATTCTTTAATTGCCAGCGGACCGGTAATGTCATTAGCCAGAACCAAGTCTAATTTGGCGATAATCAGTTGTCCTGCCTTAACCTCCGGTAACCCAGCATGGGCCGCAAGAATCTTTTCTGTTATGGTCATTCCCATAGGCTACACCTCTATTCCTTCAGTAAAATTACTTTCTACGGTTTGTTAATTAATTCAGGAAAAGCGCCGATTATCTTATTTAGGGCATTGAGATAAGCCTTAACTCCGGCTTCAACAATATCTACACTTAAACCACGGCCTACGAAGACCCTATCACCGATAGCAACCCTTACAACAACCTCACCCTGAGCATCAGTACCACTTGTTACAGCATTGATCCGGAAGGACTCCAGTTTAGCCGGGAGTTTGACAATCTTATCAATAGCCTTATAAGCAGCGTCTACAGGACCTTCCGCCATAGCTACAGCAACCTCACTATGGCCGTCAACCTTCAGCACAATTGTAGCTGTTGGGGTATTGTTAGAATCGATCACTATCTGCATTCTTTCCAATTGATAGACATCATCTTCATAACCGATGAGCTGACTATCCACTAATTTAATTAAATCTTCATCCAGAATTTCTTTTTTACGGTCGGCCAACTTCTTAAATTCCTTAAACGCCCGATCCAAATCGTCGCCTGCTAATTCGTAGCCTAGACCTTGTAGCCGTTCTTTCAAGGCATGACGACCGGAATGTTTGCCTAGCACTAATTGTTGGGTATTGATACCTAACATCTCCGGGTTCATTATTTCGTAAGTTTCCCTTTCCTTGAGAACTCCGTCCTGATGAATCCCTGATTCATGGGCAAAAGCATTTTTGCCCACGATAGCCTTATTAGGCTGAATTGGCATGCCGGTCAAGGTGGAGATCATGCTACTGGTACGATAAATCTCTTTTGTATTAATGCCGGTGGAAAAACCTAAGTATTTGCGTCTGGTATATAAAGCCATCACCAATTCCTCTAAAGAGGCATTTCCGGCTCTTTCCCCGATACCATTAACAGCAACTTCTACCTGTTGGGCCCCATTTCTAATGGCGGCTAAGGAGTTAGCCACCGCTAAGCCCAAGTCGTTATGACAATGGACACTGATTATGGCTTTTTCAATATTAGGTACTCTCTGCCGCACCGTTTTGACGAAATCACCAAAGTCCCAAGGGGTAGCATAACCAACTGTATCCGGTAAGTTAATAGTGGTAGCACCCTCTTCAATAGCTAGAGTGATAACTTCACATAAGAAATCAACATCGCTACGAAAAGCATCTTCACCGGAGAATTCCACATCATCAACTAAGCTTTTGGCCAGTCTAACTCCGGATACCACCATTTCCTTGACTTCGTCTCTGGTCTTTTGCAGTTTATGCTTCATATGGATTTCTGAAGTGGCCACAAAAGTATGGATACGAGGCTTTTCCGCATCCTTAATAGCTTCATAGGCCCTTTTTATATCGGCTTCTTCGGTCCGGGCCAGAGCGCAGATAACCGGCCCTTTAACTTCCTGAGCTATCCTCTGCACAGCCGCAAAATCACCGGGAGAGGCTATGGGGAACCCAGCTTCGATTACATCTACGCCTAGTTTTGCTAACTGCTGGGCTATAGCCAACTTCTCTTCGATATTGAGACTGACACCGGGCGATTGCTCACCGTCACGCAAAGTGGTATCAAAAATAATTATTCTATTATCGGGATTACTCATCTCATTTCTCCCCCTCTTCTACACCCTGCATCTGGGCTATGGTCTTTCCGTTCTTAACAAAGGGAAAGGTATTCTCTTCCCGGGGAACCATAACCTCTAAAAAGGCTAGGCCAGGATGCTTAATAAACTTCTCCATCTTATCCGCCAGTTCTTCACGCCGTTCAGCCCGTTGATACATGGCATCATAAGCCCTGGCAATATGCTCAAATTCAGGATTCTTGCTAAAGCAAACCCCTGAATATCTACTATCGCAATAAAAGTCTTGTAGTTGTTTGACCATACCTAGAGTCTGATTATTCAGTAACAATATTTTCAGAGCTAAACCTTGTTCTAAAGCCGTACCTAATTCTGGCATATTCATTTGTATACTGCCATCCCCAGTTACCACTACTACAGTGTGGTCCGGACGGCCAGTCTGAGCACCAACAGCAGCCGGGATACCATAACCCATTGTGCCTAATCCTCCACTGGAAATAAAGCAGCGAGGTGCAAGTCCCTGAATCATCTGTGCTGCCCAGATTTGATGCTGTCCTACATCTGTAGTAACAATACTCTTTTCAGGCAAGGCACAATTTAACTCTGCCATCACATCAGCGGAGGAGATAGAGAACTTTTCTTTATCGACTTGAGCCATAAGGTTTTGGGCCTTTTCTTTAATTTTGGCAATCTCTTGCCACCACTCTGGGTTTTCCTTGGTTGTTATTTGTGCTTTTATTTGATCTAATACTATCTTCAAATCTCCAACCAGGGGCACGTCAACCCGCTCATTTTTACCTATTTCCGCAGCATCAATATCGATATGCACGATTTTAGCCTGAGGGGCAAACTTAGCTACATTGTTAGTAACCCGGTCATCAAAGCGCATACCTAAGGCAATAAATAAATCACAGTTATATACCGCCAGATTAGCCTCTGCCAATCCGTATGTACCCAGCATACCTAATGCCAAGGGATGGGTTAGGGGGATACTACCTACTCCCATTAGGGTGTTGACTACCGGAGCATTTATGGTTTCAGCTATCTCGATCATTTCATTACTGGCATTGGCGCTGATCACACCACCTCCAGCACAAATTAAAGGTCGCTTGGCCTCTTTGATCAAAGAAACCACCTGCTTGATCTGTCCGGCGTGACCAGTAACTTTTGGTTTATAGCCCCGGAGTTCTATCTGCTTACATTCACGATATTCGATGTTCTGAGCAGAAATATCCTTGGGAATATCAATTAAGATTGGGCCAGGACGACCGCTGGAAGCAATATAAAAAGACTCCTTTACTATCCGCGGCAATTCATTGGCATCCTTCACCAAGTAATTATGTTTAGTAATAGGATCAGTAATACCGGTAATATCTACCTCTTGAAAGGCATCAGTACCTACCATACCGGTAGCCACTTGTCCGGTGATGCACACTATAGGAATAGAATCCATGTAAGCTGTGGCTATCCCTGTAACTAGATTTGTTGCTCCAGGTCCAGAGGTAGCAGTGCACACACCAACCTTACCAGTAGCTCTGGCATAACCGCTGGCGGCATGGGCAGCCCCCTGCTCATTGCGTACCAGAACTAAGCGTATTTTTTTTGATTTTGCTATAGCATCAAATATATCAAGGGATGCCCCGCCCGGATAGCCGAAGATAACCTCCACATCTTCTTTTTCCAGGCATTTTATTAGAACTTCAGCTCCCGGTACCATGGGACCACCTCCACAATCAATTACAACAATAAAACTGAAGCATTAAATTGCATTGAAATCTACAGGGGAACGCAGAGATTCGGGGTTTTTCCTCTCCCTTAGACTGCTTAAAATCTTGAAGGTCAAGGCGCCCTGGAGATTTCAAGCGGAGCGTACTCAAAATGTACGTGAGCATTGAAATCTACAGGGGAACGCAGAGATCCGGGATTTTAAGCAGTCTAGTTTTGTTTTTTCAGCCAGGACATCTTCGCGCGCAGCTCCTTGCCCACCTTCTCCACTGGATGATTAGCATCTATCCGTTTGATGGAGTTATAGTTAGGCCGACCGGCTTGGTTTTCCAAGATCCAGTTACGAGCAAAAGTACCATCCTGAATCTCCCGCAGAACCTTCTTCATTTCCTTGCGAGTTTCCTCAGTAATAATTCTCCGACCAATCATCATATCGCCATATTCAGCAGTATCACTGATGGAATAACGCATTCCGGCAATACCGCCTTCATAAATCAAGTCAATGATCAATTTAAGTTCATGGCATACTTCAAAATAGGCAGATTCAGGCTGATAACCGGCTTCAACCAGAGTATCAAAACCAGCCCGGATCATCTCCGTTAACCCGCCGCAGAGGACAACCTGTTCTCCAAAAAGATCAGTTTCCGTTTCTTCTTCAAAGCTGGTCAATAATACTCCTGCTCTAGTGCAACCAATTCCCTTAGCATAAGCTAAAGCTAAATCCATAGCCTTACCAGTAGCATCTTGATAAACTGCCACCAAGCCAGGAATTCCTGTTCCCTCTCTGTATAATCTTCTCACCATGTGACCAGGACCTTTAGGGGCCGCCATGAAGACATCAACATCAGCCGGGGGTATAATCTGGCCGAAATGGATGTTAAACCCGTGGGCAAAAACTAAGGCATTGCCTGGTTCTAAGCCTGGTTCAATTTCATTTTTGTAGATCTCCGCTTGTTTTTCATCTGGAACAAGGAGCATAATTACGTCAGCTAGTTCGGCTGCTTCGGCTACAGGATAAACCTGAAATCCATCCTCCTCAGCTATAGGCCATGATTTGCTGTCCTTTCTTAGGGCAACGATAACGTCAACGCCGCTATCCTTTAAATTTTGAGCATGGGCGTGGCCCTGACTGCCATAACCTACTACAGCAACCTTTTTTCCTTCCAATAAGCTTAAATTCGCATCTTGATCATAAAACATTTTTGCCATAACATTTTCCTCCTCATATATTTAATTATTAATTAATGCTCATTTATTTCTGACCTCTTACCATGGCCACCTTACCTGTCCGAACTAGCTCCTGAATCCCAAAAGGTTGCATTGATTTAATTATCGCTAGAATCTTCTCTTCATCTCCAGTGGCCTCAATAATCAAGGAGCGACGCCCAATGTCAACTATCCGGCAGCGAAAGATATCTACGATTTGCATAATCTCTTGTCTTGTTTCTGGATCAGCATAAACCTTCAATAGCAGGAGTTGCCTTTCGACAGTCTCTTCGTTGGTAATATCATTAACCTTGATTACTTCCACCTGTTTGTTTAGTTGTTTACCAACCTGCTCAATTACCTTTTCGTCACCATCGACTACTAAAGTAATTCGTGAGACGGTAGGATCCTCTGTTTCTCCGACTACTAGGCTTTCAATATTGTATCCTCGGCGGGAAAAGAGCCCAGTTACATGAGATAATACTCCCGGTTGATTCTCAACCAATACGGCTAATGTGTGTTTCACCGCGCCACCTCCCTAACATTTCATCAGGTTTGCCCCCAGGAGGCACCATGGGTAAGACATTCTCCTCCTGATCAACCAAACAATGTATCAGTACAGGGCCTTGGAATTCCAGGGCTTCTCTAACTATTTCAGCGCTATTAACCGCTGAATCTAGTTTCAGCCCTTTAAGACCATAAGCCTCGGCAATCTTGACAAAATCAGGGTCTCTTTCAAATATTGTACTGGCATAATGGCGGTCATAAAAAAGTTCCTGCCATTGACGAACCATTCCTAAACAGCAGTTATCAAGGATAAAAATCTTTAACGACAAATTATGCTGAGCGATTGTGGCTAGTTCCTGAATGTTCATCTGGAAGCCACCATCACCAGTAAAGAGTATTACGTCTTCCTCCGGTCGTCCAAAGCTAGCCCCCATGGCCGCCGGTAATCCGTAGCCCATTGTACCCAAACCGCCTGAGGTAAGAAAATTGCGAAATCCACCGATAGGGTAATACTGAGCAGTAAACATTTGATGTTGCCCTACATCGGTAGTTACTATGACTTTACTACCGGCTTGACGAACGACTTCCTCAATAACCTGCTGGGGTTTTAATTTTGACCCAGTCTGATATGTTAGCGGGAATTCTTTTTTCCAATAAGCTATAGTTTGTTGCCAATCCTTAAGGTTAAAACTAAGCTTTTCTTCTTGGAGCCTAGCCAATAATTCCTTCAAGAAAGTCTTGGCATCACATACTACTGGAATATCAGTTTTCACATTTTTCCTTAACTCTGCTGGATCAATATCCACATGAATTATTTTGGTTTCGGTTAGAAAATTCTCTGGTTTTCCGGTTACCCGATCGCTAAAACGTACTCCCAATCCTATGAGTAAATCACAAGAGCTTAAAGCTAGGTTAGCCGTCGCTTGACCGTGCATACCTACCATGCCCAGGACATCTGGCCTTGTCTCTGACACGGCGCCCTTGCCCATTAAAGAACTAACTAAGGGAATAGCTGTGTAATCCAATATCTTCTCTAGCTCCGCTGTGGCGTTACCAGAAATGACGCCGCCTCCGGCGAATATCAGCGGTCGTTTAGCCTCCTTCAAGCTAGCTATGACCTTCGCTAGTTGTTCCTGCAAGCCATTTTTCAAAGGTCTTTTGCGAGTGGCTATTGATACTGGAATATTGGCGAAATCCGCCTCACCATTGAATATGTCTTTAGGCACATCTATAAGAACCGGTCCTGGTCTGCCTGTAGTAGCTACATACCAGGCTTCCTCCATTACACTAGGTAGTTTCTCCAATTGTTTAACCATATAGCTATGCTTAGTGATGGGCATTGTAATTCCGGAAATATCAGCTTCCTGGAAAGAATCCCGGCCAATACCGTCTAGCCCTACCTGACCGGTAATCGCAATCAACGGAATGGAATCCAGATAAGCATTAGCTATACCTGTTACCAGGTTAGTAGCTCCTGGACCTGAAGTTGCTATACAGACTCCAGGTCTACCAGTAACTCTGGCATACCCATCAGCAGCGTGAGCCGCCCCCTGTTCGTGGCGAGTCAAGACATGCTTAATCTTGGTGGATTTCAGCAACACATCATAAAAAGGGATCACAGCTCCCCCTGGATAACCAAATACAAGATCTACACCTTTATCTTCAAGGAATTTTACAATATATTCCGCTCCATTCATGAACAATACCTCCGGCACTTTCTTATTCTTCTAAAAACACAGCTCCTTGGGAGCCTGAGGTAACCATCCGGGCATAACGAGCCAAATATCCCGTAATTCCACGATCTGGTGGGCCTGCCCAGCCACTCTTCCGACGCTCAATTTCTGCTTCATCAACTAATAACTCTAGTTTACGCTGAGGAATATCGATGGAAATTATATCGCCTTCCTCCACTAAGCCAATCAACCCACCTGCAGCCGCTTCCGGTGAGACGTGCCCGATGGCTGCCCCCCGGGTTGCTCCGGAAAATCTGCCATCTGTGATCAAAGCCACCTCTTTATCTAAACCCATACCAGCCAACGAAGCGGTAGGAGCAAGCATTTCCTGCATACCAGGGCCACCCTTTGGTCCCTCATAGCGAATTACTACTACGTCTCCTGCTTTAACTTTACCGCCTAAGATTCCAGCATTAGCCTCTTCTTCACTATTAAAAATCCTGGCCGGTCCCTGATGAACCATCATTTCTTCAGCCACTGCTCCTTGCTTAACAACAGCACCTTCGGGAGCAAGATTTCCTCGGAGTATAGCAATTCCTCCGTCTTGGCGGTGGGGATTATTAATTGTACGAATAATATTTCCATCAGCCCCTTGAGCTTGAGCCAATAACTGTTCTAGGTTATCAGCCCCCACAACCTTGGCATCAGTATTAATCAAGCCTGCCTTGGCTAATTCCTTCATTACGGTCATAATACCCCCGGCTTCCCCTAGCTCATCCATAAAGGTTATTCCAGCGGGACTAAGCTTACATAATTGAGGCACCTTATAACTAATCTGATCAATAAGATCTAAATCTAGTTGTACTTTAGCCTCATGAGCAATAGCCATCAAATGCAAGACTGTATTAGTTGAGCAACCAAGGGCCATATCAGTACTGACAGCATTCCTAAAAGCTTGTTCTGTCAGGATATCTCGCGGACGCAGTTCTTGACTTAAGATAGTCATAATCCGTTCTCCGGCCATTTTAGCCAAACGACGTCTAGCAGCAGAAACCGCCAAAACAGTCCCATTGCCGGGTAAGCCCATGCCCAAAGCCTCCGTCAAACAGTTCATGGAATTAGCCGTGAACATCCCAGCACAAGAACCGCAACCTGGACAAGCATTTTCCTCTAATTCACATAAATCAGCTTCGGTAATCTGGCCGTTGGAGAATTGTCCTACTCCTTCAAAAACTTGAGTTAGACCAACCCTTTGCCCTTTGACCTTACCAGGCTCCATTGGTCCACCACTTACGAAAATACTAGGTATATTAAGGCGGGCTGCTGCCATCAGCATACCAGGTACAACCTTGTCGCAGTTAGGTATGAACACCAGAGCATCCATTGGGTGGGCTGAAATCATTACTTCAATAGAATCAGCAATTAATTCACGGCTTGCTAGGGAATACTTCATGCCCATATGGTTCATTGCCAAGCCATCACAGACACCAATTGTGGAGAACTCAAAGGGAACACCACCGGCTGAACGTACCCCAGCTTTTACAGCTTCACTGATATCCTTCAGATGTTGATGTCCGGGTATAAAATCGCTGGCAGAGTTGACTATCCCTATGAAGGGTCTTTTCATCTCTCCATCGGTAATTCCTAATGCTTTTAGCAAAGAACGGTGAGGAGCCTTAGTTGCCCCTTCTTTCATAATATTACTGCCCATTTTATCTCCTCCGATTTCTATTTAAATTATAATTACTTAGTGTGCAAAGAAAGCGTGCCTTATCATCCAGCAATAGCACGCTTCTTAGTCGAGTTCACTCCGAATCCGAGTTATAACAGATGGGGCATAAAGCAATTTATTGTATAACACTATTTTTACTATAATATATCCCTACCTTAGAGATGTCAAGGCACTTTCACCTCTTAGAAAAATTTAATTTATTGTTTACAATTTGGTAACTAAAACTTTGTCAATTCTGGTCCGATCCATATCAACAATTTCAAAACGCAGACTTTGCCACTCAAAATGTTCGCCAGTATTAGGAATATAACCAAGGTAGGACATAATAAATCCAGCTAGGGTCTGAAACAGGCCAGAAGCTTCGCCAGGTAATTCGTCTAACTCGAAAAGCTCCTTAACCTCTTCAATAGACAAAAGACCATCTAATAGCCAGGAATTCTGATCCCTCTGGATAATTTCTTCCTCATCCTCTTCCCAGGATAAAGGGATGTCTCCCACAATTTCTTCTACCACATCGTCGATAGTTACCAAGCCCTGTAGGCTGCCATACTCGTCAATTACAAAAGCAATCTCTGTGCCCATCTTCTTAAACATTTCTAGTAAACTAAACGCCTTCATGCTTTTCGGTACGAAAAAGGGTTCCCGCATTATCCCTTCCAGTTCAAGAGTATCTAAGCCTTGGGAGGCTTTTTTCGCCAAAATATCCTTAGCATAGACAAGGCCGACAACTTCATCTAAGCTACCCCGTCCTACAGGAAAACGTGAATGCTTGCTTTCAACTAGAACATTCCAATTCTCTTTATCACTTTTCTCCAGATCTAACCATTCAATCTGGGTTCTAGGAGTTAAGAGAGATCTAACCCTTAAATCAGCCAGACTAAATACATTTTCGATCATATCTTGCTCTGCCTTTTCAAAGGCACCAGTCTTAGTACCTTGAGCAATCATTAGATTTATCTCTTCTTCTGTTATCGGTTCTTCATCTTTCTCCTTAATACCTAACAGCCGCAAGACTAATTCTGTAGTGAGGCTTAATATCTTCACTACCGGTGAAACAATTTTAGCAAAAAAATTAATCGGCACAGCAACTTTAGTAGCAACCATTTCAGGATTATTCAAAGCAATCCTTTTGGGCACAAGCTCGCCAATGATCAAAGAAAGATACGTAATTGCTATAACCACAATTGCTAGAGAAATAGCCCCGCTATATGGGGCAAGAGCAGGGATCTTTTTTAGGGATTCTCCCAGAGCACCTGCCAAGGTTGCTCCGCCAAAAGCTCCAGTAAAGGTGGCAATTATTGAGATTCCCACCTGGATAGTCGATAAGAGCCTGGTAGGCTCATTAGCCAGCTTCAGAGCCATCTTAGCTCCTGAACCGCCTTTTTCCGCTAAATACTGCAATCTAACCTTCTTCGACGAGACTATGGCAATCTCCGTCATAGCAAAAATTCCGTTAGCCATAATCAAGACTAAGATTATGGCTATCTCAAAACCCATCGAACCCAAGAATAATTCACTTCCTAATATATTAATGTTCTTTTATTAATGCTATTAATGCTTTTTGCCTAATAGCCTAATTCTTCACCGATAATTAATACTGTTATATCTGTAAGGCGAGGTCTTTTGCGCATAATAGTAGTCACATTACAGATCCTTCTCTCACTTTGACAATCTTGACAATAACCAAGCTTAGTACAAGGCGTATTATAATTAAGACGCAGGCAATTTTGCGGCCCAGCTATCATTTCAATCCGTTCTATAGCTGCTTCAACATCCTTGACAATTTTATTTATCCCGGTGACGACAATTACCTTTTTGGGACCAAAAATCATGGCTGAGACCCTATTACCTGTACCATCTTCATTAACCAGTATTCCATCTAAAGTCACCGCATTAGTACTGGTAAGAAAGCAATCACAGGTTTGCTGCTTAATTCTAATCTCCTGGGCCTCCTCAGGATCCAGCCCCGGCGTATTATGCCAATATACTTTATTGCCTCTAGCTGCTAATTGATCTGTAATTTTCAATTCTTCGATTGTTACTGACCCTCCAACTCCTACTGTCCCTTCGGTGGGGATCAGTTCCAGAAGTCTTCTTATAGCAGTTTCCTTATCTTCAACATACTCAGCTTGAAAATTATTTTTTTGCAAGGCTTGAACGACCTTTTTTCCTAGAATCTCCCCCTGCCGCTTCTTCACACTCATGGACTTCACACACTCCTCCTGATATAGATAGCACCTTTATTAATTATTATAAGGTAAAACTGTCGGAAGTGGTAACTTATATATTTCTCTTTAATCG
>MTKW01000905.1_pt1 | contig 27516 bp, 21 predicted proteins | sample 1042761 | NCBI WGS metagenome assembly MTKW01 (sample SAMN06205366, study PRJNA360243) | anaerobic digester metagenome | biome: Wastewater treatment plant; feature: Anaerobic digester sludge; material: sludge; isolation source: anaerobic digester fed with sludge from wastewater treatment plant ...
GTGAAATGCTTTATAGAACGGGTTTCTGGCTAGCTGTTGCATTTGCTATTGCATTTTAGAAGGTGGAAAGAGGGTGCTGTTTCCAACAGAGGCCCTCTTTTTGTTATGCCTTGAGGAAAACCGTTTTTCCCTATGGACAGGCACTTTACTGCGGCTAAGGGAGGGATTCAGTGTCTATGAAGGAAAAATTCCTAAAGCGGGGAAATTTGTGGAAGGAAAATTTACCAAGGCGTTGAAAACGTTAACTGAGGTGAAGTCTTGTGGGAAAAGAAGCTGTTCAATTTGGCAACAGTCCGTGCCTTTTGCGCATCAGAAGCATGTATTCCGCTCTCCGTCCTTCTGAGAAGAGAATCGCACAGTATATCATGGAAAACGCCGATCATGTCATTCACTTGACCATTACCGAAGTTGGGCAGCAGTGCCAGGTGAGTGAAGCAACTGTGGTCAAATTTGCCCAGCGTTTGGGTTATGATGGCTTCCACGATTTGAAGATCCGGCTCGCCACCGAGCTGCATCCCAAAGAGGAGAGTATCTACGGAGAGATCCATGTGGATGATCCTATGGACGTGGTCCAGAGCAAGGTTTTTGATTCAACGCTCAAAGCCCTGCAAGAGACCAAGCAGCTGCTCAACCCCGTCCAAACGGCTCAAGCTGTGGAGCTGATCAGCCAGGCCCGGTTGATTAACCTGTTCGGCGTTGGCGCCTCGGGCTTGGTCTGCTTGGACGCGGAAGAGAAGTTTACCCGCATCGGCCTTTTGGCCAGGGCGTACCGGGATTCCAGGAGTCAGGCTGTGGCCGCCTCCTTAATGCGGGAATGTGATGTTGCCATTGCAGTCTCCTATTCAGGAGAAACTCCGGATGTTGTCTATGCGTTTAGGACTGCCAGGGAAGCAGGCGCCAAGTGCATAGCGATCACCAATTACAGCGGTTCTCAAATCACTGAATATGCTCAGATCACACTGCTCACCAGCGCTCCTATTCCCGTCTTCCGCAGCGGCGCCATGGCCTCCCGCATTGCTCAGCTCAGTGTGATCGACACGCTGTTTGTGGGGACAGCCATCCGGCGTTATGCCGAGACGCTGAAAGCTCTAGAGCAAACTGAGCAGGCACTCCGGGGAGAGCAGATGCTGAGGAAGGGGGGATTACAGAGGGAGCCTTAGATGGTTGGTCTTTCTGATCGCGCAGGATAACAAAACAACGGGAGGTAGGCTCATGTTGAGGTCAAACCGTCTGGTCTTGCTTTTCTCACTTCTCGTGTTAGTTGGGTTGTCTTCGCAGGCGTTCGCCCACTGGACCGGAACGATTGAGGTTTGGGATTTCCCGCGCTGGGCGCCGCCGGGGGACCCCGATGGCGACATGTTCTATTTCCTCCGGGAAAAGATCCGGGAATTTGAAGAAATGTATCCCGGCGTGAACATTGAACTGGTGGAGCTGGCTTGGTCCGGAGGTGACCAAAAGCTCGATGTGGCCGTGGCTTCAGGCAACTACCCCGATGTGGCCAGCCGTCCCATGGAAAACCTGCTCAACTACATCCGTCAGGGCGCAGTGGAGCCCATTACTCCTTACCTGACGGAGGAGGACTGGCAGGACCTTTATGAAACGGCCCTGGAACACTTCACCTACGAAGGTGAAGTTTACGCTTGGCCCTGGTTCATGACCACCACCAGCATGTTCATCAACCTCGATCTCTTTGAGGAGCGGGGGGTCACTCCGCCTGCCGATGGAGTGTGGACCTGGGATGAGTTCCTGGCCAGCATGAAGGCGTTAACCTTTGACCGCGACGGGGATGGGCGCATCGATGTTTACGGCCTGGGTATCCCCGGTGCCAACCGCGAGGTGTTAGGTTTCGTCTTTGCCGAAGGCGGCCGGCCCTTAAGCGAGGACGGCACTGAGTTTACGTTCAACGCCCCCGAGGCGATCCGCGGCTTCCAGAAGCTATATGATCTGATTCACGTCCACAAAGTTGCTCCGCCCCACTCCGGTGCAGCCGCCCGCAATGACGTGTGGGAAGAGTTCATGACCCGTCAAACCCTGGCGGCCATACCAGCCGACAGCCGCTTAGCCCGGGAGCTGGAGAGCAGCGGCAATTTCCGATTTGCGGCGGTAGAATACCCGCAGGGCGACACCGGCAGGACCGCCACCCAGGGTGCGGTTACCGGCTATGCCGTGTTTAAGCAGGAAGATCCCGCCAAGCGGGATATGGTGATGGAGTTCGTCCGCTACGTCACCAGCGCCGAGCAGCAGTACAGGTTGGCTGAATATGGGGTCTTTCCCAGCCGGCGCAGTGCAAGTGACCTCTATGCAGGGGATGAGTATTACTCCCGCATCGCACGCCATCTGGAGTGGGCGGTTGCCTTTCCAGCCCATCCCAATTGGAGCAAGATCAACGCCCGCATTACCCCGCAGCTGGAACTGATGCTCTTGGGCAGGCTTGACCCCCAGAGCGCCATGGATCAAGTGGCGAGGGAAGTGGCACCACTGCTGGCAGAATAAGGCAATGGGTGGGGCATTCTCCGAATGCCCCACCCTCATGGGAGGAACGATTGATGGCCGATGCGCAGCTGAAGACGATACTGGAAAACATGACCCTTGAGGAAAAGGTGGGTCAGCTCCTAATGGCGGGGTTTTTTGGCCGGGAGCCCTCGCCAGAAATCCGCCGCCTCATTTTGGAACGTAAAGTTGGCTCCGTTGTTCTCTTTGCCCGCAACTTAGGGGATCTGGCAGAAATCCGGCAGCTCACCGGCGATCTGCAGGAACTGGCTCGCTTGAGCGGGCAGCCGCTGCCCCTAATCATTGCCACCGATCAAGAAGGGGGAGTGGTGACCCGCATTTTCCAAGGTACCATTGCCCCGGGGAATATGGCCCTGGCCGCCACCAAGAATCCCGCCTCTGCGTATCGCAGCGGGGAGATCCTAGCCCGGGAAATGGCCTGGGCGGGGATCAACCTGGCCCTGGCACCTGTTTTGGACTTGAGCTTGGAGCCGGAAAATGCGTCCATGGGCGTGCGCTGTTATTCCGACGACCCTCAGGTGGTGGCCGCTTTCGGCAGGGAGCACCTGAGGGGGCTGGAGGAAAACGGTGTTGGAGCTGCGGTCAAGCACTTCCCGGGCATAGGCAGCGGCCTGGCGGATTCCCATTTGGAACTATCCACGGTGGCTAAATCTAAGCGGCAGCTGTGGGAGGAGGATTTGCTTCCCTTCAGGGAAGCACTGAAGCTGGAACCTGCCGCCGTGATGCTGGGGCATGTTCACTACAGCGCTTTCAACGCGGAGATCTGGCCCAGCTCCCTGTCTCCAGAAGTGGTCACGGACTTGTTGATCAATACCTTGAACTACCAGGGGATCATCATGACCGATGATCTCAACATGCGGGCCGTGAGTGCAACGCACTCCATCGGGGAAATCGCGGAGCTAGCTGTGCAAGCTGGGGTGGATCTCCTGGTTTTGAGTCACTACTATGACAAGCAAAATGCCATTTTAGACAGCCTCTTGGAGGCGGCAGCCGCGGGGAGGATCTCGCGGGAACGCCTCGATCGCTCTGTGCTGAAGATCCTCCGCTTCAAAGCTGAGTGTGCAGGCTGGAAACGGCCGGGCTCCCTTGACCTGAAGGCCCATGCCATGGCAGCCTACCAAATCGCTTTGGATGCCATCACCCACTGGCAGCGGGCGGAAAATACCAGGCCTTTGGATCCCCAAAAACCGGTGATCGTTATTACGCCGCACGGGGCTGATCTGAGCAAAGTTGAGGAAGAAATGCCGCATATCACCAACGTTGGGCAGTTTCTCCAGGAGTACGGGCTGGAGGTGCAGACTGTTCACTACTCGGTGAACCCCGGCCCAGACGATCTGGAAGCCATCCAACAAGCTATCTCGCCGGAAAAGCAGATTGTGCTCTGCACGTACAACCTGCATCTCTACCAGTCCCAGGAGCGCTTGGTCAGGCAGTTGAAGCTCTCGGCGCCCCAGCACAAAGTGGCGGCCATTCGCAATCCCTATGATCTGCCCAGACTGGCCCAGATCTTTCCCACCCTAGATATTTACGCGACCTACGGGTTCGCGCCTGTGCTCATGCGGGCCCTGGCGGCCGTTCTCCTCGGCCATCACCCGGCTCACGGTGAAGTGCCCGTTTCCATCTGAGATGAGGTGAGGAGATGAAGATTCCCTATCGCCATTCCAAGCTCCTTTGGAGCTACCTCTTTGTGGCCCCAACCATGCTCATGTTCGCGGTCTTTATTGGTCTCCCGCTGGTGACTTCGGTACTGTTGGCCTTTCAGCAGAATGTGCTGGGCGAAGCGGTCTGGGTTGGCCTGGACAATTTCCGCCGTCTCTTTGCAGACTACGTCTTTAGCATTGCCCTGAAGAACACTGCCCTGTACACGCTGGCGGTGGTAACCCAAAACGTGCTCATCGCCCTGGTCGCCGCCACCCTGATTCAGTCCCTGAGCCGGCGCTGGCAGTCCTTTTTCCGCTCCGCCTTTTATCTGCCCATCGTCACCTCGACGGTGATCATCTCCATGGTCTTCCGCTGGATGTTCCATCCCCAGCACGGTCTGTTCAACTTGATCCTCATGAGTTTGGGCCGTGAACCCATTTTTTGGTTAGCCGATCCCGACCTGGCCCTCTGGTCCATCATCCTGTCGGAAGTTTTGACTGCCCCCGGTACGTCCATTGTGCTGTTCTGTGCTGCCCTGGATCGGGTGCCTAAGACGCTGTATGAAGCGGCTGATATTGATGGAGCCAGCGGTTTTAGGAAATGGTGGTCCATCACCCTGCCGCTTTTGAAGCCGAGTTTGTTATACGTTCTGGTGATGAACACTATTGGTACCTTCCAGGTGTTCAGCCGGGTTCATGTCATGACCGGAGGCGGGCCGGGCTATGCCACCACCACCCTGGTCCAGCTGATCTACAACACCGCCTTCCGGGATTTCAACTTCGGCTTTGCCAGTGCCCAGGCCCTGTTCCTCTTTGTCATTATTGCCACCATCTCTCTGCTGCAGTTCAAGTTCTTGAGCACCGATGTGGAGTATTGAGGAGGTAGGAGAAATGACAGAAAGGGTGGTTCGGACAGCAGCATACATCCTGCTCTTTCTCTGGGCCTGCTTTACCCTCTTTCCGCTGTACTGGCTGTTGACCACGGCCCTGTCCCCCAGGGAAGCGGTGCTGGCCATGCCGCCGTCACTGGTGCCGGGAGAGATAACTATGGTGAATTTTCGCCGCCTGTTCCGTCAGGCACCCATCCTGACCTGGATCAGAAACAGCGCGGTGACTTCTGTGGCCATCACAGCCTGGCATGTCTTGTTTGACACTGCGGCCGGCTACGCCTTTGCCAAGAGGCAGTTTCCGGGGAGGAATTTTCTCTTTTGGCTGCTCATAGCCTCCATGATGATTCCCGAGCAGGTAACTCTGGTGCCCGTGTTCATGATGCTGGATCGCTTTGGCTTAATAGATAAGCTCCAGGCTGTGATTCTGCCGGGGATGGCAGCCACCTTTGGCGTTTTCTTAATGAGGCAGTACATCCAAACGCTCCCGAGCGAGCTGGAGGAAGCGGCCCGCATCGATGGCTGCAGCGAACTAGGCATCTTCACCAGGATCATCCTGCCCCTGTGCAAACCGGCCTTGGGGGTTTTGGCCATCTTTACCTTTGTGGCCAACTGGAATCAGTTCATGTGGCCCCTGATCGTCCTCAATTCCCGGCACAGGTTTACACTGCAGGTGGGACTGCAGACCCTCCAGTCGGAGTTTCTCACCGATTACGGCCTGCTCATGGCCGGGGCCAGCATCAGCGCGCTCCCCACGATCGTGCTCTTTTTGTTCTTCCAGCGCTACTTCATCAGCGGCCTAACCCTCGGAGGTATCAAGGGCTGATCCGCCCGAGGAGAGGCGCCTGTTTGCTTCTCACTCCAGTTATCAGCTGAAAGCGCCAGTAACCAGGGATGCCAGTGGGGCAGTCCACAGCAAGGGTGGGGCAGCGCCGCTTTGCCCCAGGGGAGCATGTTCAGCTGGTTTCGCCGCTGAGCGGGCAGGAATGGGACCAGCTGCAGCGAAGACTATACATAGATGGTTCTCTTGATCTCAATTCGTTCTGGAGAAGTGAGAGAGATGAGGATAGCTGCCGGAGTTTATGCCTCTGCTGCTGGCAAGATGCGCTATGAGGATCTGCTCACCGGCCGGGTGCCCAAAGTGGCTGCCAGGCAGGTTGATCAGGTTGAAGATGTGTACTTCCAGGGAACGAAGGAACACCACCGGGTGAGCTTCAGGTACAACAAAGAGCTGGGGGGAAATGTAGCGCACATCGTGGACAATTCCACCGGGGAGACTGTCAAGCAGCTGCCAACGCCCACGCAGGTTGATCACCAGATCCGCTTGAGAAGGCTTATGGGTCTGTATGTGGATGAAAGGGTTTGAAGAGGGACCTCTGCCGTATGGCTAGAGGTCTTTGCTGTCTGATCAGAATCTAAAGGACGAAGTGGGAAAGCCTGCGTGGTGTATTATCCCCGCTTCCTGTGTGCTGATTTCATGGAGCTGTTTATGGCGGGCGGCCAGCTGCGGTGGCTGGTGGACTAAGCTTTGACTGCCAAGTGCGGAAGGGGATTTCCATTAACAGGGGCCTAACGCGCCTCGTGCAGATCCTGGGCATCCGCGAGAGAAGGTCAAGAAGGAAGGGTTTCACCAGAACGCCTTTTCCCGCTAGGGGAGCCAGTCTGCTCGGAGTTCGTGGTGATTGATAGGCCAAGCGGGACAGCATCCTGGATCCCATCAAGGAGGGAAGAAGAATCTGGGGAATGAGTTGGACTTCATCGTCCTGGACAGGCAGGGCAGCACCGTCTTGCCTTTTCTGGAGAAGTAAGTCATGCAGGTGGTGCCCACTGGCGCGGTAGTCTGGAGGCGTTCTTCCACGGTCTTTCCCTGCATCAGTGGGCAGTGCATCCGGGAGTATGTTGCGGACTTGGCGTAGGAACACTTCGCCGGCATCAAAATGGGCAGCTGGTCTTGCTGGGTAGATCCATTTCGCCCTCCTGGTATTCCGCGGTGTTGCCGCAGTTATCAGCGAGGGGAAGTATGGCTTCAGTAGCTAAACGCCGGTGGCCTGAATGCGGTCCTCGGTCGGCTCGATGGGGGCCATGACACCAAGCTCCGATTTCCAGATGCAGCTGAACCAGCAAAAGAGCCCGAAGTTGGGAGCGCCATCCTCTTTGCAGGTGCCGTAAAGAGCCAGAAATGGTTGCCGATGGGTAGCGGTTCCTTGGGCATGCTGTCACGTCTTGGGGAAATGCGGCAATAGTTGGTTATGGAGCAGGGGAATCTGGACGAGAGTATAAGTAAGTGGATATGGCCGCAAAGGATGGTGAGTAGTATGGATATAGCTGCGTTGGCACCGCGCTCAGCGCTCAGCAGCTCAGCCTGGAAGTAAGAACCCGTGTGGCAGTCATGGCTAAGGATGCCCTAGAAGAACAGGGAGCCGCACTAGCCAAGCTGCTCGAATCGACAAAGCTCATGGAACTGTCGGCACAGCCCCACCTCGNNCCGCGAGAAGGCGGGCTTTTTGCTTGCCGATAGGTGCCTCCCATACCCGCGGACCGCGTGCTCTGCCGTTTGTCTTGCTCTTTTACAACTTTTGGCTCAACAGGCAGGATTTGCCAATTCCAGAGCGAAAACACTGTATATGGAAAGGAAAATCCTGGCTTATATCATGTGTTTCGAATGTGGTGGCTGAGCTCTGATCAACCGTTGGTGATCGGGGTAAGGAAAAGGGGTAAGGGGGTATCTATGGTGTTGAAAAGAACTTCTGTCCTGGTGTTCGTCCTCATGCTGGGGATGGTCGGGAGTGCTTTCGTAGTTCACGCGCAGCAGCATACGGAACTGACCCTAAGACCCATAGAGGAGGTCAGGGACTATTACTTCGAGTATGCAGCTCAGCACGGTTGGCAGAAGCTGAGTGACGCTTTGCGCCAAAACGCCATGTCGGCAGTGATCTCGGATGGAACGTTCGTGGAAACAGCGAGTCGCCTCTATACTCCCAGGGTTATTTGGGCAGAAAGGATGGCGGCTGCCGATTACTATTTCCAGGATCTCGAGGAAGCAGAGCAGGAATTTTACGCTGACTACTACATAGACCCAGCCGTGGGAATCGCGATTTTGGCGTTGTTGAGAGACACAAACCTTGGGCATGTCCAAAGCAGCAATGTGGAGTTTATCGTCAGGGATTCTTCGGGCAAAGTGTTTAGAGACTTCGATGTGTGGGCCTCTTGCAGGGCGGTGACAGAGCAGACGGTGTTCGGAATAACGCTCTACGATGCAGTCTACGATCTTTTTGTTTTCGGCGATTTCAGCGAAGCAGAATACATTGAGCTGTTCGTTCTGGTGGACGGGATGGTCGGTCGAGCTGAGCACCGCTGGAACCTTAAGTAGCGTTGATGGACAGTCCAGCGCCAGCTGGGACTGGCAGGGCTGTGCAGCTTTTTTGTTGCCTGAAGGCAGCATCTTGGAAAAAAGGTGTCGGATCCGCGAGTTTCTGCTCCGTTATCATCGGTGCGCTGCAACATTTAGCCTCGTACTAGATAAGCATTAAGCCATCGCTCTTCTGTTCTGTCCGAACGAACATCAATGCTGACAAAAAGCTGCGCTACCTTCAGCTCCGGGATCCGTTCAATAGTCTTATGCAAACCTATCTCATCTAGGCAGTGGAAGTATCTGCCGTCCTTCCAGTATTCCCCACCGCCATACTTAAAGGACATGTAAAGCATGCCGCCGGTGTTAAGGTGCTGTGTGAGCCGAGCTATTACGTTTCTGAGCTCGGCTCTTTTTACGTGCAGCAGGGATGCGCAAGCCCAGATGCCGTCGTACGTTTCCGGCAGATCGAGATCCTCAAAACTCATGTGCAGGACTCTTTGACCGAGGAGCTGAGAAGCTAACTTGACCATCTCTTCTGAGGCATCGAAGGCGGTTACCTGGAACCCATGGTTCTTGAAAAAGAGGCTGTCCCTACCTGAACCACAACCAGCATCCAGGATCTTGGCTCCAGGCTTCAGATGCTGCAAAAACGGCTCGTAGAGCTTGCCCATGTCCAGGGAGACCGTGCTTTCGAAGTACGTCTGTGCGTTTTTGTTGTAATACTGGATGGTGGAGCTTTCCATGCTTGTGCCCCCTTGCTTTTCCCGCTGGCCCTCTGTTTCGCTGTTGACATTATACCACAGCTCGGTTCCTCGCAGGTTGATCTGGGGAAATCGAGGCTTATCTATTCAGCAAGGGTTTTGCCAGAACATGGAGAAATCAAGAGGTAGGTTACTCGCGATGGAGTGGTCAGGCGTGGGCAACGTAATCACGAACCACCAAGTGTCCCTGTTGAGCAGTCTGAAGGAGTCCTTTGCCCGGGCTGAGCAGATTAAGATCGTCGTGTCCTTTATCCTAGAATCCGGTGTACGTTTACTGCTGCCGGACCTGCAGCAGGCGGCCGCGCGCGGCGTTCCCCTGCAGATTCTCACCAGCCGCTATCTGAACATCACTGAACCTTCCGCGCTGTACCTCTTGAGAGACGGCCTGCCTGATCAGGCGGATATCCGCATCTATGAGTCCGGCAATGTGGCCTTTCACCCCAAAACGTATATCTTCATGGGCGGCGCCCAGGGCGAAGTGTATGTTGGTTCCTCGAATCTTTCCAGGAGCGCCTTGGTGGACGGCATCGAATGGAATTACCGCCTTCTGGCCCAGCAAGAGCCGGAGGACTATCAAGAGTTCATAGCCAATTTCGACCGTCTCTTCGCCCAGGCCCGGCCCATGGACGACGAATGGCTGAAGGAGTACAGCCTCTCGTGGCGGCGTCCCCGCTGGCTGGGTCGGGGCGCTGCAGCCAAGGAGGAGGTGGATAGGCCCTATCCCCGCGGCGCTCAGATTGAGGCCCTCCATTACCTGGAACGCTCCCGGGCCGAGGGTTTCCGGCGGGGGATGGTGGTGATGGCCACCGGGGTGGGGAAGACGTACCTCGCGGCCTTTGACAGCGCTAAGTTCCGCCGTGTCCTGTTCGTAGCCCACAGGGAGGAGATTCTGCGCCAAGCTTGGGACACTTTCGCCAGCGTTGTGCCGGAGAAGCGCAAGGGGTATTTCACCGCCCAGCAGAAAACCACAGATGCGGATTTGGTTTTCGCCTCGGTGCAGACCCTATCCCAGGAAGAATATCTCCACCCAGCCTATTTCCCCCCGGACCACTTCGACTACATCGTCATAGATGAATACCACCGTGTGGCCGCGGCAAGCTATCAGCGCATCGTCAACTACTTCAAACCCCGCTTTCTGCTGGGCCTCACCGCGACGCCCTTCCGCATGGATAACCAGGACATCTTCCAGTTTTGTGAAGACAACGTGGTCTACGAGATCAATCTGCAGGAAGCCATCAACAAGGATTATCTTGTACCCTTCCACTACTACGGGATTACGATTACACCACCGATTACAGCAAAATACCCATGGCCAACGGGCGCTACGTGGCTGATGAGCTGGAGAAGGCGCTTTCCATAGCCAACCGGGGTGATCTGGTCCTTAAGCACTACTTGAAATACCGGTTCGCGCGGGCCCTGGGTTTTTGCAGCGGTATCAGGCATGCCAACTTCATGGCTGAGTTTTTCCGCAAGCATGGCGTTTCTGCGGCAGCGGTTCACAGCGGCGAAGGGCCCTTCACCATGGAAAGGAAAGCGGCTGTGGAAGCACTTGGCAGGCGCGAGATCGAAGTGATCTTCTCTGTGGATCAGTTCAACGAAGGGGTGGATATCCCCGAAGTTGATCTGGTCATGTTCCTGAGGCCCACCGAATCCTATACCGTCTTCCTGCAGCAGCCGAGGCGGGGGCTGCGCAAGGCAGAAAACAAGGAGTTTCTCACCGTCTTGGACTTTATCGGCAACTACCGGCGGGCCCACCTCATACCTCTGGTCCTCACAGGGCGCAACCCCCAGGAGGAAGGGGAGCAGTTTTACCGCATTCGCGATCTCTCCCTTCACCTGGCCGAAGGATGCACCGTCAATTTCGACATGCGCCTCTTGGATGTCTTTGAGGAAATGCGCCGGTATGACCCGCTCCCTGAGCGCATGAGAACCGAATACTTCCGCTTGAAAGCCGATTTGGGCAGAAGGCCTCTGCGGCTGGACGTCCATGTGGGGAGCGACATTGTCTCCCGGGAATACCTGCGGCCCCGCCATCTTAGGCCCCATAAAGGCTACTTGAGATTCTTGGCGGATCTGGGCGAGCTCACACCTGAGGAAGAGGGATGGCTAGGCACCGATGTGGAGGAGTTCTTGATCGACTTAGAGACAACTGTCATGGCGAAGATGTACAAGATCTCCACCATTGGCGCCTTTATCCAGGAGGGGCAGCTCCTCGCGTCCGTGTCCAGTACTGAAATCGGGAGGGCGCTGCAGCGCTACTACGAGGATCCCCGCTTCCATGTGGACATGCGGGATAAATCCAGCCGAGGTTTCCAGCAGTGGCCCCTGGAAAGGTGGACGCGCCNNACCGAGAGAGGCTGATGGTGGCACGCCTCTACAAAAGAAAGAGTGACTGAGAGGGGGATTACCATACCTACCTACAACAAGATCGTACGCGACCGCATCCCCGAGATCATTCAAAGTAAAGGGAAGCAGTGCCGCTTTTCCGCGGTGAGTGGAGAGGAGCTGCTTTCCGGTTTGGAGGAGAAGCTGCAGGAAGAGTTTGTGGAATTCACGGAGAGCGGCAGAAGCCTGGAAGAGCTGGCAGATATTCTGGAAGTAGTGGACGGGCTGGCTCTGCACCTCGGTTCATCCTTTGATGAAGTCTTGGTGCTGAAGCGGGCCAAGCGTCAAGAGCGGGGCGGCTTTGAGCAGGGAATCCTCTTGGAATGGGTGGAGGATTAGAACCCGGAGGGCGGTTAAGCCATGGATAATCTGGTTTCCCGGATCAAGGCAGAACTGGAACGGGTAAGCTGGACGTCCTCCGGGGCCCACATCAAAACCGGCGATGTCCGCAAGATCGCCTCCCAGGCCTTTCGCAGCCTGGGGGACAGGTCCAAGGACCATGTGTTTTCCCTCTGCGAAGAGCTCTTAGAGCAGCGCAGCTGGCCCATGAAGGTGATCGCCTTTGATTTTGCCTACCGGGTGCGCAGACAGTACAATCAGGCGGACTTTGCCGTTTTCCAGCGCTGGCTGGAAGAGTATGTGCGGGGCTGGGGCGACTGCGACGATTTTTGCACCCATGCCTTTGGGGAACTGATCTGCCAGTATCCAGAGCTCTCCAGAAAAACCCTCCTATGGACCGAACGGCGGGAGTTTTGGCTGCGCCGCGCCGCCGCGGTTGTGCTCATCCCCTCCATCAGGCGGGGCAAATACATGGAGACAGACCCCCTCCAGGTGGCTGACCTGCTGATGCAGGACGAACACGACCTAGTCCGCCAGGGCTATGGCTGGATGCTCAAAGAGCTGTCCGCTAAGGAACCGGATCTGGTCTTTACCTATCTCCGAAAGCACAGGGCAGTTATGCCCCGGGTTGCCTTCCGCTGTGCCCTGGAGAAACTCGGTGAGGAGAGGCGAAGAATCCTGATGCAGTAGGGTTACCCCCTTGACGGGGGCAGCGCGCCAGGGCACCGTGTCTGGGTGGCCGCGTTCAGTCCCCTTTTTCCAGCAGGAGATCCTCCAAATTTCCAGAATTATTTGCCATACCCTTTTACCTGCACAGAGGAGGAGAGTCCTTGGGCAAGTTCATCCACGCCGCCGATATCCATCTAGACAGTCCCCTGCGGGGCCTGGAGCGCTACGAAGGCGCGCCGGACCAGGTCAAAAACGCAACCCGCCAGGCGTTCGACAACCTGATCCAGCTGGCCCTGGAGGAACAGGTGGATTTCCTGCTCATCGCCGGCGATCTCTATGACGGAGACTGGCGGGATTACAACACCGGTCTGTACTTAGTTAGCTGTATGAACAAACTGCGGGAGGCGGGCATCCCGGTGTTCATTGTCCGGGGTAACCACGATGCCCAAAGCGTGATCACCCGCAGCCTCCCGTTACCGGGCAATGTACATACCTTCGATCACCAAAGGCCCGAGACTAAGCTGATCGAACATTTAGGCGTCGCCATCCACGGGCAGAGCTACCCGACCCGCCAGGTCACCGAGAACCTGGCCCGGGCCTATCCAGACCCTGAGCAGGGCCTGCTTAACATCGGGCTGCTGCATACCGCCTTAGATGGCAGGGAAGGCCATGAGCCCTACGCGCCCTGCTCCCCCCAGGAGCTTGTCAACAAGGGCTACGACTACTGGGCCTTGGGACATGTACATGGGCGGGAAGAAGTTCAGCGGGGCAGCCCCTGGGTTGTCTTCCCCGGTAACCTCCAGGGAAGGCACATCAACGAAGGGGGGCCGAAAGGCTGCACCCTTGTCACCTTTGACCACGGCCAGATCCTCACTGTGGAAGAGCGCCGCCTGGATGTGCTGCGCTGGTCCCGCTGCCGGGTGGACTGCACCGGTTTCCGCACTCCAGAAGAAGTGCTGGAGCGGATCCACGGGCTTGTCCTCCAAGAAATGGAAGCGGCCGAGGGGCGGCCCGTGGTCTTCCGCTTTGAGCTCACCGGAAGCACCCCGGCCCACGGGGAGCTTGTGGGCCAGAGGGAGGAGTGGGCAAACCAGATCCGCGCCACCGTGCTGGACACTTCCTTCCGCCAAGGCTGGCTGGAGAAGGTGAAGCTGCGTACGACCAGCCCCAGCTCGGCAGGGGGGCCCCTGCCTGAGGAACTGCCCCGGGGCTTTTTGGAGAAGTACTTCAGGGAGCTGGGCCAAGACGCCGAATTCCTGGCTGAACTCAAGCAGGAGCTGGCGGCGCTCAAGGCCAAGCTGCCCCATGAGCTCTTCGCCAACCATCCCGACCTCAACTGGGAGAACTCAGCGGTGTTTGAAGAGCTCCTAGCTGCGGCTAAGGACCTGGCGCAGGTGAAACTGACCGCTCGGGAGGTGAGCACCCATGAGGATTAGGTATCTCCGCCTGCCTGCCTTCGGCATCTTCACTGAGCAGGCCGTTAGCTTCGCCCCCGAGCGGGGGCTGCACCTAATTTACGGACCCAACGAGGCGGGGAAGAGCACCCTGCTCACTGCCATCGGTGATGCTTTGTTCGGCATCCCCCGGATATCTCCCCACGCGTTCCAGCACAAACCCGCGAGCTTGCGCATTGTCATGGGTCTGCAGCTGGCCGATGGGCAGGAGCTGGCCTTTATCCGCCGCAAAGGGAACAAGAACACCATCTCGGATCTGGATGGAAACACCCTACCCGATGATCTGCTCGCTTCCTATCTGGCCGGCCTGAGGCGGCCTGAGTTTGAGGACATGTTCGGCCTTGACCACCTGCGCCTGAGGGAAGGGGGCCAGCGTCTTCTGGAATCGGGCGGGGAATTCAGCCAGAGCCTTTTCGAGGCCGCTTCGGGCCTGCGCCATCTCCGGGAGACCTTCCAGGAATTAGAAGAGAAGGCCAGGAGCCTCTATCTGCCCCAGGGCCAGAATCCCGCGGTGAACCAGCTGATGAGCGCCTACAAGGAGCAGAAAAAGGCCGCGGAGGCCGTGGGCCTTTCCGCGCAGGCGTTTGAGGAGCTAGAAGCAAGGTACCAACAGGAACAGGAAGAGCTGGCGGAGCTCGCCCGCCGGATCAAGGAAGCCCGCAGCAGACAGGCCAAGCTCCAGCGCATCCAGCGCACCAAGCCCCTGCTCACCCAAGGGCGCGCCCAAAAGGAGCGGCTGAGGCAGCTTGGCCCATTGCCTTCTCTGCCCGCGGGCAGCGCCCAGCTCTATCAGGACCTCACTACCCAGCTGCACAGCGCAGAGCAGCAAGAGAAGACCGTAGAGGGCCAGATCCGGGAGCTGGAAGCTCAGCTAGCAGAACTGGACATTCCTGAAGAACTCTTGGCCCAAGGGGAAACGGTGGCTGACCTTTTCAGCGGGCTGGGGAAATACCAGGAGTGGGTGGATGCCCTGCCCCAAGTGGAACTGGAGATTGCCGAGGCCAGGCAGGGGGCCCTCTCCCGGCTGAAAGAGCTGCAGCCCAGGGCCGCAGACCTGAAAGAGGCCGAACAGTATCGCCGGCCCCTCACTGCCATCGCCTTGGTGGAGGATTTAGCTGAGGAGTACGGTGAGATCCAAAAAGAGCTTACCAAGGCCCGGGAAGCAGTGGAGCTGCGCCGCGGAGAGCTGGAGCGGACCAAAGGGAAGCTGGACGCCTTCGGGCCGGTCCAGGATACCACCGAACTGCAGCGCCTGGTGAAGGAGATTCAGGCCAAAGGCAATCTGGAAGAGCAGTACAAAGACCAGCTGCTGGCTCTGGAGGAACAGGAGCAGCTGCTCCAAGGTCAGCTGAGTAGGCTCGCCCTGTGGGGCGGGACCCTGCCAGAACTGGCCCAGGCCAAACTGCCCCCGGCGGCCACCGTGGAGAGCTTTCACCAGGAGTACCAGGAGCTCAAAGCAGAGCGGGACGCCCTGGGGAAGGAAATCAGGCAGCTGGAAGAGGAGATCTCCGGGTACCAGCTCCAGATCAAACTGCAGCAGACCCGGGGAGCTGTCCCTGCGGAAGAGGACCTGCTTAACGCCAGGGAACGCCGAGATTACGGCTGGCAGCTGGTGCGCAGAGCTTGGCTGGAGGGGCAGCCCGATCGGGAGAAGGAAAAGGAGTTTTCCCCGGACCAACCCCTGGCGGAAGCCTATGAAGCAAGCGTAAGTCAGGCGGACCGCATCGCGGACGAACTGCGGCGGGAAGCGGACCGGGTGGCCCAGCTGCAGAGCCTGGAAGTAAAGCTGGAAAGCGCCGTCCAGATCCTCCAGAACAAGCAGCGGGCCCAGCAGGAGCTGCAGGCCCGGGAAGAGGACTTCGAGCGGCGCTGGCTGGAGATTTGGGCTGGCCTTGCGCTGGAGTCTCTGCACCCTGCCGCGATGAAACAGTGGCTGGAAGAGGCTGCAAGGCTAGTTGACGGCTTTGCCCAGCTGCAGCAGGGCAGAATTAAAGCGAAGCGGCTTAAGGAAGATGTGGAAGGCTTTAAGACCAAGCTGGGAGCGGCCCTCCAGCAACTGGGCGCAGCTGACCAGGGCAGCCTTCCGGAACTCCTGGAGCGGGCCAACTTCATCCTTGCAGAAGCCCAAAGGCGCTGGGGAGAGCAGACCAGTTTGCAGCAGGCCCTCAGCGACCAGCAGGCGGCACTGAGCAGAGATCAAGAGACCCTAAAGGCTGCCCAGGAGAAAGAACAGGCTTGGTCCAGCCGCTGGGCCGAAGCCATGGAGCAGCTGGCTCTTCCCGCCAGCACAACCGTACAGGTCGCAAAGCGCTATGTCGCGGCTTTGCAGCAGCTCTTCGAGCTTTTGGACCAGCTCCGGGAAGCTGAGCGGCGCCGGGACCAGCAGCGCAAGTTCAAAGAGGCCTACGAAGCAAAAGTGCAGCAGGTGGCACACCAGTGCGCTTTAGATCTGCCTCTGGAGAGCATTCCCCTGGCGGTCCGGGAGCTCATGAAAAGGGTGCAGGCTGCCCAGCAAAACCAATCCGCCAAAGAAGAAGTCCTCAAGCAGCTGGAACGGGCCCAAAGGAACTTGAGGGAGCTGCAGGAGCACGCGGCCCAAAGCGAACAGAGGCTGGCGGAGCTTATGGCCACGGCCCAGTGCACCACCCGGGAGGAGCTGGAGCAGCTGCTTGCGCAGCACCGGGAAGCGGAAGAGCTGCGCCAGAAAATCAAGGAGCTGGAAGAACAGCTGCTCAGCACCGGAGATGGACTATCCCTGGAGGAACTGCAGGCGGAAGCGGAGCTGGTGGAGGTGGACAGCCTCCCTGGTGAGCTGGCCCAACTCGGCAGGGAACTGGAAGAGCTGGAAGCACAGCAGGAGGCCTTAAACCGGGCCTTCGGCGTCACGGAGAAGGAGTACAAGGAGAAGGTCCAGGGCACAAGTCTAGCCGCGGTGGAAGCGGCCGCGCAGGCCCAGGATACCTTGGCCCGCTTAGCTGGGGCAGTGGAGCGCTATGTTCAGTTGAGACTAGCCGCAGCTATTTTGCACAGGGCTGTGGACCGCTACGGGCAGGAGCACCAAAACCCGGTACTGAAGCGGGCCGGCGAGATCTTTAAAGAGCTTACCGCCGGCAGTTTCCAGAGCCTCGCGGTGGACTACGACGACCGGGACAAGCTGGTGATCAAAGGAGAGCGCGCCGGCGAACTGGTGGGGGTCCAGGGGATGAGCGATGGCACCCAGGATCAGCTCTATCTGGCTCTGCGCCTGGCCAGCATTGAACGCTACCTGGAGGCCAAAGAACCCCTGCCCCTGATCCTGGATGATGTGCTCATCAATTTCGACGATCGCCGCGCCGCCGCGGCCCTGCGCACCTTGGCGGAGCTGGGGCGCAAGACGCAGGTGATCATGTTCACCCACCACCTGCGCCTCGTGGAGCTGGCCCAGCAGGAGCTGGCTCCAGAGGACTTGGCCCTGTACCTTTTGGGTGGCGACGCAGCAGAGGTGGAGCCCGTTGAGCCTTCAGTGCCCTCGGCCGTGCTGGGGTAAACCGCGACAGGGGAAGGCGAGGTCGATCCTCCGTAAGCGTTAAAGCGACCGTACCGTGACAAAAGGCTTAAGATGGTAAACGTTCTGAGGATCCTACAGGCCTGGGGTGGGGTGAAAGGAACAAAAAGCTTCTACCCTGTAATGGGAGAGGTTTAGGGTCATTTCCGGGTTGTGCGGCAGTAATCCGGTATGGTTTCTGACCAAGGTAAGAACTCGTCCAGATCTTTGGCCGTGGCGTTGGGCAGTTCCGTGAACAAGTACTTCAGGTACTCGAATGACTTCAGGCCGTTCTCTTTGGCCGATTCAACGACGCTGTAGGTTGTGGCACTGGCCCTGGCTCCCCGCGGGGTGATGCAGAACAGGAAGTTCTTCCGCCCGATCACAAACGGCTTGATGGAACGTTCTGCTCTGTTGTTGCTGAGCTCCAGCCGTCCATCCAGAAGGAAGTTGTTGAGCTCTTTCCAGTGCTTGAGGCAGTAGGAAACAGCCTTCCCTAAGTGGCTCTGCTGGACACATTCTGCGCTGGTCTTTTCAAGCCATGCCAAGAAAGCCTCCAACACAGGTTTGCTGCGCTGAAGCCGCTGCTCAAAGCGTTCTTGGGGGTCAAGGTCCTCAAGCTCTCTTTCGATGTCAAAGAGCGCGTTGCAGAACTTAAGCCCCTCTAAGGATTTGGGATCTTGAGCCCTCCTTCCAGCGGCTTTGATGGCTTCATCGAAATCGCGCCGGGCGTGGGCCCAGCAGCTCACCCTGGTTACATCGGGAATACCATTGTAGCCAGCATAGGCATCCGTGACCAGGAACCCCTTGGGATGTTCCCCGGACCGGGTAGGCTGATACTCGAAAAGCACAATCCCAGGACTAGCCCGCCCCGAACGGTACAGCCACATGTATGACTGGGATTCGGCTTTCTTGCCGTCTTCCTGGAGTACTTGGATTGTGGTCTCATCAGCGTGGATTATGCCCTGTTCCAAAAGCTTCTCTTTCATCCGGTCATAGATTGGTTGCAGCCAGTGCTGGGCATGCATGATCCAGTTGGCCATGTTCTGCCGGGAGAGATTCACACCTCTTCGTGACCACTGCTGCTCCTGGCGATAGAGGGGCACGCCCATCACATACTTCTCTTCAATGACATGGGCTACAGCGGAAGGAGAAGCAATGCTTCCAGGGAAAGCCCTGTTTAGCTTCGGGGCCTTAACCATCACAAGAGCGCTGCCATCCCCATGAGTTTCGCAGTGGCGGCAGGAGTAGACATACTGCACATGCTTGGTAACGGAAAACTGAGCCGGCACCACGACCAGCTCTTTGGTGACTTCCTGGCCGATGATGTGCCTTCCATGGCCGCAGGAACAGATCAGCTCTTCCTCGGGAAGGCGGTACTCGACCACATTCTCGGGCAGGCCTTCAAGATTGATGCCCTTCTTGCCCTTGGACTTGGTTCTCTTGTGGGCCTGGACGGTGACCAGTTCCGGCTCGGGAGCCAAAGGCTCTGCAGTGGCTTCGGCTTCGTTGAAAGCATCCTCGAAAAGCTGAAGCTGATTCTTGTTTGTCTTCTCGCTGGACCGGCCAAAGCGCTTCGCTGTGAGCAGGCGCAGTTGAGCTTCCACATACTGCAGTTTCTGCAGGACTTTGGCCAGTTCAGCTTCAGCCTTAAGTGCGCGTTCCTCAGCTATGAGAGCTCGTTCTTGCCAGGAGTATTTGATTGGATCGATGGTTTTAGCTGTGTTTTCCATACCCATCTACTTCGTCCCGGCGACCAACGTGTCCTGCTGGACGCGGAGTAGCGGGTCGATGCCCGACCCTCCCCTCTGAAGGTGTATTGGGTCTGGCAGAGAAAAAAAGGGGCTTCAGTGATAGCTGAGACATTGTAGACCTAACGCCGCTGATCAAGTTGATCTAGAGATGTTCTGCGAAGGATGGTGATCGCGATCGTGGATGTGTTTCCCAGGGACGTCACAGTCTTCAGCACTGTTCGGCGTTGTCGGAAGACTATGCTTACGGTGAGTACAGGGAGTACCTTGACTACCCGAAGGAACAGGGGCTGATAAAGGCCTAAAAGCATCTTCGGCAGAAACGCGTTCTGCCTGGATGATAGGGTGAACGTGAGGATTGCCTACTCGGGCGGAACGACCTGTTGAGGTGGGGAAGTAGACTTTTACGATTACCAATCTGACACGACGACTGCTGAAAGCAAAGAAAGTCGATGCACTTATCCTGCTCTTGGAGTCTCCCACCGAGTTCGTGTGGATTCCGGGTGAGATCGCAGTCCGCGATTTCCTGAAGATGGCGCATAGGAACAAGTACAATGTGTGGCAGTTTCGGGTAGTCAAGCAGAATGGCAGAACTGTACTGAAGTCTACATCAGGGCAACGGAGAGAAGAACAGTTCGACTATACGCAGTACAGCAATACTCTCCCACGAACCAAACCATGTGTTCTTTCCTATGCACGGTAAGAAGATGAGCCGCAAATGACGATGAGTGCTAAGCCGCCGGGGGTTGGCATATGGAAACCATGAAGAACCACATGAAACGAGAAGCTTCTGTTGCACATCGCCCCCAGCTGGGGTCCAGAACCGGTTATGCAAAATACGCCAAGGAGTGGAGTCGAATGACAAACAGAAAAGGCGCATCCTTCACCGGCGAGTACCGCAATGTCTTTTTGGAGTTCGGGTACCCGGAAGAAGAGATCGAGAAAAAGGTTGCTGACACCTTTGAGCAGTTGTTCTTTGGCGATGAAAACACCCGCATCTACTACCCAGCTGGGGAGGACATGGGCTATTTGCTCGACACCGGCAACCTAGACGTGCGTACGGAAGGCCAGTCATACGGCATGATGATGGCCGTGCAGATGGACAACCAAGAGCTCTTCAACCGCATCTGGAAGTGGACCCATACTTACATGTGGCATGATAGCGGCCGGTACAAGCACTACTTCGCCTGGTCATGCAGGCCCGACGGAACCCGACTCGCCCAGGGTCCAGCCCCTGATGGGGAAGAGTATTTTGCCATGGCGCTCTTGTTTGCTTCCAACCGCTGGGGCGATGGGGAATACCCCTTCGACTACAGCAGGCAGGCTAAGCAGATTCTCGCTGCCTGTGTCCATAAAGGCGAAGGTGGGGAAGAAGGCGACCCCATGTGGGATCCCACCAACAAACTGATCAAGTTTGTCCCTGAGACTCCCTGGACCGATCCTTCCTACCATCTACCCCATTTCTATGAGCTGTTTTCGCTCTGGGGGCCAGAAGAGGATCGTCAGTTTTGGAAAGAAGCCGCCGCTGCCAGCCGCGACTTTCTCAAACGAGCCTGCCATCCTGTCACGGGGCTTGCCCCAGAGTACTCGGAGTATGACGGCACTCCAAACTTCACCCGCGGCCACGGCAACTTCTACAGCGACTCTTACCGTGTTGCCCTCAATGTAGCGCTGGACTATGAATGGTTCCGAGCCGATCCCTGGCAGGTCGAACAGTCCAACCGCATTCAAGAGTTCTTTGCCCATGTGCCCATGGAAGAGTATAAGGTTTACGCTGTGGACGGCACTGTCATCGAAGAACCGGCGCTGCACCCTGTGGGGCTCTTAGCCACGAACGCAGCGGCTTCACTCGCCAGCAATGGTCCTCACAGGAAGGCATTTGTGGAGCGCTTTTGGAACCTCCCTCTCCGCAAGGGGAAGAGGCGATACTATGACAACTGTCTCTATTTCTTCAGCCTGCTTGCGTTGAGCGGCAAGTATCGCATCATCTTCTGAGCTTGCTTGGGAGATGCCCAGAACCGCACAGACATGCTCTGGTTGGGCTGCTTTGGGTCTGATACCGTCGCTGCCCGTGCCGCCGGTTCTTATGTAGGGCTGGCCGGGCCATCGAAGTGGGGACAAGGTTGTTGTTACTCAACCAGCAAGCGCCCGGGACATAGACCGTCCCCGAGGCTTGCACGGTAAAGCCTATAGTTGGTGGTATCGTTGGAAGTAGACTACGCTCGATGCCGTTCACTATTCCGATTTCTCCGATGAACAAGGAAGTCAGTAGAGTGTGTTCCATCGAAAACCATGGTGGTTGGCGGTGGCGCTCGAGGTGATGACGTCCTTGAACTCAAGGAACTTCATATTGGGCGGAAATGAGGCAGAGGCCATTGACCTGCTTCTGAAATCGAGCAACGCAACGGTATATTCTCCATCGTCTAACCTACATGGAAATGCTATCTAGGAGAGGATCAAGAAGGGGGAAATCCCGGACGTCGAAGGGTTGTTTCTGTCCGTCCGAGAAATCGAGAAGCTGTAGTTCATCGACGATGTTGAACGCTCGAAGACAGACGTCATCTCTATGTTTGGGTTGAAGGATTGAGCTGGAGTCGGTACGTTTACTAGTTCGGCAGGCTTGTCTTGGAGCAGATCACCGGAGCTGTCAGCGGCATTCCGGTGATTTCCACATCTCAGGACTTCTGCTGTAACGGCTCAAACAGCAGAGTCCTTCCGAAACGCTTAGGAGACCTGGTTCATCAAAGTGTTCCGCCGAGTAAGCAAGGGAAGAGTCAAACCGACATCAACAACATTGATAGCCAGACGATTGCATACCTGAAACGGATCATGTATCAGAACAACCAACAAAGCCCGCATATGGGGAAAAAAGTGATTTCTGGCTATCCCAAAGGTCGGATGCCCTCTTATCGTTATCCTTTCGCTGGGTTCAGAGTGAGAGGTGGCCAAACTGCGACCAGCGGGGCCAGAGAATCGCCAGCCACCCCGCCTCTATGGGCGGGATTGCGTGCAGTACAAGCTAGAGCACTACCTTCCGCTGCTGGAGAAGAAGCCGCGGGCAGTGTGGAACGCTCAGGCAGTAAGAGCCGTCGGTTTGCCTGCAGCGTTTTGGGGCTTTGCCAAGAAGCTTGGCAGCGACTATGAAGTTGTCAAGTTGCTGAGACTAATGGCAGAGTATGGCATCCCCGTCGTTCTTTCGGCCATGGAGGCCGCGGCCAGTGTCGGGCCCTATGCTTACGAAGCGGTCAGAACCAAACTGGAGCTGGGGCAGTGCGACAGCAAGCCGGACAAGCCCATCACCGATCCACTTCAAATCAAGCAGGTTGACCTTTCTGCCTATGATTCCATGTTGGCGGGGGGTAAGTCCGCATGAACGCAACGATCGAACTCATACGCCTCTACGCTAAACAGCTTAAGCTCCCCACCATCGCACATCCTGAGCAGCTGCTTCGGGAGGCTCTGGCCAAGGAGCTACGAAGAGTTTCTCGTCCAGGTGTTGCAGACAGAAGCCGAGCAGAGAAAGGAGAATCAACGGAAAAGGCGGATCAAAGCGGCCAGGTTCCCCCTGAGAACACTGGATACTTTTGAATTCGAGAACCTAGAACACGTTAAGCCAGAAACCATCTGGAGCCTAGCAGACAACGGTTACATAAAGCGCCGTGAAAACATCATCTGTATGGGCAACCCAGGGATGGGCAAAACCCATCTTTCGATAGCCTTAGGCATTCTGGCTTGCAATGATGGCTACCGGGTGCGCTTCTACAGCGCCCCGGCCTTGGCCAACGAATTGGTGGAAGCTGATCATCAGCACGAACCTGGAGTTCTCGAAGTGGGTTCAGTTTTTTGGAGATCCTCCAAGGCGAAAGGTTATCCACACTACTCAGCAATTGCCCGCACAGCGGGCTTTTTGCTTTTCCCAGGCCCCTCTCCCTTCGCAGTGGGGCCCAGTTTGGCGGCTGGGAAGCTCTGCCGCCCTGTGAAAAAGTTGACACTTGGTCCGGGCTTTGATATCCTTAAGGCAACTTACAGGGGCTGTACATAAGATATTACCGAGACGACGCTGCGCAGCGTGCAGTCTGTGTAGAGGGGGAGGATAGATGAAGAAAAAAGTGCGGTTGTATGGCTTCAACAACCTCACCAAGGCCTTGAGCTTTAACATCTATGACATTTGCTATGCCAAGTCGAGACGGGAGCGGCAGGATTATATCAAATACATCGACGAGCAGTACAATTCCCAGCGCCTGACGGAAATCTTGACGGAAGTGGTGGACATGATCGGCGCCAAGGTGCTGAACATTTCCACCCAGGACTTCGAGCCTGAAGGTGCTTCAGTCACGGTGCTGATCGCCGAGGAAGAGCTGGTTCCCGTGGGCGATACCATCGTGGCCCACCTGGACAAGAGCCATGTCACGGTGCATACTTACCCTGAGTACCACCCAGATACCAGCCTGGCCACTTTCCGCGTGGATATTGACGTGGCCACCTGCGGGGAGATCAGCCCGCTCAATGCTTTAGATTTTCTGATCAACTCCTTCGACTCCGATATCATCACCATAGATTACCGGGTGAGGGGCTTCACCCGGGCCGTGGATGGAAGGAAGCTGTTTATGGATCACGACATCACCTCCATCCAGGACTTCATCAGCCCCGCCATCCTCGCCAAGTACGATGCAGTGGACATCAACGTATACGGAGCTAACCTCTTCCATACCAAGCTGCTCATCAGGGAACTGGATCTGGAAAACTACCTCTTCAACACCGACCCCTACGAATTCTCCCCCAAGGAGCGCATGGAGATCGCCGCTAGTTTGCGCAGGGAGATGATGGAGATCTTCAGCGGCTGCAACGTCTACTAGAAGGAGTGGATGGATTGGACCTCTGGTTTACTGAGCAGTTATCGGATCACGTGCGTCTTTCCCTGCGGGTCACCCGCCATCTATACAGTGGAGAGAGCCCTTTCCAAAGGATCGATGTGCTTGATTCGGTGGAATTCGGGCGGGTTCTTCTAATCGACGGCCTGATCATGATCACCGAGCGGGACGAGTTCATCTACCACGAGATGATCACCCATGTGCCCATGGCCGTGCACCCCAGTCCCCGCCGGGTGCTGGTGGTGGGGGGCGGCGATGGGGGAACTGTGCGGGAACTCTGCCGCTATGACCGCATAGAGCACATAGATCTGGTGGAGATCGATGAGCTGGTGGTGCAGGTGGCCAAGGAGTTCTTTCCCACCACCTCCAGCGGTTTTGCCGATCCCCGTGTTCAGCTGCACTTTGCCGATGGGGTAGATTACGTGCGCAAGTGCGGCACTAAATACGATTTGATAATTGTTGATTCCACCGATCCCATCGGACCCGGTGAAGGCTTATTCACCCAGGAGTTTTACCAAGACTGCTTCCGCATCCTAAATGATGATGGCATCATGGTCAACCAGCACGAAGGGCCCTTTTACGCAGAAGATGCCAGGGCCTGCCAGCGCGCCCATGCCCGCATTGTCCAGGTTTTCCCCATCAGCCGGGTGTACCAAGCTTGTATCCCCACCTATGCTTCTGGACACTGGCTCTTTGGGTTTGCCTCCAAGAAGTATCATCCTGTGAAGGATCTGCGGGCGCAGGNNGCCTTTGCCCTGCCGGTCTATGTGGAAGAGCTGCTCGCGGCGGTGGAGTAAGGCGGAGCTGTACCTACTCTTGAGTCCATTCGGCGCCTGCTTTGGGCCTCGGCCTGCCGCGCCCTGCCAAGTAGATGAGAAATGCCAGCGCATCCCGCTGGTTTTTTTGTCTTGACTTCAACGCCTCCAGCCGCCGCGCCGCCTCAGAGGGGTGCATGGCCTCCTGCTGGGCCAGCTCTGCCGGGATGATCGATCTTTATCTGGTCCACTGGCTGTTGAGTGTCTTCTGGGCGCGGCACAGGGGCATCTATCTCTGGCGGTGGACCTTGTTTACCGCTTGCAGATGCGCCGCCGTCCAAAAGGCCGCGCCCCAGTGCTACCTCGCTGGAAGCGGTAACCGCCAAAAGAGAAACGGCCGCTTTTCAGCGGCCGCTCAGCTTGCCACGTACAGGGGGGAATTCCCGCCTGCCGAAGCCGACATTCATGCGGAAGCTCAGCTCAACTTCCCCGGGAGTGAAGGTGCAGGTTAAGTGATAGGAAAACGGTGTTTCCACCAGGCGGGTCATGATTTCCAAAGTGTTGGCGCTCTGCCGGGCTGCGCAGGAAAAGGCCGGTGAGCTGCCCTGGACAGAGGGGCTCGGCGGGGGGAAGCTGCCCTCGCCGTAGCGGCCGTAGCCGCAGGTGATCTCCGCCTGGCCCTGGGGCAGTTCCAAAGCGGCGTAGATGGAATCGTCGCGGAAGGTGAAGCTAATGGCCTTTACCCCCAGCTCGCTATGGGGAAAGACGTAGCGTCCAGCAAAACTCTCTTCAGTGCCCCGCTTTTCCCCGGGGAGGGGAGCTAGGGCCAGGTTTTCCAGCTTGGCCAGGAGCCGTTCCTGTTCTTCGTTGGCTTCCGGAAGGGGATCGGGGGAAAGCGCGGGGAGGATGATCTCCCAGATGCCATCCAAGACCCCCTGCATATCATCGGTTCCCGCGGTGATGGCCACCACCAGATCCTTTTCCGGGACAACAACGCAGAACTGCCCGAAGGCGCCGTCACCCCGGTAGGCGTTGTGCCGGCAGCGCCAGAACTGATAGCCATAGCCCTGCCGCCATTCGATGGCCACATTGTCGTTGTCAATCTGCTTGCTGGTGGCTTCCCGGATCCAGGCGGGGCTGAGCAGCTGCTGGCCGTTCCACATACCCTCCTGCAGGTAGAACTGGCCGAACTTGGCGATATCCTCAGTCTTCAAGCTCAAACCATACCCGCCGGTGTCGATACCCCGGGGGCATCTCTCCCAGGTGGCGCCGGTGATGCCCAGGGGCTGGAAGAGGCGGGGGGTTAGGTAGTCCAGGAGCCTTTGGCCTGTAACCTTGTGCAGGATGGCGGAGAGCATGTAGGTTGCGGCGGTGTTGTACACAAAGTGGGTGCCCGGTTCCCGGGGCACCTCTTCCGCCAAGAACGCCTTCACCCAATTGCCGTCGGGGGCGGCGTGGACCCGCCCGGATGGATCCTCCTCATGGCCTGTGGACATGGTGAGCAGGTGGCGGATGCGCATCTTGGCCAGGTTGGGGCCGACCTTTTGCGGCAGCTCCTCCGGGAAGAAGCTGCACACCTCATCGTCGACAGTGAACAGACCTTCCTGCACGGCAAAGCCAATGGCCGTGGAGGTGAAGCTCTTGCTCAAGGAAAAGAGCATGTGGGGACGTTCAGGACCGTAGGGCTTCCACCAGCCCTCCGCCAGCACCTGGCCGTGGCGGAGGAGCATCAGGGAATGGATCTCCAGCCGCTTGCGGGCAAAATAATCCAGAAGTTCGCCGACTGCAGCCGAGGGCAGGCCCTGGCTTTCTGGGGTAGTGCGCTTGAGACCTTCTGTTTCCGACATCTCGCTCATCCTTTGCTAAGGCATTTTCCGCGATTATTCGCCAAACAGGGAGAAACCCCTCCAAATCCGCTCCTTGGCCTGATATTTCGAGGGTTTTCTGCCTGTAGAAGTCTCCGGGTTTACCTGCAGCAAAGGACAAGGAGATAAACGGTGGATGCCTAATACTACCCGTAAAGATGGCGCGGGCTTTCGAAGGAGGATGCCACATCCGCTCAGTACTATCGACTTGAGGTGGCAGACTTTTTACTGCTTCCCTTAACGGTTGCTTTGAACGTTGATACCTGAGTTACTGGGTGGGCCGTGGATCCTGGGTGAAAGGAAGTTTAGGAACCGCTTAGGTTTTGAGTCAGTTCAAGGAAGAGAGGGGGACCGCAGGTGACTGATCAGCAAAAGGAGGTCCTGGAGGCTAAGGTAGCTGCCCGGGAAGTGCTGCGCCGGCTGGATGAGGTGGAAAGGACGCTGCGCGGGGCGCGCAATTGGGGCTTTTTCGACCTGTTTTCCAACCGGAGCTTCCTATCAAGTTTGGTGAAATTCGGCAAGATCAACAAAGCCGAAGACCAGCTCCGCCAAGTACAGGCTGCCTTAAGGCGCCTCCAGAAGGAGTTGGGGGATATCAATCTCTCTGTGCGGGAGTCGTTGAATATCGGCAGCTTCCAGGCCTTTTTGGATATCGCTTTCGACAACATCATCTCAGACTGGCTGACCCAGAGCAGGATCCACGAAAGCCTCCGGGAAGTGGCCTATGTCAAGCGGGAAGTGCAGCAGGTACTG
>MTKW01003172.1_pt2 | contig 27473 bp, 27 predicted proteins | sample 1042761 | NCBI WGS metagenome assembly MTKW01 (sample SAMN06205366, study PRJNA360243) | anaerobic digester metagenome | biome: Wastewater treatment plant; feature: Anaerobic digester sludge; material: sludge; isolation source: anaerobic digester fed with sludge from wastewater treatment plant ...
GAATACAATATGGGAAAAGTCAAGGTTCCTGCTCTCAGGGAGATCGATGTGGAAATCCCCAGGGGACAGTTTGTTGCGATTATGGGGCCTTCAGGTTCAGGTAAATCTACTCTGATGAACATCCTAGGATGCCTTGACCGTCCTACTTCGGGCAAATACTCACTTGACGATGACGATGTGAGTCAAAAGACTGATAACGAGCTCGCGGAAATTCGTAATAACCTTATTGGGTTCATCTTTCAGTCATACAATCTTTTGTCAAGGACAGATGCTGTATCCAATGTGGAACTTCCCCTAATATACAGAGGGTTGCCTGCTGACAAGAGACGCGCAAAAGCTGCCAGGGCTCTTGAGTCTGTAGGATTGTCCCAAAGGATGCATCATAAGCCTAACGAACTATCCGGGGGCGAGCAGCAAAGAGTCGCGGTGGCCAGGGCTATTGTCGGGGATCCGAAGGTGATTTTGGCAGATGAGCCTACAGGAAATCTGGATTCTCGCTCAGGCGAAGAGGTTATGGTGATATTCCAGGAACTTCACGAAAAAGGTATTACTCTTGTTTTAGTAACCCACGATCCGGATATTGCCAGACATGCAGAAAGGATAATCTCATTGAAGGATGGCAGAATCCTATCAGATGAGATTGTTCAAGGCCGCCTTGATGCAAGGGAGATTCTGTCCAAGATGCCGGCGCCGGATATTTCCGCGTAGTAGATGAAGAAAGAAGGTGCGCTTTGGCAAGAGGGCGCACCTTTTTCGTTATCGAGTCAGAACCTCTTTTGCTATCCGGTTTATGAGATCTTTGCCTTCGGGAGTCTTCAGAAAATCGCCTAATGCTTTTCCAAGTTCAGCTCTGAATTCTGGGGAATCCATGACTTCTTTGAGAAGCTCTCGAAAGGTTTCAGGTGCCTGGTTCCGGATAAGATCGTTTACCAGGGCCTTCCCCTGCTCGGAAGCCAGGATATCCTGAATAACCCCCTTGAGCATTGTTTGATCAAGGAGTGGGTTCTGCTTGCCTGCAAGGGGATCCATTGATGTTCCGGTAAGCATTCCGGACCAGCTGAGAAGATATTCAGGAGCGTAGTTGCTGAGCCCAAGCACCGTACCGGCTGATATACATATTCCGATTATGATGCCGAGGAACACATAACCGATTCTTTGGCCTTTTGACAAGATTGGTTCCCTCCTATGGTTCCAGATTAAGTAATTCACTTTGATAGCATGTATTTACTGGTATGTTATTATTCCTGGGTGGTATGATCCGAAAGGGTGGTGTACATGCATCCGGTTTTGTTTACTATAGGTGGCATTGAGTTTTATTCATACGGGTTAATGATTGGTATTGGATATGTCCTGGGTGTCCTGGTTGCAGTCAAACGAGCTGAGGCAAAAGGAATTGATCCTGATTCTCTTTTGGGTTTCTTTGTTTTGATCCTTGTTTCAGGAGTCACCGGTGGGAGGTTGTTTCACATTGCCCTGAATACATGGAATTATCCTGACTTGAAGTCAGTGTTTCGTCTGCAAGATGGCGGCCTTTCCATACACGGGGTCTTGTTCGGCGGCCTTCTGGCTGCTTTTGCCTATTCTCATTTCAGGAAGGTTAATCCGGCAAGATTACTCGACGTGATTTCTCCTTCAGTGGCTTTGGGCCAGGCTATTGGAAGGATCGGATGCTTACTGGCCGGCTGCTGCTACGGAATTCCAACTAACGGGAATTGGGGGGTGCTAACCAGATATGCCCCGGGCCTGAGGCACCCTTATCAAATCTATGAAAGCATAGCTGACTTCTTTCTTTTCATGGGCCTCATGAGAGTATCAGGTAGAATCAAGCTGGACGGCGGATTGGTTCTACTGTATATTTCTGGCTACTCGATGATAAGGTTTTTCCTTGAGTTTTTTAGAGCCGGTGAGACTTGCTTTTTGGGTTTAAGTTCCGGGCAGTGGCTGTCAGCGGCCCTGATAGGAGTTTGTTTGATTGTGTATGCTTATGCCAAACGTAAATCAGGCACAAAAAACCCCCTTCCCCTCTGAACATTTCGCCATAGGGTTGGGTTTTCGCTGCGGTTTTTATAATGGTGTTAACCCCATTTTGAGTAGAGCTCGAAATAGTGTATGAACAGTTGATCGAAGTATACCGGGGGGTAATATCGTTGAATTGCTCATGCATTTCCGGTTTTCTTGAGGACGGATTTACCTCAGTATTGGATGCAATTGACTTAGGGGCCCTGTTTGTGGATAGTTCTGGTTCAGTGGTGTTTGCTAACGAAAAAGCTATATCCCTCTTAAGGCGCAGGGAGAAAGATATCCTGGGCAGTCCGTTTAGAGGCCTCATGGAGCAGACTCTGGCTCCTAATGTACGAAATCCCCGGGATTTGCGTCAGTGGTTGGATATGGCAGATGCCGTCTCAGACTTCTCAATTGAAGATCTGGCCTTTAATTGTGAGCTTGAGTATGTAGGCAGCCAAAACCTAAACCTGAATATCAGGGCTGTTCCCATAAGAGGCAAAGACGGCAACCTACTGGTAAACATGGTGACTATTGATGATTTGTCCGATTTGCGCCGGGCCGAGGGCATACTTGAATTGGTATCTGATGCTGCCAGAGAAATGAACTCACATCTTAGAGTAGGAAGGATGCTTCCAAGATTACTCAGTGTAATCCGGCACAGAGTACCTGTAGCCGGGATGGCTCTCATATGGACCTCAGATGAGGACTATGATGGGGTTATTCTCGAAGCCACTCCCGAGGACTTTTTGGGGGGTGCAGGTGCCAGAGGGCTTTTATCCTGCAGCACCGGGAATGCGCAAGAGTTTCTGGTTGATATTGTGGCAGATGTAGAAAAGAGCCTGGGTAAACACACTGGGATTGGTGATCATATTGACTCAATTTTCTCGGAATCATTTTTGGGAAAACTCCGGGAAGGCAAAATGAAGTCTATGATAGCCTTGCCTTTAAAGGTATTCGGGCGTACATTGGGAATATGGGTTATTGCTGCCAGGAAATGCGGAAGTTACACCCATGCCGACATGTCGTTTTTGGACCCGATTTCCGAGCATCTTGCAGTGGCGGTGAACAACGCAATGTTACTTGACCGGACAAGGACTATGTATTCTGCTACAGTGCGCGCACTTGCTGCCACAGTTGATATTAGGGATACTTACACGAGGAATCACTCGGAAAATGTTGCTGCTATTGCGGGAATCATTGGTGCTGAACTTGGCCTTGCTGAAGAAGAAATCGAAGTGATAAAACTTGCCGGGCTTGTACACGACATAGGTAAGGTGGGGATTCCAGATGCAATCCTCAATAAACCCGGCCCCCTTGCACCGTCTGAAAGGGCTGTTATGACCAATCATTCGGTTCTGGGTGCCAATATTTTGGAAAGTGCAGGAATGCTTTCTGACCTGGCTCCTATGGTTTTGCACCACCATGAATGGCATAACGGTTCAGGTTACCCGGCCAGGTTGAGAGGAAGCCAGATACCCACAGGAGCGGCAATTTTGGCTGTAGCTGATGCGTTTGATACCATGATATCAGATAGAGTCTACAAAAACGCCATGTCTTTAGACGAAGCAAGACAAGAGTTGTTCAGGTGTGCAGGAGGCCAATTCGATCCTGTGGTGGTGAACGCGTTAGGCCGGGCCATAGACAGGGCTTTGAAAAGGCCTTTAGGCAAGGGAGAAAACTGGCTCACGTCGATTTATTCTGCCGGAGAAGATGTTTGCAGCCAGGTTGTGCCTCAAGATTCCCATCGTACCCTTGCTGAATTGCAGTGGAGCAGCCGTGAAGCCATCAGTTCTAAGGAACTGAGTGTAATATTTCACATCACCCAGGAAATGAGGAAACTTCTGGATCTTAACGATCTACTCAATCATATTCTGCACACTGTCTCGTCGGAAATGCACTATTCAGATTGTGCAATCTTGCTTCCTGATGAAAAAGAGGAAAACCTGGTGATCTCCGCGGGCATGGGGATCTCCCGAAAAGTCCTTGGATTGAAAATTCCAAAGGGGACCGGTGTTTCATGGTGGGTTATGAGACACGGGGTACCTCAGAACATACCCGATGTAGGTGCTGATGAAAGATATTACGAAGGAACCCCTGAGGTTGCATCAGAAATATATGTACCTTTAGAGGTACGGGGAAAAAGACTTGGGGTCTTGCTGGTTCAAAAAGCAGAAAAACAGGGCTTTTCTCCCAATGACGTAAGGTTGTTAATGGCTGTTGCAGGCCATATTGCATCAGCATTGGAAGTAGCCCAGCTTCATGAAGAAGTCAAAAGGGCTGCCGAGACTGATGCTCTTACCGGATTGCATAACAGGCGAAGTACTGTACAGGCCCTGGAACGGTTCATTGAAAATGCGAAGAGCACTAGCGGGCCAGGTGAGATTGGCATAATGTTGCTGGACGTTGATGGCCTTAAACAGATAAATGACAATTTCGGACACCTGGCAGGGGACAAGGTTCTTGTCCACATCAGTGATTGCCTTGTACGAGGATTCAGAGAGTGTGACGTGGTTGGACGATTTGGAGGTGACGAGTTTATTGTTTTGCTGCCCGGAGTCTCTGTTGAACTGGCCGAGAAGCGCATAAAAGACATTATATCAATTTGGCGTGAGGGTAAAATCTCAGGTCCGTCAGGCAATACAATCCCTGTTCCAGGCGCATCTTTTGGCGTGTCTTGCTACCCGTGCCATGGAACCGAAGCACGTGTATTGGTGGCTGAGGCAGATAACAGACTTCTGGCAGCCAAAGCCAGGACTTATGCAGGGCCATATTAATCCGCAAAGAATACCGTTTAAAGTAAGAGCTATAGCCTCGGCCCTTAAAGAGGGCGGAGGCCAGCCCTTTATTGTCGGAGGCTCCATCAGAGACATCTTACTGGGAAAAATCCCTTCAGACTGGGACATAGCAGTGGATTTGCCTCCAGGTGATGTACTGGCCATTTTCCCTGGGGCTTGTACCGTAGGTATTGAGTTTGGGCGGGTTTCCTTAGGTGACGTTGACGTGGTTTCCTTGCGGGCAGAAAAAGACTATGAAGATAGGCGGCATCCTGCTAAAGTAACCTTTGGGGTTCCAATAGATAAAGATCTTGAACGGCGGGATTTCACAATAAATGCCATGGCCTGGGACCCGTTTTCCGGTGAGGTTTTTGACCCCTATGGGGGCTTGGAAGATCTCAAGTGCCGGGCCCTCTCTACTGTGGGCGGCCCTTTGAACCGATTTCAGGAAGACCCCTTACGAATTCTCCGGGCAGTGAGGTTCAAGAATACGCTGGGATTCAATCTTGACTCCCGGGTAACCCAGGCGATTTCGGAGTCAAAGGCCCTTTTGGCCCAACTACCTGGTGAAAGAATATTCATTGAGCTAAAAAACTTGCTGCTGTCGCCTTCCGTATACAGAGGCGTTATGGATCTGTATGATTATGGAATCAGCTCGATTGTGTTGCCTGAGATAGACAAGGCACCCGGGGCCATAGGCCGGTCTCTTGCTGCATGCAGGCCTGACTTGACAGTCAGGTTGGCAGTCTTGCTGGGAATGGCATGGGCCGGGACGCCCCAAGTATCTGATGATGTGGAAAGATTCAAGTGCCGGTTTAACTTGCCGGCAGGCTTGGCCCGGGATATTACGTGGCTTGTGGCTAACTCGTCGCCAGACGAGATCCTGAACAAAGAGACTCTGCGCGGAGCCTGGCGGGGCTCGCGGAAAGAAGAACCCGGATACTATGATGATCCAGGATACATAATCAGAAGAATAGTCTATCATTGGGGTACCCATCAATTAGAGCGGTTGTTCGAGGTAAAGCACGCCATATGGCGGGGGTCAGGTAAAGGCGGTATTCCCAAAGGATGTTTGTTCCTGGCTTCAGGAATGTGGAGTCTTCAGCAGTCCAAAGCCTGTGGAGCGAAAGACTTTGAAGTTGCCCTGGACGGAGCTGATATAATGAAGGTCTTGAAGGTAGAACAGGGCTGTATAGTAGGGCAAGCCCTGGATTACCTGGAAGAGATGGTATTGCGGAATCCCGAGGTAAACAATAGGGAATCTCTCTTCAAGATTTTACTGGAATGGTGGAGCAAACAAAGGTGAAACCAAAGGGAGCACAAAGACTTACGCAAACTGCAATAATGGTAGCCCTTGCCACTTCCCTTCACGTAGTAGAGGCTTTGATACCTGTCCCTTATGTTGTGCCTGGCGCAAAACTGGGCCTGGCTAATGTTGTGGCTCTGTATGCTGTAATGACCATGGGGTTTGGACGATCCCTGGCAATCAGTTTTNNGGTGCCCTTGCATCTACCCTTGTAATGTACGGATTGAGCAAGTTATCAAGAGGAGATCTTTCCATAATAGGGATAAGCGTTGCCGGCGCTGTTACACATAACGTAGCTCAGCTCCTGGTGGCCAGTTTACTTCTCAGACAGATCGGGATTATGTTCTACTTACCTTACCTGCTTTTTTTTGCAATACCAACGGGACTTTTTGTTGGGATTCTTGCAGGAAGAATTGTTTCGTTTACAGAAAGGATTTCTAAGAAAGGTCACAGCTAGAGAACGGCAATCCCGATTTTTCTTTGGGATTACCGGATTCGAGCTGCCATGAGAAAACTGGAGCGGAAGGAGGTGCTAACCTTGATCAGGCATAAGATCCCTGATGTTGTTATCCGGAGACTGGTAACCTACTTACGCATTCTTATGGAACGGGAAACAGGCCCTAAAGACTACATTTCTTCCGCTGAAATCGGAGACCTTGCTGCAGTCAACAGTGCTCAGGTTAGGAAAGACCTTGCATTGTTCGGCGAATTCGGGAAACAAGGTGTAGGATATCATGTTGGCCGGTTACGAGAGGAGATAATCACCATCCTTGGAGCCGACAGGGAAATGTCTGTTGCCATATTCGGGGTCGGCGAGCTTGGAACAGCTCTTGTTAGGTACCTTAATGTGAGGAGGAAAATCACTCCCGATTACAGGTTTGTGATCAAGGCTCTTTTTGATATTGATGAAAGCAAAATAGGAACAGAAGTAGAAGGTATTCCCATAATAGATGTCAAAGAGCTTGGCTCAGTGATGAACCAAGAGGAAATTAAGATCGGAATAATAACGGTTCCGGCATCCAACGCTCAGGAAGTAGCGAATCTTGCAATATCCAAAGGAATTAGAGGATTCCTAAACTTTGCTCCAGTCCGCATAAAAGCCCCTCCCGGTATCCGGGTTCAGAACAGTGACGTGACTTCGAGCCTGCAGGAGTTAGGATTTTACCTGTAAACTATCTACGCGGTTGGCCCACATAGATGCTCCAACCGCACCTTTGCCTGAAGGAAAATTGGATCTTATACAAGGTCCAAAAGGAAGGCGTATCCCGGAATTCCCAGAGTTTACAAAGACGGATCAAGCACATGGAATGTTGTCCATCATCCCTTTCACCTTTCAGTTCTTTGTGTTATGCTATCGATGGTTTGATGTAAGCTAACGGCATAATATTGGTTGGTCCAAAATGTAAACCTTTTGTATTCCTCTTGGAGGTGAAACCGGTTGTCAGATTCCTTGTTGCAGCTTGAAGAGAAACTCAAGGAACTAAAAAACCGCCGGGAAAAAGTAGAGCAAGGTGGCGGCAGCGCCAGAATTGACAGGCAGCATAAGGCTGGCAAAATGACTGCCAGAGAGCGAATCGCTGCTTTCTTTGATCCTGGCACGTTTGTGGAGACTGATGCCTTTGTGACCCACAGGGCAACAGCATTTGGGATGGGGAAAGTGGAGGCACCGGGAGAAGGAGTAGTTACAGGGTATGGCCTGGTTGACGGAAGGGCAGTATGCGTGTCAGCCCAGGACTTTACAGTCATCGGTGGCTCCTTAGGTGAGATGCATGCAGAAAAGATATGCAAGTGCATGGATCTTGCAGCCAAAGTCGGGATTCCCTTTGTGTCTTTGAACGACTCAGGAGGCGCCCGGATACAGGAGGGAGTAGACGCCCTTAAAGGTTACGGGAACATTTTCTACCGCAACGTGAAGTACTCAGGTGTGATTCCCCAGATATCCGTGATTCTAGGCCCATGTGCAGGAGGAGCAGTGTACTCTCCCGCTCTGACCGACTTTGTTTTCATGGTTGAGGGCATTTCGAACATGTTCATTACCGGCCCCCAGGTTATCAAAGCGGTTACAGGCGAGGAAGTGACCGTAGAGCAATTAGGCGGAGCTCTTGTACACAACCAGGTCAGTGGTGTGGCTCAGTTTATGGCTCCTGATGAAAAGACATGCTTTGAGATGATAAGGGCTTTATTGTCTTTCCTTCCTGGAAATAATCAGGAAGACCCCCCTTATGCAGACTCAGGCGATGATCCTGGCAGATGTGATCCTGGATTGCGTGAAGTTGTGCCTGTTGACCCCAATAGGGGTTACGACATGTACAATGTGATCTACCCAATAGTGGACGACGGTGTTTTCTTCGAGGTTTCAAGGCACTTTGCCACAAACATAATCACCGGATTTGCGAGGCTAAGCGGCAGGGCCGTTGGAATTATTGCATCACAACCTGCAGTCAAGGCAGGATGTCTGGATATTGATGCTTCTGATAAGGCATCAAGGTTCGTCCGGTTCTGTGATGCTTTCAACATTCCCCTTCTAACCCTTGTTGATGTACCGGGTTATCTGCCGGGTGTAGATCAAGAGTACGGCGGCATTATAAGGCATGGCGCCAAACTTTTGTATTCCTACTCGGAAGCATCAGTTCCCAAGGTAACAGTAATAACCAGGAAAGCATACGGCGGCGCATATATTGCCATGTGCTCAAGGCATCTTGGAGCCGACATAGTTTTTGCGTTCCCTCATGCTGAAATTGCTGTCATGGGGCCTGATGGAGCTGCCAATGTTGTTTTCAGGAAAGAAATTGGTGCAGCTGAAGATCCTGCTGCAAAACGAGAAGAAAAGATACAAGAGTTTAGGGACGTATTTGCCAATCCATATGTAGCGGCAAGCAGAGGTTATATTGACGATGTAATCGATCCTCAGGAGCTTCGCCCAAGGGTTATCGGAGCTCTTGAACTTACAGCGACGAAATTGGTCGAGGGTTCGCCCAAGAAGCATGGTAATATGCCTCTGTAGTCTTTGAGTTGAGGAATACATGCCTGTTTCGTCGGCGTGTGGAGGGATATAGATGATACCCGATACATTTTCAGGCGGCTTGATCTTGAGCCTTGTTAATCTGATAGTTGTTTTTCTGGTACTGGTTATTATCGCCTTTGCGATAAATCTGATATACAAAGTTGTGTCAAATGCTGAGAAGGCAAGCGTGACTGCGGTTTCGGAGGCAGAGATTGCGCCTGTTGAAGAGTCCGGCATGGCCGAGGCCGGGGATGTTTCCGAGAAGGTAGCTTTTGATTCTCTGGATGGCAGGCGTAAAGCAGCAATAATGGCGGCCCTGTGTGCCCATTTGGGCCATAGTGTCGTACCTGTCTTTGTTAGAAAGATACCTGACGCCGGCGCATGGGGGAAATCTTCAAGAGCCCTTGCTATTAAGTAGGCCCGGAGCTGCGTAAGTGACTCCGGCTGGATGTAGCCGGCCCGGTCTGATGCTTGAGCGAATTTGCAGTGAAATCTGATAAATGGTTTTAGTGAGTAAAGGAGGATCAGACGTGCGACGATTTAGGGTAAAAATTGACGACGAAGTGTTTGAAGTAGAAGTAGAAGAAGTGGGGCAGGAGATATCAAGAGGGCCTGTAGTAGCAGCTCCCAAAGCCAGTGCTCCTGCTCCGGTAAATATTCCTGCCAAGAAGGTAGCTCCGGTTAATCCTGCACCTGCACCGAAGAGCGCACCTGCGCCTGCAGCAAAGCCGGCTGCCGGAGGTGCCGGTGGTGTTACAGCGCCCATTCCCGGAGTTGTAACTGAGGTTAAGGTTTCGGCGGGAAAGAGCGTTAAAAAGGGCGAGGTATTACTCCTTCTTGAGGCTATGAAAATGCAAAACGAGATCCTTGCACCGTATGATGCCACAGTGGCGGAAGTTTGCGTGAGTCAAGGAGCATCAGTCCAGACGGGAGACGTCCTTGTTAAGCTTGACAAATAGGTACCTCAAACCGGAGGAAGGTGTACTCACAGAATGAACCTAGGCACACTAGCTGAAAGGCTATGGGAGACTACAGGTTTTGTAGGGCTTACCTGGGGCAACGTATTCATGTTGTTCATAGGTATACTCCTTTTATACCTGGCGATATACAAGAAGTTCGAACCACTTCTGTTGATACCGATTGCGTTTGGAGCCATTTTGGCGAACTTGCCTTTTGCTCCTATTATGAATCCTCCTGAAGGTGATATGCCAGGGGGACTGCTTTACTATTTAAACTTCGGGGTGGAAAAAGAAATATTCCCGCCTCTTATCTTCCTCGGTGTCGGAGCCATGACGGACTTTGGGCCGCTCCTTGCGAATCCTTCAACTGTCTTACTCGGTGCAGCTGCTCAGGTAGGCGTATTTTTGGCCATGCTCGTTGCCAAGGGTGTTGGATTTACCCTCAAGCAATCTGCGGCTATAGGAATCATCGGAGGGGCCGACGGGCCCACAGCTATTTATACGGCGATGAAACTTGCCCCTGAACTGGTCGGGCCAATTGCCGTTGCTGCGTATACGTATATGTCTCTGGTTCCTTTTATTCAGCCTCCGATAATGAGGGCCATGACTACGAAAAAAGAGCGAACCACCGTTATGAGCCAGTTAAGGGAAGTTTCCAGAACTGAGAAGATAGTGTTCCCAATTGTGGTTTGTATACTTGTAAGCCTGCTTCTTCCCTCGATTGCCCCTCTGATTGGCATGCTTATGCTTGGCAACCTCTTCAGGGAATGCGGGGTAGTTGACAGGCTGTCTAGGACTGCTCAGAACGAGCTTATGAACATCGTTGTGATTTTCCTGGCTACATCAGTGGGGGCCACTATGAGTGCTGAGACATTCTTGACTTTGGAGACAGTTAAGATTATCGGCCTTGGTATATTCGCTTTTGCAGGAGGTACTGCTGCCGGGTTGCTCCTGGGTAAACTTATGTATGTTGTAACCGGCGGTAAAGTGAACCCACTAATAGGGTCAGCAGGTGTCTCTGCTGTACCCATGGCTGCAAGGGTAAGCCAGACAGTTGGCCAGCAGGAAAACCCCGACAACTTTTTGCTAATGCATGCAATGGGCCCCAACGTTGCTGGAGTTATTGGAACGGCAGTTGCTGCAGGAGTAATGTTATCATTGCTTATGTAGGTAAGTGGATGTTGGTACTAGTTCAATTATGAGCCAGTATATCGGAAATTCGACGAACATGGGGACTTGAACCAGAGTTCCCATGTTCGTTTGGCTAAGTTATGAATTAGATCAAAGTGTGAGTTAGGGGAGGGTCAAAGATGGATAGGAAAATCAGGGTTCTTGTAGGAAAACCAGGCCTTGATGGCCACGACCGTGGAGCAAAAGTGATTGCCAGGGCTTTTAGAGATGCAGGTATGGAGGTCATTTACAGTGGGTTGCATCGCACCCCGGAAGAGCTGGCGAGAATGGCTGTGGAAGAAGACGTTGATGTAGTAGCTTGTTCTATTCTTTCGGGGGCACATGGAACTTTGCTTCCCAGGGTAGTTGAGTGCCTGAAGAAAGAAAAGGAAATTGATAAGCTGGATGTCCTTGTTCTTGCAGGCGGCATCATTCCTAATGAAGATATTGATTCCTTGATTGAAAAGGGAGTAGACGCAGTGTTCGGCCCGGGAACCAGCACCCAGGATTTGGTAGAGTACACAAGGGCGAATCTCAAACGATAGGTTTTGCAAGCCCCAGGGCATTCTGACAGCCGTTTAGGGGGTGCAGGCCTCAATATCCGGGCAGGTGGTGTTATATTGGGAGTGCCGGTCGAAAATCCAGTTGCAGAAAAGATTATTAAAGGTCTGCTCAACAAAAGAAGGGCTGACCTGGCCAGGGCGATTACGCTGGTCGAAGACAACTCCGAACATGCAAAAGACATACTCAAAGAGGCCTTCACGCACAGGGGCCATAGTAGAATTATTGGGATAACAGGATCACCAGGGGTCGGTAAGTCCACTTTGGTGGACAATCTGATTTCAGCTATTCGCGAGGAAGGGAATTCTGTAGGAGTCATTGCCGTAGATCCGTCGTCTCCCTTCACAGGTGGAGCCATACTGGGAGACAGGGTGAGGATGCGCCTGAGGACAACTGATGATCTTGTATTCTTCCGCAGTATTGCTTCAAGGGGCCACCTGGGGGGCCTTTCCAGGCATACAGGTGACATTATGACTCTCATGGACGCGTTTGGCTTCGACTATATTGTAATTGAGACTGTGGGCACAGGCCAATCTGAGGTTGATATTATGAGATATGCCCACTCTGTTCTTGTCGTTATGGCTCCCGGGTTAGGCGATGATATTCAGGCAATAAAAGCAGGAATTCTTGAAATAGGCGATATCTTTTGTGTTAACAAAGCGGATCATCCTGACGCCGACAGGGCGGTTTCTGTATTAGAGGCGATGCTTGAACTTAACCGGGAGTGGAAATGGAAACCACCTGTGGTGAAGACCGTTGCAGCCAGGGGAACCGGTATAGACGGCCTTTTTGATCAAATCAAGCTGCACTGGGAATTTCTCCAAGCCAATGGCCTTGTTGAGGACAGGATTGTCCGGAGTTACCTGGCTTCACTTGAGGAAAATATCAAGCGCGAGACTGTTGACAGGGTTTTGAAGAATGCTCAAACTGATGGAACCCTTGACAGGGTAATGAAGGATTTACTGGGAGGAAAGATAGACCCTGCTTTGTCTGCGAAACAGCTTGTGGAAAAGTATTTATGCCCGAAAAACAGTACTGAACCGGAATAACCGGTAAGTTACTATGTTTTGGTTCCATAGTGTGTGGTCGTATGGGGATATTCCGGCGGTGTAGGGATATTCCGGTGGTTTATAAGGCGTTGCGAGTGCTTATGCTGCAAATGTGTTAGGCCGGGAAGTGATTGTGCTAAGATTCTCACTTCCCGGCCTTGTTTTAGCCTGGGTAAGATCAAAACACCTTAGGACTCACTCTGAGACTGTGAGAGTGAGTAGTCAGAACCCTAAGGAACATCAAAAAATCCTGTTGTCACCGGCAGGCCACCAGGCAACTCCATGTGCGCAATTTCTACGCTTGTGCGAATTGTCGTGAAGGGTTATTGACTCTTTGGGATATAATTGTTATTGATATTGATCAGGAAACCTATTCAAACTGCAGAGGTTTCTTAATCAGGGAGATAGGAGATGATTGCGTGGCTTACTTCCACGGACCGAATGACCCGGTCTACACAATAGGCGTCGCTGCGCGTCTTCTCAGCGTAACTCCGCAGTTCCTTCGACAAATTGAAAATGAGGGGTTGATATTACCGGCTCGAACTGATTCCAACATCCGCCTGTATTCTGACAGTGATCTCAGGCTTCTGGCCCGTATCATATACCTTTGGCGGCATTGTGGAATCAACCCTCAAGGGATTCGAGTGATCATGGCAATGGAGGAGGGGGATTCGAAGGACAGTAGCTATATTCCGCGACGCCGGTTTCAGGATTCGGCCGCGAAGGAAGAAAACCAGGGCCGCGTTGAGAAGACTGCCAGCCGCGATGAAAGAGGCGGCCTGGTAAAGGATACTCACTGACAAGAGCGCAATTTGGTGAGTCACATAGGCGGTATGGCGCTGAGTTTCGTTAATCCGAAAGTGCAATGGGTTTCTTAAATGCATACGCACTTAAGGTTCCGAAAAACGGCGGTGAAGAATAAGCGTCAGGACTGTCACCGTGTTTTATCCCGGCGCTTTGGTGTTTGGGGCCTGAGGGAAAGGTGAAACGTTAGGACCGTCCCGGCGTTTCAGTTGTGAATAGTGTGGAGGTGGATTTAATGTCTAAAATAGTGGGTATTGACCTTGGTACTACTAATTCAGTCATAGCCGTAATGGAAGGTTCCGAACCTTCCGTAATAATTAACGGAGAAGGCTTAAGGACCACTCCTTCGGTGGTGGCTTTCAGCAAGAAACAGGAAAAACTGGTAGGGCAGCTGGCAAGGCGCCAGGCGGTGTTGAACCCGGAGAATACCATATCATCTATAAAAAGGTTCATGGGCCGCCGGTATGACGAAGTGGAACTTGAGCGAGGGCGTATCCCATATAAAATTGAGCGTGGCAAGCACGATGAAGTAAGAGTATTTGTGCCTTCTATAGATAGCGAGCTGACCCCTGAGGAGCTTTCAGCCCACATTCTGAGAAAGATGAAGGAAGATGCTGAGAAATACCTGGGTGAGTCTATAACAAAGGCTGTTATCACAGTCCCGGCATACTTTAACGACGCCCAAAGGCAGGCTACAAAAGATGCAGGCCGCATTGCCGGGCTTGAGGTACTCAGAATAATCAACGAACCTACTGCAGCTTCTTTGGCATATGGAGTTGATAAGAAGAAGAATGAGAAAATCCTGGTCTTTGACCTGGGGGGCGGAACCTTTGATGTATCCCTCCTGGAGGTGGGCGATGGGGTGGTGGAAGTGCTGGCCACAGCCGGAGACACTCACCTTGGCGGGGATGATTACGACCAGAGAATTGTGGACTATGTAGCTGAGGAGTTCAGGAAAGACTACGGGGTTGACCTCAGAAAAGACAGGCAAGGCCTGCAGCGTCTAATTGAAGCTTCTGAAAAGGCCAAGGTCGAGCTTTCCCAGGTTCTTGAGGCCACGATTAGCCTGCCGTTTATCAGTGCAGATCGAGAAGGGCAGCCACTGCACCTTGAGGTAAGGATTACCCGGGCAAAGTTTGAAGAGCTTACAGAGGATTTAACCAGGCGATGCACCGGGCCTGTTCGCAGGGTTCTTGAAGACGCCAGAATAAAGTCGGAAGACCTGGATGAAGTAATTCTTGTGGGTGGTTCCACAAGAATGCCTAGGATTCAAGAAATGGTTAAGAGCCTTACAGGCAAGGAGCCCAACAGGGGCGTTAATCCTGACGAAGTGGTGGCCATGGGAGCCGCTATTCAGGCGGGAGTGCTTGCAGGAGATGTTAAAGATATTGTTTTGCTCGATGTAACTCCCCTCACCCTTGGCCTTGAAACCATGGGTGCAGTAATGACACCGATTATCTCAAGGAATACGACTATACCTGTAAGGAAGAGCCAGGTGTTTACGACTACTGCCGATTTCCAGCCACAGGTTGAAATACACGTACTTCAAGGTGAGCGCCAGATGGCCCGGGATAACAGATCCCTTGGAAGGTTCATGCTCTCAGGAATTCCTCCCGCGCCCAGGGGAGTTCCACAGATTGAAGTGGCTTTTGACATAGATGCCAATGGAATTCTGAACGTTTCTGCAAAAGATCTGGGTACAGGAAAAGAGCAAAATATTACCATCAAGGCTTCTACTCAGCTTCCCAGGGACGAAGTTGATAGGCTGGTGGAAGAATCCCAGAAGCATGCAGAGGAAGACAAGAAGAAGAAAGAGGAAATTGAAGCAAGGAACCAGCTTGATCAGCTGGTTTACACAGTAGAGAAAAGCCTTAAGGATGTAGGGGATAAGATTTCAGCAGACGATAAGAGCCAGGTAGAAGGTGCCTTGTCTTCTGCCAAGGAAATCCTCAAAGGCGACGATGTAGATGCGATAAAGAAGGCTTCTGAGGATTTGCGGGACGCCGCTGCTAAGTTAGCGGAAGAGCTGTATAAGAAGGCGGCACAGGAAGGCCAGGCAGCAGGCTCTGCAGATGGAGGGAGCCCGGATGCAGGTTCCGGCCAGGCCGGGGGCACAGGCGCCGAAGGCCAAAAAAATGTGTATGACGCCGAGTTTAAAGAAAAGGGCCAGAATGAAGAAGAGAAAGGCGAGAGCTAATGGACACGCACAAAGATATGGATGTGAACATTCCTAAACCCGGCCGGCAAGCTGAGGTAGGGCCTGTTGGTGAGGATGACCGTGGGTGTTCCAAAGGCAATGATGATGGGGCACCCAACAAATGTTGCTGCTGTACCCGGGAAGATAAAGATGGGCCTCAGGCTTCAGGCAAGGCCGCTGAGGCAGACGCTTCAGAAGAAGCCTTTGTTGAAACCACTTGTGAAGATGACGGCGATGCAATCAGCGCTGAACTGAAGCGGTTGGCCAGGGAAAGAGACGAATGGAAATCAAAGGCTGAGAGCTTGTGGGACCAGTTCCTCAGAGCAAGGGCTGAAATGGACAATTTCAGAAAACGTACGGAAAGGGACATTCAGCAAAGGATAAGCCGGGGAAAGTCTGACCTTATCCTGTCTTTACTTGAGGTGTTGGACAATTTCGACAGGTTCCTTGCTGCCGGTGAAAAAGACGCAACTGCAAACGAAGACTCTGGGTTTGCGGCTTTTTTTAAGGGAGTTCAGCTGATTCAAAAGCAGATTCTTGATGTGCTGGCCAGGGAAGGTGTAGAGCCTATGGAGAGCCCTGTAGGCAAAGCCCTGGATCCACATTACCACGAGGCTGTCTTTGCCCAGGATGGCGGGGGAGAACACGGTACCATAGTCCAGGAAATCCAAAAGGGATACATGAGTAATGGAAAGGTGCTCAGGCCTAGCCGGGTAAAGGTAATAAGGTAGAGAGCAAGCCTTTCTTTGAGCGATCCGGTCTGGGCGTGTTAGTTCAGGCCGGGGATTTGAGTGGCAAAGGATAATAACGTATGTAACAATCGGGCCTGCGGGCTGCCTGTAACAGCTCTGCAGGCCTGTTTACCGGAACCGTTGTTCAAGGGCCTGGTTCTGGCACAGGTACTTCCGGGAATGTGGCAATAGCCCTGGCACGGATTTTCCCTTTTGTGTTTATGCCTGTTTTTTCAAGCCCCATAATATAGGCACCGCCTGCAGGTTCCACTTCGGGCATTTTGAATCTGGCAAAGGGCACGAACCTGTGGCAAGACATGGAAAACGAATCTATCAGCAGTGGACTTGCACCTTTGGTGAAGAGGCTTCCTACCATTACAACGTCTTGAGGCAGTCGCCCGGACCCGAGGGTCTTTATCATCCTTCCCATGATTTCACCCATGGCCTTGCCTGATTCTATCAGGATATTGGCGCATACTTTGTCACCTTCATTAGCCAGTTGGAAAATAGCAGGTACTATTGGAGCGGCTTTCTTGTACAGCCTGGAGAATTGGCCGTGGATCTGGTACATGTAAAAAGACAATTCGTCGTAGGATGGAAAGCCCAGTACAGAAAGGACAATGTCTTCCAAGGCGGTCTTGGGCCCGGTTCCGTCATGGGACCTGAAGGCAAAGTGAAACCCGGTTCTGATCAGAGCCCTTGCACCTCCTTCACCACCCCACTCATAGCTTATTCCCCGGCCTGTTACCCGCTTACCGTCAGGGGCTGCTGCGGCAAAATTGGCTCCTGTACCTGATATGACCACACCGCCGTAATCCTGGTCTGTGCCTGATCTGAAGCCAACCCATGTATCGTTTGCGATTTCAAATTTCATATAAGGGTAGAGTTCCTGAATTCCTCTTGTCAGGTTGTGAAAATCTATAGGGTAGTCTGCTCCTGCCAGGCCGAAAACGCCAACACTGATCTGCTCTACGTCAATACCTGCCCCGGAAACTGCCATTTTCACAGCGGCATCCAGATTCTGCATGGCTGCATCAAGCCCTGTAATTTGGTAGTTAGTAGGCCCTGAAAGGCCTGCACTCAGAATTTGGCCTGTATGGTCTCCGACTACTGCTATAGTCTTAGTTGCACCGCCATCGACACCCAAAATGAATGGCATCGATCTCTCTCCTTCCTCAGATGATATGTATGTGCAGTCTATACTGAGAGACTCCCAAAACCGGCCGAAAAGGGCAGCGGCACAATCTCCTCCCTTCGCGAATACGCAAGCCCTTAAGGGTTCAATTATCAAGATTCCCATGTGCCTACCATAACATGAAGATGGGTTGTAGTAAGCACTTTGAAGTCTTCTCCAAAGCTGCCGCCTGCCTTTTGCCTGGCGGCGGCCTAAGTTTTCCACAATCCAGAAAAGAGCGCGTATTGCCGAGATTTGGCCAGGCTGCCTCCACGGTAGGTGCCGGAAAACCCGGCGCTTTCTGGTTGCGGGTGCTGGCTGCTGGTATAATGACCTGGAGAAAACCAGATCAAATCAATAACTTGTCGAGATCGGGACTGCGGAGCTGATTTGCTGAGAATGCTTTTTCGATGAAAGGAGGCGCCTTTGTTGCCTAAGCCAAGAGTTGCAGTTGCCATGTCAGGAGGGGTAGACAGTTCCCTTGCATGTTTGCTCCTGGTTGAACAGGGTTTTGATGTGGTTGGGCTTACCATGAAACTTGTGGCTGCTCCTCCTTCCCAGGACGATCCGGTTGCCAAACCTTGTTGTACCCTGGAAATGACCAGGGATGCCCAGCGAATCTGCTGCGAACTAGGCATTCCCCATTACACCGTAAACCTGGTTGAAGCATTTGAGGAAGAAGTAATAGCCCGGTTTGTTGAAGACTACAGCCGGGGTAGAACTCCGAATCCGTGCCTTGTGTGCAACAGCAAGTTCAAGTTCGGCCACCTTCTCCACAAGGCACAGCAACTAGGCGCCGAATACCTGGCTACCGGCCACTATGTAAGGGCCGGCGAAATCCTCAAACAAAGGGGCTTTATTGACAATCACATTCTTGCAAGAGGGTCAGGCGATCAATACGGCAGGGAAGAGGCTAAAGCCAGAATTCTTTTGGCCAGAGGCACAGATAGGGGGAAGGACCAGAGCTATGCCCTCTACGGCCTCACCCAGGATATGTTGAAACATGCACTGTTCCCCCTTGGGAATTTCACAAAGCAGCATGTGCGTGAAATTGCAGCCCAAAAAGGGATTATTACTGCAGAAAAACCAGAGAGCCAGGAAATCTGTTTTGTTACACAGGGAAGTTACAGGACTTTTTTAGAGGAAAGAAACGTGAAAATGCTCCCGGGATTGTTCGCGGATACATCAGGCAAAGTGTTAGGGCATCACAAGGGCCTTGCCTTTTATACGGTGGGCCAGAGAAAAGGATTAGGAATTTCAAGCCCGTATCCCCTGTATGTGGTCGGTATTGATGCCGGCGAAAACGTAGTAATAGTGGGCAAGCGCAACGAAGCATATTCAGAAGGTTGCTACATAGAAGATCTGAATTTTGTCATGGTGGACCATCTTGATTCTCCAGTAGAGGGCACTTGCATGGTTCGCTACAGGGGCAAAGAGGTTCCTGCGACTTTGATTCCCTTAAAAAACGATCTTCTCCATCGAGGCCCAGGCCAGGTGGCCAGCCATGAGCAAGAGGGCCTTGCTTCTTCTGAAGAAGCAGGACGTGTGCTGGTGAAATTCGACCAACCTCAGTTTGCGGTGACGCCGGGTCAGGCCCTGGTTTTCTACCGGGGCGAATTCGTTTATGGCGGAGGCACAATAGTAAAAAAAACCTGAAGNNCAATAGAGAGAAATATGGTTTTTTGCTCAAGGGTAGTTGACATGCGTGCAAATTCCGCATACTCGGCTATTGCTTCGAGTTCTCCCTCCAACGCTTGTTCAAGATTGCGCCTAAAATCATCCCGCCCTGTTTTACCCCAGAAAGGGTCTATTGTGGGGAAAGCCATAGTCATTTTATCTGCCATCATGGCAGTGAGAATTCTCGCATGTCCGTACTCGTCTGCTGCCATGCTAGAGAGGATCTGGGCAATGANNTTGATATGATATGAGGAGAAAGGCTATATTGTTTTAGATCAATCCATTTTTAGACAGTCTGCTTTATCCACAGTTTGGACTTGTGATAGCCCTGTTTGAAGTGTTCTAGAAAAGAAGCCGAAACAAACAAGAAGGGATCCGTTTATTATGAAGACCCACTTAATTCCCAGGGTACTGCCAACAAATCCTCCGATAATCGGACCTAAGACAGAGCCAAGGTTGCTGAAACTGTGACTTATTCCGAAAGCCCTGCCTCGAAAATCAGGTGCAACAGTGGTGGCTGTCAGGCCTTCTATCGAAATCTGGGCACCTGCATATACAAGCCCGTAAGCGAAGCGAAGCAATCCAAATGAAATCGTGTTTGTCGTAAAAGCCTGGGGCAAGTTAAGTACACCTGAGAGTATCATCGATATCTGGAACGTGTTTGCAAACCCTACTGATGAACCTTTCTTACTCCAGAGGGGAGCCGCTAGCACAGTGGCTAATCCTGTCAGTGAAAAAAGCACACCTGTGGCAAGAGACGGGTCGCCTGTTGTGATAGTCATAATGAATGGGGTGAGGACAGGTTGAAGAATGGCTACAGTAGCGTTGGTTAAGGTGACAAACAACATGAGGGTTCTGAAATTAGTGTTCACCCATGCGATTCTGAGGTCGTCTATCACGCTTATTTTGGCGCTTTTACCCAGGGGTTTGGTTACTTCCTCAACTCCGAACAACACAATCAAAGTGGCCGCCCAAATGGTCAGCCCTGCAACAACAAACGTATGCCTTATCCCAATATAATGGGACAAAACTCCGCCCACCAGAGGGCCGAGGATATTTCCCGTAGCAGAACCTGTCTTGAGAATTCCCAGGGATGTACCAACTTTGTCTTCCGGAGTGTTGGTTGCCACAAGGGCTATGGCAGACGGAATGAAACCGGATACAGCACCGTTAAGCATTCTTAAGATGAAAAGCTGGACAGGCGTTTGAACCAAATATACAAGAAGATTAATCGTCCCCATACCGAAACCGGCACGAATAATCATTACCTTCCGGCCGTATTTATCAGCAAGAGAACCCCATACAGGAGACAATATGCAACCAGATAGAAAGGATGCAGAAAAAATAGCACCTGACCAGGCTTCAAGGTTAGACCCTGTCCCCAATTGTTCCAGAAAAACCGGAAGAAATGGGCTGATAAAGGAGAAACTTATGGCGGCTATGAAAGTCCCAAACCACAGTACATACAAATTCTTCTGCCATTGTTCCAATTATTTAGCCCCACAATCATTTGGACAGTAAAAGTAAATATTCTTAAACCTATTCGACAAATAACGATGATTTCCTGCTGTGGTGACCGGGGTAGATGATATTTCAGGGTCTATGAGAATCAATTGACGTGCTGTATTTATTTTGAGAGCATCAATTTCCTGGGAGGAATAGGCAGGCTGTGCGGCGAAAGTCGTTTGTATGCGTGGTGCTGGATTAGGATGCGCCATGTATCGCAGCTACAGTATAAAGAGGCTGAATTACTCTGAAAATTGAAAGCAACCTATAACGGTAGACCAATGAATTGGAGGGTTCATTGTCCATGGATAAGCCTAACACTTTTGATCATGCCACATTCGAAGCATTTGTCGATGCACTGATGAAAGAGTACGAGGTTCCAGGCCTTTGCGCAGGGATAATCTCTGATGGTGACATCATCTATTCCAAGGGATTTGGATACAGGAACCTTGAACGGAAATTGCCTGTAACAGAAGAGACAGTTTTCGGAATTGCATCTGTCTCCAAGTCGTTTACAGCCCTGGGGATTATGCAGCTTGCGGAACACGGCAAGCTTTCTGTGGAACACCCGGTAAACCGGTATCTTCCCGAATTTGACCTTCCTGACAAGTGTACTGCACGGAAAGTAAATATTCACAATTTCCTTACTCATACCGCGGGCATTCCGCCGCTACCGTCTCTGAATTACGCCATTATTGAATCCACTGAACTTGATGAAAAAGACAAGCAGGTACTCAATGAATCGGACATTTCCCCTGACAGGCCCAGTGTGAAAGATACCAGGGGCCTTTTGAGTTTTATTGCCAATCACGATTACCGGCTTCTAGGGCAACCGGGCCAGTATGTCAGTTATTCAAATGATGCATACGGGCTTTTGGGTTCAATAATTGAGCTGGTGTCAGGCAAGAATTATGAGGAGTACCTTCAGGATAACATCCTTGGGCCCCTGAACATGGGCCGTACTACAACCAGGGTTGACAAAATGAAGAAGTTCCCCGAGCTCACCTGCCTTTATTACAAAGACAAAGATGACAATTTGTGTAAGTCGGAGCATTGGCAAGAAGCCCCTGCTTTTACCGCTTGCGGATTCATTAAGTCTAATGTCCGTGATTTGCTGTCTTATGTTAAGATGTATCTCAACAATGGCTCTTCAACGGTCAATCGAATCGCCTCACCTTGCTCTATTTCCAGGATGACTACCCCTTACTATCTTTATAATCCCGATGTGTGGTTTGGTTACGGTTTCAACGTAAGGCCGGATTATCAGGGGGTTACCTTAATTCAGCATAGCGGCGGCCTTAGAGGAGTAGCTTCTAATATCGGATATGTCCCTGAAAAAGGAATTGGTGTAGTGGTCCTCTCGAACCTCACGGGGTTTCCTGCCGGCAAGGTATGGTTGGGAGCGGTCAATCTGCTTCTTGGGTTACCTGTTGATAATCCAATAACGAAGAAAGAAGTCTGCCCTCAACCCCTATCCAGGCTTTCAAAATTCGTGGGTACCTATCGCTCAGGAGAGGGAGCCAACATCAAAGTTGAACTGTCAGGCGATAGACTCGAGGCTGAAATAGACTCCAAGATTTATCCGGTAGAGACTACCGGTTGGGATACTGCAGTCGTTACCATAAAGGGTGTTGAAAGCTACTTAAGATTCTTACTTAATCCTGACGGAAAGGTATGGGCTTTGAGGCATGGATCCAGAATTATACTGAGAGCTGAGAACGAGGTATAGATAGGCCGTTCGCGGAGGTGCCTGACAACGGAAGGATTTTGCTGTTATTGAGGGGATGAGCCATGAAAGCAATCAGGGTTGTTACAGACAGTGCGTCAGGCCTTCCAGGGAACGCACTGAAAGAATACCGGATTTCGGTGGTTCCTATTCCTATTCAAGTGGGAGGCGAGTCCTTTAAGGAGGGAGTTGATCTTTCTCCGGAGGAGTTTTACAAACATCTTGACGGTTCTGTAATGCCGACAACGTCAAGTCCGTCTCCAGGTGACTTTATCCAGGTCTACAGGGAGCTGACTGAAAGGGCAGACGAGATTATTTCGATTCACGTTACTGCCAAAGGAAGCGGCACATGCCAGTCTGCAAGAGTTGCGGCAGATGCCTTGTCCAAGGAGATTCGTGTTAGTGTGTACGATTCGAACACAGTCTCTATGGGGGTCGGATTTCTGGCAATTGAGGCTGCCAGAGCAGCCCTTGAAGGTTTGAGCCTGGGGCAAATTATTGAACGCCTTGACAACCTGAAATCGAGGATAAAGGCTTTTGTTGCCATACCAACGTTGAAGTACCTTAAAAAAAGCGGAAGACTCAGCCAGGGACAGGCGATATTTGGCTCTATTCTTTCCATTAAGCCTGTGATTGAAGTCAAAGATGGCCTTCTCAAAGTTGTGGACAAAGCCAGAAGCTATCCCAGAGCCCTTGAGAGGGTAGCTGAATTGGCTCAGAATGCGGTCTCTACTCTTCCATCTCGTGTCGCTGTAATGCATGCAAATAGTTATGAAGAGGCCCTCAAGTTCTCAGAGTACCTAAAACGCCGTGTCAATATCGAGCAGCTCATCATAGGGGAGGTAGGGGTGTCTCTGGCTCTCCATGGCGGCCCCGGGATGATCGGGGCTGTGCTTGTGCCCGGTTGAAGTCTGCCCGGCAGCTGGCCAACGGATCCCAGAGATTACCTGTTCATAAGCTCAGAGAAGTTTTCAGGGTTTATCCGAAAATGGGCCCGGATGCCCCCTGGCCAGTAACCCAGGGCATTGTTTTCACCGGGATATTTTGAACCGTGGTGCAGTATTTTTGGAACTCCGTTGCGAAGCCTTTTGTCGGACACGATCCCTATATGATCGTATCCTTTGCCAAGTATTACTATGTCACCAGGCTGCCACTGTTTGAGGTTTTCAGGATCCCAGGGTTTGACTTCAGTGGTCAGGGCTATTCCGTGGCGTTTGAAGAACACATACAGGTTGGGCACCCGGCGAAAATCAATGTTCGGGTCCGGCACATTCCTGACTCCCGGGTATTCACCGGCTGCAGAGGCAATGTCGCTGTCTACCATGGCTTTTAGGTCAAAACCCGCTTGCTCAAAGGCTCGCCAGACCAAATCGGTGCAAACACCCTCGTTTTCAGGAGGGTAACCACCTGCATAATAAGCACTTTTGTAAAACGGCTTTTTGCTGACCTGAATCCTTCCGCCTTCCACCAGGTCCAATGTATCATCTTTGCCGTTTCCGTTTTGGTCATGGCCCAAGGGGACTGTTTCTATTTTGAGCGGAGGCTTAAGCAACATGCCAATCCATTGGCTCAAGCCTGTTAACTGGTCTTTTAGTGTTCCCCGGCAAGTGAACATTACAGTAGTTACCAGGACAATGACAAAGAATAGGCCCAGCTTTTTCCCTTGGCCGGGCCTGGGTAATAATTTTCCAGACACAAAAGTTACCTCGCGTAAGTTATTTCAAAGTACAGTCTATCAAAGTTATGTTGTGCTAACTATCTTTACATACAATTTGCCTGAGTTGCCTCTCGCCCTGAACAGTATTGTCTTTTGGTTCAAGAACCCTTGCCAGAAACTCACCTGTTCTTTTGCTGCTCGGTGCTAACAAGACTTCCTCAGGCCGCCCTTCTTCGGTTATCTGTCCTTCCATAAGCACGACTATTCTATCTGAGACATCCCGCGCAAAACTAATCTCATGGGTAACTACAAGCATGGTCATTCCTTCAGATGCAAGATTACGCATGACCTGCAAGACTTCACCGACAAGTTCCGGATCCAGGGCAGAAGTTGCTTCATCGAACAACATGACATCAGGTTGCATTGCCAGGGCCCGGGCAATTGCAACACGTTGTTTCTGCCCTCCTGAAAGCCGGCTGGGGTAAACGTGTGCCTTATCAGATAATCCTACTTTGTAAAGGAGTGACGTGCCCGTTTCCAGAGCATCCTTTCTGGGCATCTTCTTAACCTGAACCGGCCCTTCTATTACGTTCTCAATGGCAGTCATATGGGGGAAGAGGTTGAAATGCTGAAAAACCATCCCTATTCTGGCCCGGGCCTGGTTGAGAGAGTTTTCATCCCATGGAGCCGGATTCCCGCCGATCCGGACTGTCCCTGAATCTGGTTTCTCCAGGTAGTTTACGCAACGTAAAAGAGTGCTCTTACCCGACCCGCTGGGGCCTATGATGCTGATTACTTCACCTTTTGAGACTCTAAGATCAACGCTTTTGAGTACTTCAAGATTTCCAAATCGTTTGCAGACTCCTGTAATTTCAACCATTGGAGTTTCAGCCACTTCTGTTTGGCTTTTGGGCATCGCCGCCCCACCTGTATTTGTGCTATTGCGTCTACCTTCATTTGGAACTATCCAATTCATGTTCATTGCAGGAGATTCCTTTCTCCCAATTGCACAATTAGCGAAAACAAGGCGGTCATGCACAGATAAATCCCTGCCACAGTCAGGTAAACCGGCCAGGGCCTGAAAGTGGCACTGATTATGTGCTGGCCTGCTCTCGTGAGTTCTTCGCCGCCGATAAAGGCAATCAGGGATGTGTCTTTGAGCATGGCTATGAATTCGTTTCCGAGGGGAGGCAGTAGTCTTCTATATGTTTGTGGTATGATTATTCTCCGCATTGCAAGCCCATGACTCATGCCCAGAGAACGGGCTGCCTCCATCTGGCCAGGGTCAATTGATTCTATGGCGGCCCGAATGATTTCCGCAATGTATGCCCCTGCATTAATACCCAAAGCTACCACAGCCGAACTGAATTTATCCAGTCTAAGGCCTAATTGGGGCAGCGCGAAGTAAACTATAAGGATTTGAATCATCAAGGGGGTTCCCCTGAGAATAGTCACGTAAAGGGTTGCGGGCAGCGACAAGAGTCTATTTCTCGATATTTTCATAAGTGCGATGGCTGTTCCAATAGCTATTCCAAAGCTGATGGAAAGCCCTGTTAGTTTGATAGTAACACCTGCGGCCTTCAGAAGGGCCGGGAGTATTTCTCTTACGAATGAGGATATTGGGACCGAAGAGTTTGTCACTAAAATCAACTCCAGATATTACTTGTACAATTTCCTTGTCATATACAGAAAACTTCACCACATCTATAGACCGGGTTTGGGCCGGGTTCAACACCGGTGTGAAGAACCCATTTGTGATATACTGCCTAACTGCTTTTGCCCCTCGATAAACCCTACGGACTGAGGGGAATTGCCATGTGGTCACCGGCTTTGCCCGGCCCAATTCAAGCAATGGTTCCGGCAACGAGGCCTTTACTTACCAAACCATCTCTCGAAAATCTCTTCGTAAGCGCCGTCGGCCTTCATATCTTCAAGGGCTTTTTCAATTGCTGCTTTCAAAGAATCCGAACCTTTTCTGAGGGCAATTCCCACGGGCTCCTTTTCCTGAGCTGTACCTGCTACGGCAAAAGCATCAGGGTCTTTGGCTTGATAGTACATGGCTACCGGTTCATCGATAATGATTGCGTCAACCCTTTGATTTTTCAATTCCATAAAGGTGGTATCAAAGCTTTCAAAACTGGAGACTTCTGCATTTTCAATGTTCTTGGCTATGTTTTCACTGGTTGTTGATACTTGCACGGCTATATGCTTTCCCTGCAAATCATCTGGTTCAGACACTGAGGTGTTTGAGGGCGCGGTAACAATCACCTGAGCCCAACCTGCGTACTCCACAAAGTCTGCCTGTTCTTCACGTTCCGGCGTGATATTCATGGTTGAAATCACAGCGTCGTACTGTTTGCCGGCAAGGCCGGTCAACAGGCCGTCCCACTTACTGGACTCGAACTCGGCCTTTACTCCGATCCTCTGGCAGATCTCAGTCATCAAGTCTATATCAAATCCGACGATCTCCCCGTCCTCGTTCCATTCCAAGGGAGGATAGGTGTCGTCAGTGGCGATTACCAATTTGCCGCCTTTCTTAACCGCAGCAAGACTGTCTTCACTGGAACTGGATTGACAGGCCGAAAGACTTAATGCTGTAACTGAAACTAGGAGCATGGTCAAGATGAAAAGGAATCCACGACTCGCACTGGCTAAAACTGGTTTTCTCAATGTAATGCTACCTCCTGGTATGGCTTCCATAATATGGCTAACGACTGGAAAAAATACTACAATGTAACCGCATAACCGCTTTTCTGCGGCGAAAAAGCATCACCCATTCTGGGTTCTAAAGTGCATATTAGCAATTTGCATTCATGTTTCTAATAGAGGCAGCCGCTTTCAAGTCGGCTATCTGCATGGCTAGCGCAGGCGATCCAGCTACACTCCTTCCCCCCGCGTGAGATAGCGCTTCACCAGAATGATGGGGGTCCATTCCTGGTGACAGTACGGCACCTAGTTTGATGCCATCCCAACCTTAGGCTTCGGACACCTAAGGTTTCGGCGGATATGTGTCCTTCTTCCGGTTCACAGGCTTCCGGCCTCCCCGGAGTACCACCACTTTCCGCGCCTCTACCTCACCCATCAAAGGATGAGGTGGTTCGTGCTAATGGAATTGATATTGAGGGCATGATACGATAATCTGCACAATAAGTCAAACGGAATTGATCAAATTGT
>MTKW01004973.1_pt1 | contig 27450 bp, 20 predicted proteins | sample 1042761 | NCBI WGS metagenome assembly MTKW01 (sample SAMN06205366, study PRJNA360243) | anaerobic digester metagenome | biome: Wastewater treatment plant; feature: Anaerobic digester sludge; material: sludge; isolation source: anaerobic digester fed with sludge from wastewater treatment plant ...
TCCTCGTGCATCATGAACTGTTTTATGTTGGCGGGCTTCACGCTGCCGCCGTAAAGAACCCGCACGTTCTCAGAAGCTCCGGGACCCAAGACCGCGTCAATTGTCTCCCTTATGCAGCTGACAACCTCCGCGGCCTGTTCCGGCTTAGCTTCCTTGCCAGTCCCTATGGCCCACACGGGCTCGTATGCCATAACCACAGATGCGGCCTCATCGGGCTTAACCCCGGCCAGACCCAATCTCGTCATCCTGCGACACACCTCGAAAGTGTCCCCTCGTTCCCTTTCCTCAAGGGTTTCTCCAACGCACAGCACAGGACGCAGATCCTCGTTCAAGGCGGCCCTCACTTTGGCCTCCGCCATCTCATCGGTTTCACCCAGGATGTGTCTCCGTTCGGAATGCCCTACGATGACGTACGAGCATCCAACGTCCTTTAGCATACCTGGGGAAATCTCACCGGTAAAGGCGCCTCCCCGTTCCCAGAACAGGTTCTGCCCACCTATGGCCACACCGCTTCCCGCAAAAGCCGCCGACAGCGCAGGCAAAGATGTGAAAGGCGGGCACACCAGAATCTCGGGCCAAAGCCTGTCGCCTTCCTGGGGTTTGATGGATTCTTGGAACGGACCGACGAAGGACAGGGCCTCCCCGATGGTCTTGTTCATCTTCCAATTTGCCGCCAAAAGTGGCGTACGCATGACGGTCTCTCCCTTTTTCAATGCTTGTTCTTCAAAACAGCGATCCCGGGGAGCTGTTTACCCTCAAGAAACTCCAAAGAAGCTCCCCCTCCCGTGGACAGGTGACTTATCCTGTCTGCCAGCCCTGATACCTGTAAGGCTGCCAGGGAGTCACCACCACCCACCACAGTAAATCCCTCGCACGACGCCACGGCCCCCGCCATATCCATGGTTCCACCCGCAAAATCCTCAACTTCGAACACACCCATGGGGCCGTTCCAAAAAACTGTCGAAGCCCCAGAGATACATTTCCGAAAGGCCTTTGCGGTTTTGGGCCCGATATCCAGGGCCATGGTCCCAGGGAGGATCTCAGACGAAGGGACTACCTGCTTGTCGATGCCTTGTTCAAGCCTTTCTGCCACCACCACATCCTCGGGCAACAAGACCGTCTTGCCAAGCCTGCTCCCTTTTTCGAGAATGGCCACCGCCTGATCGGCGAGGGCGGGCTCGCACAAAGAGCTGCCAACAGAAAAACCTTTGGCAAGCAAGAACGTGTTGGCCATGCCTCCCCCGATCAAAAGGGTGTCCACCAGGTCAACGAGGCTTGAAAGCATGCCAAGTTTGTCCGAAACCTTCGCGCCGCCTATCAAAGCGACGAAGGGCCTTTCGGGTTCAAAAAGCAGCTTACTGAGGGCCGAAATCTCCTTTTGCATCAACAGCCCGGCGTAAGCAGGCAGAAAACGACCCACCCCCATCGTGGAGGCGTGGGCCCTGTGAGCGGTGCCGAACGCGTCGTTAACGTAGATGTCACCCAGGGACGCCAAAGACCGAGCAAACCTGTGGTCATTTTCCGTCTCTTGGGGGTAAAATCGGAGGTTCTCTAGCAGCGCAACTCCACCGGGTTTCATGTGCAGGATCTCTGACTCGACGCCATCGCCGATGCAATCGTCGAGCTTCGTCACTGGAATCCCCAGTATCTCGGACAACCTGACGGACACAGGATCCAGCCTTAAGCTGTCCACCACTTTCCCTCCGGGTCTTCCCAAATGGGACATCAAAACAACCTTGGCACCCCCGTCTAAGAGGTGCCTTATGGTAGGAACGGAGGCCTTGATCCTAGTGTCATCCGTGACGGTGCCGTTTTGAATGGGAACATTGTAATCCACCCTGCAAAGGCACCGTAGCCCTTTTACCGAAACATCCTCAACGGATGCTTTGGCACTGGCACGAACCATATCTTGTTCGCCACCTTTCAGGTCACAGACCTTGGGCGGCCACGAACTTCACAAGATCTACGAGCCTTTCGCTGTAACCCCACTCATTGTCGTACCACGCGATGACCTTGACAAGGTTGCCCACGACTTGAGTCGAGAGCGCATCCACCACCGAGGATTCCTTCATACCCTTGTGGTCCGAGGACACCAAAGGCTCGAAGGAAACACCTAGGATGCCCGCCAATTCGCCTTCAGCAGCTTTCTTCATGGCATCGTTCACTTCCTGGGCGGAAGTTGCCTTCTCAACGGTGACGACAAGATCCACCGCGGACACGGAAGGTATGGGAACCCTGAACGCCATCCCATTCAGCTTACCGTCAAGGTGAGGCAGAACCAAGCTTATTGCCCTGGCGGCACCCGTAGTTGTGGGAATCATGTTGGCAGCCGCTGCTCTCGCCCTCCTAAGATCTTTGTGAGGGCCGTCTAGCGTCACTTGGTCGTTTGTGTACGCGTGAATGGTGGTCATGAGCCCTTCCCTGATGCCAAAGGTATCGTCGAGCACCTTGGCAACCGGGGCAAGGGCGTTGGTCGTGCAGGACGCGTTGGAAATAACGTGGTGGTTGGCAGGGTCATACTCTTTCTCGTTAACGCCCATAACGATGGTAATGTCCTCGCCTTTGGCAGGGGCGGAGATTATAACCTTCTTGGCACCCGCGGGAGAAATATGTAAGGCGGCCGCTTCCTTTTGGGTGAACCTACCTGTGGATTCCACCACAATGTCGACGCCAAGGTCCTTCCAAGGCAGGTTCCCCGGATCCCTTTCCGACAAAACGCGAATCGTGCGACCGTCCACAATGAGGGCCTCATTACTGTGGCCCACGTCAGCCTTCATGGTGCCGTACGTCGTGTCGTACTTGAGAAGATGCGCCAGGGTACCCGGATCGGTGAGATCGTTGACAGCGACGATCTCAAACTCCTTTTGACCCACAGAAGCCCTCAGAAAACGCCTTCCGATGCTCCCAAACCCGTTGATGCCCACCTTAATCATTTACTGTGACCCCCTAGTTTCCACTACATTAAGTAGTCTTTTAGCCTCTTGCTCCTCTGAGGATGCCTCAGCTTTCTCAGTGCCTTGGCCTCTATCTGCCTTATGCGTTCCCTGGTCACCCCGAACTCACGACCCACCTCTTCAAGCGTTCTGGCCTTACCGTCATCGAGACCAAAGCGCAACCTGAGCACTTTCTGCTCCCGGTCGTTTAGGGTGTCGAGAACATCCTCAATCTGCTCCTTCAGGAGCAGAAAAGAAGCCGCTTCCACAGGCGCAGTAGCATCTTCATCCTCTATGAAGTCCCCCAAGTGGCTGTCCTCTTCCTCTCCAATAGGGGTTTCTAGCGAGACGGGTTCTTGGGCGATCTTCAGGATCTCCCTCACCTTTTCCGGGGTAATGCCCATTTCCTCCGCTATTTCCTCGGGCAAAGGCTCCCGTCCCAGCTGCTGCACCAGATGCCTGGACGTTCGGATGAGTTTGTTTATGGTCTCCACCATGTGCACAGGAATTCTTATGGTGCGGGCTTGGTCCGCGATGGCCCTGGTGATGGCCTGCCTGATCCACCACGTCGCGTAAGTGGAAAGCTTGTACCCTTTTCTGTAGTCAAACTTTTCCACTGCCTTGATGAGGCCCATGTTGCCCTCCTGTATCAGGTCCAAAAACTGCATTCCCCTGCCTACGTAGCGCTTGGCAATGGACACCACAAGCCTCAAGTTGGCCTCGATAAGGCGACTTTTAGCTTCCTTCTCGCCCATTTCCATGCGTTTGGCAAGATCGACTTCTTGCTGGGCGGTCAAAAGAGCAACCCTTCCGATCTCCTTGAGATACATCCTCACAGGATCGTCGAGAGCAATGCTCTGAGGAACCGCGATGGGCCCTCCCGAGTCCTCTTCGTCCTCTGCTTCTTCCGCTTCATCCACGGACTCATCTTTGGTCTCGGGGTCATCGGGTTTGGCAACCTGACCCTTAGTCTTGGCATTTCCCACTATTTCGATCCCCAAATCCGAGCACCTCTTGTACACGTCGTCAATCTGCTGGGCATCGAGATCCAGATGGTGAAGGGTATCGACTATCTCGTTGTACGTCAAATGCCCCTTCTTCTTCCCGGCCGCTATCAGATCACCTATTATATCCATGCCCTCATGCAGTTCCTTCAAACATCTTCCCTCCTGAAGAAATCCCCGGGACGATCCTCATCCCCTTTGGATTTCACTTCCTTCAAGAGCTTTTGGTATTCCTCAAGCAGCTCAAACGCCTTAGCATCGTCTTTGCGCTCGGCCATTGCCATCTGATCCCGTAGCTCTAATAAACGGACTTCTCTCAATCTCCTGAGACAGTCCCTCACTATCCTGTGCGAGTCTTCCACAGGCCCAAATCTCACACACAGCTGTGCTATCCACGCCAGTGTCTTTTCATCCCTTATGGAGCTCACCGGGCCTTCGGACAGCGCGGCGAACACCTGAGAGCAATTTTCATCAACGAAACCGTCTTGGATGCTCTTTTTCACCCAACTCATCAATCCAGGCTCTTCAAGCAAGCATCTCACAATACCTTCTTCTGCTCTCCTCCGAGATATATTAAGTTCGCCATCGGTGTGACCCTTTCCTGCTTGGCCCGCATCCGTTCGCCCGGAACTTACATTAATAGACATGGTTTGGTTGTCATAACCAGTAGTATGCCTTTTTTCAGACTTTTTATACTTCGCAGCAGGTGAGGCATCCCTTCCGTACAATTCGACATCTCTATGAAAGGATTCCTTCCGGATCCCCAGATCGCTTGCGATCTCTTCGACGTAAACCGCGCGCTCAAGGTTGCTTTCAAGGGCAGATAGGACGGGCACCATTGTTTCAGCCACCTGTAGCCTGCCCTCCGGGCGCGACAGATCAGTCAGGGCCTTAACCTCCTGATATACAAAGCGGATGTCCGGGGTTGCCTGCTCAAGCCCAGTCACAAAGGCCTCCGGACCGTGCTCCCTCAGGAAAGCATCGGGATCCTTGGCGTCCCCCAAGATCAGGACCGAGCTCCTGCCCCCTGCTTCTCTGAAGATGTCTATGGCCCTCCTTGTGGCCCTCTTTCCCGCTTCGTCGAAGTCATAAGCCAGGATCACCTGCTCTGCCAGAAGAAGCAGGGTCCTCGCCTGACGCTCCGTGAGAGCTGTGCCCATACAGGCTACGGCATAATCTATGCCATGCTCGAAACATGCAATGACATCCATGTAGCCCTCTACAAGCAAGGCCTTTCCCGACCGTCTCACAGCGGGCCTGGCCAGGTTGAGGGCATAGAGCTCCCTACCTTTGTGAAAGAGGGGGGTTTCCGGTGCGTTCAGGTATTTGGCAGGGTCATCCCCCAAAGCCCGTCCCGCAAACGCTATGAGCCCACCCCTGGTGTCCCACACGGGGAACGTGATCCTGTGTCTGAACCTGTCGTAGTAACCGCCCCCGCTGCGCCTGATCAAAAGCCCTGCCTCTTCAAAATCGGGCAAATCAAGCTCGGATTTTCCCGCTTCGTTCACGATGAAATCCCACCGGTCCGGGGCAAGGCCCAGGCCAAACTTTTCTATGGTTTCTCTCGACAGGCCCCTTTTCTCGAGGTACGACAGGCCGTCTTTCCCAGCCCTTGAGTGCAACAGCCCGCTGTACTTACCCTGAGCAAACTCCAAAGCTGCCTGTAACCGCTTTCTTTGGCGGGCTTTGGCGTCATCCCCCCCAGCCCCGGGCTCGGGTAGGGCAACCCCAGTCCTTTGTGCCAAAGCAGTGACGGCCTCCGGGAACGAAAGGCCCCTAGTCTTCATGAGAAAAGCGAAAACGTCCCCTCCCGCCCCACAACCGAAACAGTAGTAGAATTGCTTGTCCGGATCTACGTTGAAAGAAGGGGTTTTTTCTTGATGAAAGGGACAGAGCCCTATGTAGGTTCTTCCCGCTTTTTTCAACCTAACCTGTTCCGAAATGACGGCTACTATGTCGGCCCGGGAACGGATCTCCTCGATTATGTCAGCCTCAAAGTACTGTTTGGACACCCGAAGCAAACCACCCTCACGATTCTTCTGATATCAAAAGCTTTTTCGGTTAACTCTTATTTAGATTTGTGCACCCCGATTCCCTTCCGCAAAGACCGTTGTTGCAACCAAAAACAACCAAAACGCCCCCTAGAAAGAATTGGGGCGCAGGAAGATCAACAAACTCCTTTTTTCTCCCCGAGGCTTTCTAGAGCAGCAGCGATCCTTTCGTATACTTCATGCGCCTTTGCGTCGTCCGCAAAGCATCCGTGCACTATCCTGAGGTGTCCTGGCCCCCCCAAGGGACCGTAGAAGCTACCCTCGTTAACGATAACCTTGGCGTTCTCTAGCAGGTAAGATGCCACTTCCTTATCCGTCCCCAAGGCCGACACGTCAAGCCACGACAAAAATCCGCTTTCAGGAAGCCTCATTTTCACGCCGCACGTGTTCCAAAGCCTGTGACAAGCATGTCGCCTCCGCTCAAAAACCCGATGGTATGCGGGCAAGATCGTGTCATCCTTGAGGGCCGCAAGAGCCGCGGCCTGGGCCTGAGTGTTGGTGGCACCCAATACATTGACCGCGCCGCCGTAAAGCACGTCCATGATTCTATCCTCTGTCAGGACGTAGCCAACCCTTAACCCGCTCAAACCGTAACCTTTTGACAACGAACACACGGTCAATGTCCGTTCCCACATACCCGGTAAAGCGGCCGGTGAGACAAACTCAACACCGTCGAAGATATGGTCCTCAAATGCCTGATCGCACACGAGCACCAGGTTGTGCCTGACTATGAATTTGCAGAGATCCTCCAAAGTTTCCCTGCGAAAGACTGTTCCCGTAGGATTATTTGGGTGGGATATCAAAACCATTTTCGTGTTGGATGTAAGTCGCTTTTCAAATTCCGCCACATCCAATTGGTAATTATCCTGTTCCCGAAGGGGAACGCTCACGCAGCGAGCACCGCACAGCTTAGGGTTCAGAAAGTTCGAAGGATAACTGGGATCGGGAACCAAAACCTCGTCACCCTCCCCCAAAAAGGGCAGCATGGCGTAAAGCAAGCCTGAGTCAGAGCCTGGGGTTATGAGGACGTTTCTGTTGGGGTCTAAGTCCAGGCCCTTGCGATCCTTAGCTACAAGAGCCACCTGCCTACGAAGTTCGGAGCTGCCTATGGGCATAGTGTAATGCAACGATCTATCTTCCAGAGAATCAATGAGTGCCTGTTTCACGCTTGCGGGCATCACGGGATCCGGGTAAAAAGGATCTGCCCAGGCGAGCAGATCGTATCCCTGTTCAATCAGCCGGCCCACACCTTCCCCTACGTCCGCTTTCGTTACCCCGGAGAACAAGCCACCCTCAAGATCCCTGAACCTGTTGTTCATCTTCTGTCTTATGCTCAACTCACGGTCCCCCCAACGCTTGCCTGATTGTCGGCAACTACCCATTTCTTCTTCAGCAATGGGAAAACCCCTGCCCTCACCTGAACTGAAGCAAGAGGTGGTCAATTTACACCTAGTACAGGGGGGCTTGACGGCCTCAACGGGGCTGAAACGGCAAGTTTTGCACTCAGGTCAGGGGGCAACAACATTCCCCCTCACCTTACTGGGAACAGCTTCTTGTAAACCAACATCTAAGCTGCTAGGAGGTGTTAAGCTTGGAGAAGATTGCTTTGATGTTGATACTGTTGTTGACACTCACATCTTGCAGCGTTGCCCCCGGTGTGGGCAGCATCAACTTGATGGCAGGCATCAACCCAAGCGGGATTGGTCCGGTTGAGATCCCAGGGGCACGGGACGACAGTACCAACAAAACAAGTGAAATCACCGGTTTTGCCCTCAACATCCTTAGAGGCATCGATGGAAATAGCAACTTGCTCATCTCCCCCCTTTCCATCGCGTCTGCCCTATCCATGACGGCAAACGGTGCACAAAACGAAACACTGTCACAAATGGAAAGCGTTTTGGGTGGCGACATAGACGATTTGAACAAGTATCTTCACGCTTACCGGCTATACCTTCCAACGGGGGAGGAGTACAAGGTAAGCCTTGCCAATTCAATTTGGTTCAGAGATGCGAAAAACCTGACGGTAGAGGAAACATTCTTGCAGACGAACAAAGACTATTACGATGCTGAAGTCTACAAGGCACCTTTTGACGAACGGACAAAAGATGAGATCAACGCCTGGGTTAATGAAAAGACAAACGGGCTGATCGATAGGCTTTTGGATGAGGCCCCGCCCGGGGACACTCTCATGTACCTGATCAACGCCCTGTCCTTCGACGCCCAGTGGCAGAACATTTATGAGGTCTCCTCCGTTCACCAAGGCAAGTTCACCTCACACAACGGTGATAGCAAGACAGTGGACTTCATGCACAGCACCGAACGAGGTTACATTGAACTGCCGGGCGCCGTGGGATTTTCAAAACCTTATGCCGACAGCAAATACTGTTTTGTCGCGCTGCTGCCTGATGAAGGGCTCAAGGTGGCGGATTTGATAGAGTCAATGGACGGCGGAACCCTCATCGATGCTTTCAAGAACCGAAAGCATGATGAGGTGCGCGTTTCTATGCCCAAATTTGAGTTTGAATACGCTAAGGAACTGTCGGGAATCCTGCAGGACTTGGGCATGAATGACGCGTTCAGTGAAGGGCTGGCGGATTTCGGATCCCTTGGACGATGCTCCGACGGCAACATCTTTGTAAACCGGGTCATCCACAAAACAAAGATCCGCGTGGATGAAAAGGGGACAGAAGCTGGGGCTGTCACCGGTGTGCAAATGGGTGTGACGTCCGTTCCGTTGGAACGCAAAGTGATCCACTTGGACCGCCCGTTCTTCTTCATGATAGTGGACGCTGAGTTCGGCCTACCAATTTTTATGGGAATTCTGAACGATACAGGTTCGTGACACGTTTTCGACAAACCATATGGTCCCCGACCATACCCTTTACACTCTCCAAATCAGGCACCGTGTCTGTGCCCCCCACAAATTCACCCGGGGTTACAAAGGGTCTTAGGGATGCAATTCTCCAAACGGCATGTCACCTGCAGGGGTCGTGGTTGCAGCACACAGACTGGTTGAAATACGGTGGATCCAGCAAATCGCTTGGTATTACTTCGCATTCCTCAAACAGACAAGGTACCGTCCCTTGGTAGGGAACGATACCTTGTTTTTGACTCACCTAGATTGCTTCTAGTTCTGTCGGGCCTTTTCTTTCAGCGCTGCTTGGGCCGCGGCGAGCCTGGCCACCGGTACCCTGAAAGGCGAGCAGGATACGTACGTGAGCCCCACCTGGTGGAAGAACTCCACCGACTGAGGCTCGCCGCCGTGCTCCCCGCACACCCCGATAACCAAGTCGGGACGGGTGGAACGGCCGAGATCAACGCCCATCTTAACCAGGTGACCTACCCCTTCCCTGTCTAAGACAGCAAAGGGATTTTCCTTCATGATCCCTAGTTCGAGGTATCTGTGGATAAAACGAGCTTCGGCGTCATCCCTACTGAAACCGTAAACCATCTGGGTCAGATCGTTCGTTCCGAACGAGAAGAACTGAGCGTAGCGGGCCACATCGTCAGCTATCAGGGTGGACCGTGGGACTTCGATCATGGTCCCTATGACCACAGGGAAATCCACCCCTTCTTCCTCCTTAACCTCTGTCGCCACCTTCTCAACCAATTCCCGCAGGATGGCAAGCTCGCTTGTCTGACCGATGAGGGGAATCATAACCTCCGGCAGGATGCCCTCACAGCCCTCTTTCACCAGCGCGGCACACGCCTGGAAGATGGCCCGGGCCTGCATTTCGTAAATCTCAGGCCACAAGAGACCCAACCGACAACCCCTCAGGCCCATCATGGGGTTTTGCTCGTGAAGATTTCGAGCTTCCCTCAAAATGTGCTCCACTCTTTCGATGTCTTCTGCGGGAGCTCCTCCCGCTCTCATCTCCATGACCCTGACCAAAAGCTCCTCGGCGTTGGGCAAAAATTCGTGAAGCGGGGGATCCAACAGCCTGATGGTCACGGGGAACCCGGCCATAGCCTTTAGGATTACCCGGAAATCCTCCCTTTGGATTGGCAGCAGTTTCTCCAAAGCCGCGCGTCGTTCCTCTTCCCCGCTAGCCATGATCATTTCCTGCACAATAGGCAGTCTATCCGCAGCCATGAACATGTGCTCTGTCCTGCAAAGGCCAATGCCCTCGGCCCCCAGTTCCCGGGCCTTTTCCGCATCGGGTGCTGTGTCCGCGTTTGCTACCACGCCCAAACGCCGGAATTCGTCAGCCCAGCCCAATATTTCAAGGAACGCGTCACCCAGGACGGGTTCAACCAAAGGGACCTCGCCCAAGTACACGTTGCCCGACGCACCGTCGATGGACACGGTGTCTCCCTCGTTGAGGACCAAGGAACCGAATTGCGCCGTTCTGGCATCCAAATCGATGCGCATGGCCTCGCACCCTACGACCGCGGGCTTACCCATGCCTCTTGCCACAATGGCCGCGTGACAAGTCATGCCACCCCTTGAGGTCAGGATGCCCTGGGAGTGCACGATACCCGGCATATCGTCGGGATTTGTCTCGGGCCGGACTAGTATGACCTTTCCCTCCGCCCCAAGCCTTTCCGCGGTGCGGGAATCGAACACCAAAGCTCCCACCGCCGCTCCTGGAGATGCTGGCAGCCCCGTGCCCAGCACCTGATTTGCCACGTTGGGATCTGTGCTCCTGTGCAGCAGACGAGCCACTTCATCAGGTTTGACGCGCAAGATGGCTTCTTCCTTGGAAATGAGGCCTTCGTAAACCATCTGCCTGGCAACTTCCAGGGAGGCTTGCGCCGTCCGTTTCCCCGCCCTCGTTTGCAGTATGTAAAGCTTACCGTGTTCAATGGTAAACTCGATGTCTTGCATGTCCTTGTAGTGTTCCTCCAGAAGAGCTGCCAAGGTGTTAAGCTCTTGGTAGATGACGGGCAACTCCTCTTTCATGTGGTCGATGTGGATGGGTGTGCGAAGCCCCGCCACCACGTCCTCACCTTGAGCGTTCAACAGATACTCGCCGTACAGGTGTTTTTCACCGGTGGACGGGTTCCTCGTGAACAAGACCCCCGTGCCCGAGTCAAGGCCCATGTTCCCAAACACCATGGCCTGAACGTTCACCGCCGTGCCTAAGTCGTGGGGAATCTTGTTGATGTTTCTGTAGATGATGGCCCTCTCGTTGTTCCAGGACCGGAACACAGCCAAAACGGCCATGTGAAGCTGTTCCAACGGGTCTTCCGGGAAATCGATGCCGGCCCTGTCTTTGACGATCCTGCGGTACTCGCCTATGAGCCGTCTGAGCCCGTCGGGAGATATCTCGTGATCGAAAGAAGCCCCTTCCGCCCTTCTGACGATGTCAAGGGCTTGTTCAAACTCCGCGTGGGGAACCTCCAGGACCACGTTGCCAAACATTTGCATGAAGCGCCTGTGACAGTCCAGCGCGAACCTTAAGTCCCCGGTGGCCTCAAAGAGCCCTTGCACACTTTGATCGTTGAGCCCCAAGTTCAAAACAGTGTCCATCATACCAGGCATACTGATGGGAGCACCTGACCTAACCGACACAAGCAGGGGGTTTTGCCTGCCGCCGAACGTTTTGCCCGTAGCTTTTTCGAGCTCCCTCATGTGAGTTTCGATGTTTTCCTGAAGCCCCGGCGGCATTTTCTCCCCAAGTTCATAGTAGCTGATGCATGCCCCTGTGGTGATCGTGAACCCAGGCGGAACCGGTAGTCCCATGCGGGTCATTTCGGCCAGCCCCGCACCTTTTCCGCCAAGGAGACTACGCATGCCCTCTCCGCCCTCTTGGAACCAGTAAACTAGCTTAGATGACAAAATATCGCCTCCTTGATGTGCTTCTCAGTAATCTATTACGCAGGCGAAGCCTGTTTTTGCTCCGTAAGGCTTAATTTTTCTACGGCAACAGGGGCAAGACGTGGGAAAAGTCCCCGTAAGTCGTGAACAAATCCGCAACTCCCCCCAACAGGGCCAGCCTGTTAACTCTAATCTGTGGATCCTCGGCCATTATGAGCACTTCATCCAGACACCTGTCGATGTCGGGGCCAAGATCCGCAAGCAAGTTCAAATACGCGAGGTAATCCCCCCTTTCGAACATATCCTCTGCAANNAACATATCCTCTGCAGGCCCCTTCACAGTCTGAAAGGACTTACAAAGCACCATTTCAGGTTCCTCGATCAGAAGGCGTTGTGTGACATCCCTCACTTGACTATCTTTAGAAATCACGGACGTTCTTCGCCAACCCGAGACCACCTGAGACAGCTTCGGGGTCTTGGACAAAGCGGACAAGGCAGAGACCATAGCCTCAAACCTACAGATGCGTGCCTCCCGCCCACCCAAAACAGCCCTTACCAATTCAATAGGATAGGATAGCCCTGTTAAAAGCCCTTCAACCCTGTTGAGCAAAAAGTCCCACAGGCGATCTTTGGCCGCGGGGTTTGGGGAACCCAGCAACGATGCGGCCAAAGCCATGGGCCCATCCAACAGCACTGGCCTGGGCAATTCGTAGCGGTGTCCAATGAGAACCTTCACTACCCCCAGGGCCGCGCGTCTCAGCCCCAAAGGATCCTCGGATCCGGTCGTCTTGGCCCCCGCACAAAACGCCACGGCAAGCGTGTCCATCTTATCCGCCAACGAAAGGATCGCACCGGGTCCTCTTTGGGGGATGGAGTCTTGGGCAAGTTTGGGCAAATAATGATCGGTTATGGCATCCGAAACCGTATCGGAAAACCCTTGCACCTTCGCGTAGTGTCCCCCCATGATCCCCTCGAGCTCCGGGAACTCGCCTACCATGTGGGTTACCAGGTCGCATTTGGCAAGCAAGGAAGCCTGGGATACAGCGTCCCGCTCTTCGGGTGACAGGCCCACGTGGGAAGCGTAGGTCTCACCGATTTCCTTGATCCTGAAAGCCTTGTCGTGCATGCTACCGGCATTTCTCATGAAGCCGACGCCCTTGAGCTCGGGCAAACGCTCGTTCAGCCTTACTTTGAGGTCCTGGCTGTAGAAAAACTTCGCGTCAGAAAGGCGCGCCTTCAGCACCCATTCGTTGCCCGCCCTCACACTCTCCATGCCAAGATCCGGGTCACCGTCTTTAACGCCCACAAACCCTGGCAAAATATTGCCCTTCCCATCCACCACAGGGAAATACCTTTGGTGAAACCGCATGACAGTCACGAGGACTTCCTTGGGGAGGGTGAGGTACCCCTGTTCGAACGTTCCCAAAAAAGGAACGGGGTGTTCCGACAAGAACGTGACCTCTCTGAGAAGATCGCTATCTTCCGGCACAATACCCCCGAGGGAATTCGCAAGCTTCATCGCACCCTGCTCGATGATGCTTTTTCTTCTTTCGTGATCTACGATTACGCCCGCACGTTCCATGAGGGAAAAATATTGCTGAGCTTGCGGGATCACAACGGGACCCGGGCAAATGGCCCGGTGGCCAAAGCTGACGACCCCGCTCTTTTTGCCTGTCAAGCTGACGTCAATGGGCTGCTCTCCGTACAGACAAAGCACCCACCTCACGATCCGGTACCACCGCCAATCCTCATCGCCCCACCGAAGAGGGTGAGGGCACTCCATACCCAGGACAACGGGGGGCAGAATCTCAGGAAGGGCCTGCTTCAAGTGCCGCCCGGGCTCTCTCCTCAGCCCGTAAACGTACTCGCCGCCTTTTTCCTTCTTGAGCACAACCTCTTTGGCATCTATGCCTAAGGACCTTGAAAACCCCAACAGTGCCCTGGTAGGTTCACCCGCACCATCGTAAGCAACTTTGGCGGACGGACCCCTGACTTCAAACTGCGCCTCCTCGCTAACCGGGGCCAAACCCTGCACGTACAGAACCAAGCGCCGGGGCGTACCCCACACGGACAAGTTCTTGTACGGAAACCGTGCTTCCCTCAAAGCCTGGGCAGCCCGTTTCCTAAGATCATCTATGGCTCCTGGCATGTACCGGGCGGGAATCTCATCGCAACCTACCTCAAACAAAAGGTCATCCAAAACCATTACCTCCGAAGGGCCACGTACTTGGCCGCACATTCCCTGGTCAAAGCACGGATACGGGCTATGTAGTTTTGTCTTTGAGTGACGGACAGGGCTCCTCGGGCATCCAGCAAGTTAAATGTGTGCGAACACTTAAGCGCCCAGTCGTAGGCTGGGCTCACCAAGTCGAGCTCCAGCGTTCTTTTTGCCTCCTTTTCGTAGCTGTCGAACAAACGTAGCAGAAAATCCACGTCGGCAACCTCGAAGGAGTACTTTGAGCCTTCCTTTTCCAGGGGCAGGAACAGATCCTTGTACGCAAGGCCTGGCGACACCCGAATATCCCACACGTTGTCCAGACCCTGTATGTAGGCGGTGAGGCGTTCCAAGCCGTAGGTGATCTCGCACGAGATGGGTTTTACCTGCATGCCTCCGACTTCCTGAAAGAAGGTGAATTGCGTGATCTCGTTTCCGTCGAGCCACACTTCCCAACCCAATCCAGAGGCCCCCAAGGTAGGGGATTCCCAGTTGTCCTCCACAAACCGTATATCATGGTCCTCTCGCCTTATGCCCAAACTTTCCAAGGAACCTATGTACATTTCGACTACCATGTCGGGTGGGGGCTTGAGGATCACTTGGAATTGAAAGTAATAGCCCATGCGAAAAGGGTTGTCTCCGTAACGGGCGTCCTGAGGTCTCCTGCAAGGCTCGACGTAGGCCATGTTCCACGGTTCAGTGTCAAGCACTTTGAAAAAGGTGAAGGGGTTCATGGTGCCAGCTCCCTTTTCCACGTCGTAAGGCTGACCTATGTAACACCCTTTATCCGCCCAAAACTGCTGCAGTTTGCTTATGACTTCAGTAAAATACAATCCTTCTCCCACTGCAAAGCTCCTTCCCAGGTTACCCCCTGCAAAACATACCCCTTACGGTTTCTAAAAACCATCCCTTTCCATATTCTCCACCAAAGACAGGGACTTAAGACGCCTGCCGAGCACGTAATGGGTGAAAGAACCCATGATGTGCCCCACCTCCTCTTTGACCTGGCCCCTCGCTGTGATCAAAGGTAGCGACCCTTTCTGAGCGTCCTCGGACAAGAGCGCGATCGTCCTCAAAGCACCGGGAGATACGGCAAAGTCACCGGGGGCACGGGTGCATTCGCCGCAAAGGGGTCCTCCCCGTGAAGGGGAGAAGAGAGGTGAATCACCCAAAGATTTACCACAGGCCTGGCATTCATCGAAAACCGCACCAAAACCAGCCCGGGCCAAAAGGCCCAATTCAGCCCACCTGACCACGGGCCAGGGGTCTTGGGTTTGCTCCAAACACGACAGAACCTTCAAGAAGAACAGGTACTGACCCTGGTTCTCTTCTCTTTCGGGCACAATCCCCATGGTGAGTTCGGCCAGGTAATTGGCGTAAATGGCCTTCCCGTAATCGGAAGATATTTTGGGGTGGCTTGTCAAAAGCATCACTTGAGTGACCCTGTCGAGGGTCCGCCCTCTGTAAAACTGAAAGACAGCCCGGCTGAAAGGTTGCGTTACAGACGACAACCGGCTCTTGGGTCTCCTGGTCCCCTTGACCACCGCGTTGACCAATCCATGGTCCTGTGTGAAGACAGACACAACCTTGTCGTACTCGCCAAGATCCGATTGTCTCAAGACCACACCTTCCGAGCCGTAAAGCAACTTACTTCTCCTTCCAAAGAAAAAGTCCGCCGAAGGACGGAACCAGGACCAAAACAGTGTACACCAGAAAGGGGACGAGCCGCCACTTCTTAAAATCGCTCAACCTCCTAGGCAGATCAAGCAAAGAAGGGTAAAAGGCCACCGCGCCTATGACCACGGAAAACACGGCGGCCAGCAGCACTCCTCCCGCAGCTATGTCCTTGGTGATCTTGGCTTGGACGCTGTACTCAGGTCTCATCATATCCGTGAAAGTCTCCGTCAAGCTGTTGACCATTTCTGCCACAAGCACGGACGCCACTGCCAAAAGGACCATCAAGACTTCGTTCCTCTCTAGGCCCAAAACGAGGCAGACTCCCCCTACTAATGAGGCCAAGAACACGTGAACCCTGAGATTTCGCTGAGTGAGGTACACCAGAGACAACCCGGACCAGGCATCCTTGAAACTATCCCTCATTGTTCTGGTCTTAGGATGTACGTAAGGTTTTACGGTTTGGTCAGGGCAGTCAGCGCTTTGTCCTGGCGTTTCCACATAATCGCCTCTCTTTCGGGCCCATCGTGATCGTAACCCAAAAGGTGCAGCATGCCGTGAACGAGCAGCAGTTTGATCTCCTCTGAAACAGGTTTTTTCTCCTGGTGAGCTTTGACCCTTGCCGTGTCGAGAGAAATCACTATGTCACCCAACATGACAGGAAGCCCGGGAACTTCCTGAAGATCCACTTCGCTTTGAGGATCGAACATGGGAAAAGAAAGCACGTCCGTAGCTTCATCGATGCCCCTGTACTGCCCGTTGAGATCCTTGATAATGGCATCGTCCGAAAACATCACGGAGACCTCCACCTTATCCGAGAGGAATGACTCGGACTCGAGCACCGCACGAACACACCTATTGGTGAGATCCTCCAGTTCTTTGCGAAGATCCTCCTCGACCTCCGGGCAGACTATAGTGTCAATCTGAATGTCCAACTTCGGAAGAATTCCCTCCCTCGACGTTGTCTGCAGGCCCTTTGTTGGGATACTCGATGCGCGTGTGAAAAATCCCCGACAAGGATCTCACGAATGTGTCCGCGATTGTATCCAGTTCCCTCAAAGTCAAATCCGAGCGATCGAGCTGGTGATCGTTCAACCTGTCCTGTATGATCTTGCGAACCAAGGATTCTATGCGCACGGGCGTTGCTTTTGATAGGGCTCGCACCGCGGCCTCAACGCTGTCCGCCAGCATGACGATGGCTGTTTCCTTGGTGCCAGGCCTGGGCCCTTCGTACCTGAAATCCCACTCCGGCAAAACCCTGCCGTCTTTCACCTGTCCCTCGGATGCCCTGGCGTAGAAGTAAGATGCTAGGGTGGTCCCGTGGTGCTCCGCTATGAAGTCCTGTATGACTTTGGGAACGTGGTGGGATTCCGCAAGTTCCAACCCGTCTTTCACGTGAGATATTATGACAGTGGCGGACAGGTTCGGAGTCATCTTGTCGTGGGGATTCTCCATACCTTGCATCTGGTTCTCGGCGAAAAAGTAGGGCCTTTTCAGCTTTCCTACATCGTGGTAATACGCGCCGACGCGGGCCAACAAGCTGTCCGCACCTATGGCAGTGGCTGCTGCTTCCGCAAGGTTAGCGACCATGGCGCTGTGATGGTACGTGCCCGGGGCTTCAAGCATCAACCTTTGTAGAAGCGGTTGTTCGGGGTTTGACAGCTCCACGAGCCTTACCGGTGTGATTATACGAAAGACCATCTCAAACACGGGGAGGACACCCAAAGCGAGCACGGCTGAAAAGGGGCCGTTTGCAAGCACCAGACTTGTGTCACGCCAGGAGAGAAGATCGCTGGACGCGATCACTCCGGTGAGCCCCAAACTGAGGTAAACCACACCGCTGACCAACGATACCAAAAAACCTGTTCTCACAAGCCCAAGCCTTGTCCAATCAGGTCGTGAGGAAAGAGCGGCAGTGAGTCCCCCGGCAATGGCGAGGGCCAGGTACCTCGTATCAAAACCGGTCATGGTCCCCAAACTGAGCGTCAGACAAACACCAAAAGTCACCGCAAGCCGTCGTTCCAACAAAGCAGACACGAGCATCACACCCGCGGCAACCGGGGCAAGAAAACCGGAAACCTGCAAAACCCCTCTGAGCACCAAGACGCTAAGCATCGCGATGCAGGCCAAGAGGCCTGTTTTGCCCGTGGACAACAGGTGAGGGCTGTAGTGGAAAACAGAAGCTGCTATGAATCCCCACACCAAAAGGGACATCAGGAAAGAACCCGCCACCGCGGAAAACCGCAACCTGGCACCCATCATGCCTAACTTTTCAAGGAGTGCAATCTGTTCCTGGGTGACGATATCCCCCTGCCGGATGACGAATTCACCCCGGCGAATCCTCACGGGCTCCACGGAAAGAAGGGCTTCTTTGATCTTCTTGTCCGTTTCCTCCTTGTCAAAAAGAAAATTGGGCTTGAGATTCTCATCAACAAAGGTGGACAAAAGTGTAACCATCCTAGACGACACTCCCCGGCTACTTTCTAGCTCGCCTATGATAAGTTCCTTGCTCTTATCAAGGTTTTCGGCTTTAATGCCTTCCGACAAGATCTCTTCCAGCATGTCGTTTAGAACCAGGAAAGCCGAATCCACTGTAGTAGGGGAAGTGGCAACCACACCAATGGCATCTGCATCGGAAAGTCCACTGACCCATTCCCGCAATTCCTTCACGATATCCTGAGTAGAAAGGGTTGTGGCTGCAGACAGCTCCGTTATTTTGTTCCTCAACCCAAACAGCTTGCCTTGCACGTCGGGCAGCACAGTCAGATCCTTGGAGTATGATTGGGGCACGCTTTTAGCTCGTTCTTCCTTCAGCTTGTCCGTGGCGGCCTCGTCAATTATCTCGTGGGAAGCTCTTACGGCCACTTGGGATTCCTCACCGACTTTTAGCCTGATCTGCGGGGGCAACAAAGACATGAAAAACACCGCGAAAAACACAACGAACGTAATAGCTCCCCACAAAGCAGTGGTTTTGTTTTCGCCGATCCACGAAAACACGCGGGAAGCCGGAGAACCGTTTTCAGGGGCCTTCCTGCTCTTTAATTTCGGAAGCCTTTTACCGCTCACCCCAGGTCTTTCTCCTTTTCCTGCTCCGCTTCTGCCTCCTCAAACCTCTCGTAAGCCCTCACGATACGGGAAACAAGATCGTGACGGACCACGTCTTTGTCAGTCAAATAGACGAAGGCTACCCCGTCCACGTCGGGAAGAACAGCCCTAACCTGATCCAACCCGGAACTCGTGCCTTTAGGCAAGTCAATCTGGGTGATATCCCCGGTTACGACCATCCTTGAACCTAAACCCATTCGGGTCAAAAACATCTTCATCTGTTCCTTCGTCGTGTTTTGCGCCTCGTCCAAAATCACAAAGGCGGACTCTAGTGTTCGGCCTCTCATGTACGCTAAAGGCGCAACCTCTATGAGCCCCTTTTCCATATACTTGTGGAAGGCTTGTATGCCTACAATGTCGAACAGCGCATCGTAAAGGGGTCTCAAGTACGGGTTGACTTTTTCTTGGATGTCGCCGGGCAAAAAGCCTAGCCTTTCCCCAGCTTCCACCGCAGGCCTCGTAAGGATTATGCGGTCAACCTGTCTCTTCTTAAAAGCGGCCACGGCCATGGCCACCGCGATGTACGTCTTGCCCGTGCCCGCAGGCCCTATACCGAACCCAAGAGGACATTCCTTTATGGCCCTGACGTACTCGCCCTGCCCTTGGGTCCTGGGCCCGATGGATCTTCCCCTAGCGTCGACCAAAATCCTGTCTTCGGATTCTTCCAAAAGACTGCCTTCCCTTGCCAACATGACCACGGTCTTAACGTTGTGGGGAGTGACTTTTTGCCCTGACCTCGCTATCCGCATCATGTGATCAATCACTTTCTTGGCTAGCTGCAGTTCTTCTTCATCATGGCCTGATACTGTGAGGGTGTTGCCACGGGCTACGACCTTGACTGACAGGACGTCCTCCAAAAGGGCCAAGTTTTCATCGTAAGAACCGAAAACTCGAAACATCTCCGCGTTGTCGTGAATCTGAAAGACAAGACTCTTATCTTGTGTTGGCAAATCTGAGGATCAACCTCCATTTTGTGCCTACCAGGGCCGCATCTCACCGATATCTTCAAGGATACTGAAATAACCACGGACTGCAATGATGCTATTGTACTTGATCTCAACCCTGCAATTCCAGTCTACCAATTCCACGGAATTAGGCAACCGCCTTTCCATTGATTCCCTGATCCTTTTTTCAGCCACAGCCTGCGCGTCTTCGGGGGATATATCCTTTTGTTCCCATTCAACCTCGTACAAGCTGCGCCTAACCACGGTGAGGTGAAAGCCCCCTAGGGAAATGTCCCAGGTTATCCTATCCTCTATCTCATACCAATCGAAAGATCTCCTGTTTTCCGTCAACCATACCTCTTGACCGCCAACGTCGAGCACCCAAAACTCCATCTTGTTGCCGGTTCTGCGAGAAACGAGGCTACGCATGGGGTACTCCTCGTAAACCTCGTACCAGGCCTCCGCCAACACGGTTCCCCGGGCTCCCAAAGGGGGCTGTGCTCCTTTGTCCCCCGAAATTAGGGTGTCCCCTTTTTTCACTGTCTTTCCCGGTTCCGCGTGGGGGTTCCCTGCCAACACAAGGACAGACTTTACAAGCCCATCGATCTTGGCGACTATGTCCCCGGGTGAGGCGGGTTCGGCCTTCGTCTTTTCCACCACCTCAATGGTGACCGCGGTGCCTTGGATCCTCACGTACGCCCAGGAAAGGTCGGGAAAGTGGGTCAAAAGGCTGTGTTCTATCTTGGAAGTGTCTATGTTTGACTTTCTAACACCCGGTTTGAGGCCCTCCCCGTGAACCAGGCTGATAATGTGGTCCGTAGGCAACGTCTCGTTCCCCTTAACCGCAATGGTCCACGCTGAGCCCGACAGGTACAGCAACGCGGTACCGAAGACGAGCGCCACAAGCACGAACCAGGTCCTCCTGCGGATCTTCCCCAACAAAAAGGGCAACCCGCACCTTTCCACAATCTTGGGAACGCACCTGGACCGCCGGGCCAGGGGCCTGATCTCCTTGTACTTGGTCAAGGAAGTGGAAAAATACACGACGCCGTCTTCCCAAGTCACATCCCACACGGGAAACCCTGCCGTCAGGCACAGGTTGATCAGCCGTTCGGGATTCTTCCCTCCGACCTTGGCCCGAACGTACCCGGTGCAGTAATCCCTCACCCGCTTGGGCGTCAACGCCTTCAAATCAAACCTCTAAGTACACCGCTTTGATGATGCCCCGCACTACCACGTCCTCCTTACCTATCTCCTCAACCTCGAGGGACTTGCCCTTGATGGATATCTGACCGGACCCGACCCCCACAACCATGCTGGTCGCGGAATATTGCATGAGCCCCCGGTGATTTTCAATGAACACCCCTAGATTTCCGAGCACCACCACTCTTGGCAGATCCAGGCTCACATCCAAGGGCAGCTCAAGAAACTCTGACACCTCTTTTCGGATTTTCTTGCTCACAAGCCTCCCCCCAGTCTTACATCCTATGAGAAGGAAGGCGGTTTCTTACCAAAGGGGAAAATAACAGAGGGTCCCCTCTTAAAGAGCAGGACCCTCGTTTTGTTGCGAAAACACAGTCTTAATTACGGATAACGCCTTCTGCGGCGAGCACGCGCTGCTTCAGACTTTTTTCTTTTCTTTACGCTGGGGCTTTCATAATGCCGATGCTTGCGAACATCCCGCAGAATGCCTGACCTTTGGCATTCCCTTTTGAAACGGCGCAGGGCACTGTCAAAAGATTCTTCCTTACCAACTCGTATCTCTGGCAAGTCCTAACTCCCTCCCTCCGCCGAAGTCATTTCCCCACTCCCGTACAACATTGAGATTGTATATCACCGCGGCATCCTGGTCAATGTAAGGGTTTTGTATTTACCTAATCAGACTGGGAAAACGTCCAAACCGCTTGTCAACACATAAGACAAAAACGGCCGAAAAACCCACCGTGTACCGGGCATAAGGGGCCGCCTTTGTTCTTTCAACTGCAAAAGATCCGTTTCAGGATCAGGTTTTCAGACAAGCTTGCTTCTGTGCATCGATTCATGCCTTTCAAAGGCAAGGTTAACGAGGGTTTCGATGAGCTCCGGGTACGAAAGCCCTGAAGCCTCCCATAGCTTGGGGTACATGCTGATGGATGTGAACCCCGGTATCGTGTTTATTTCCCCGATGTACGCCTTTTTCTTGGCCGCATCGACGAAAAAGTCAACCCTGGCCATTCCTTTGCACCCCGTCGCCTTAAAACCTGCAACGGCAACCCGTCCGATGTACCTTTGCAGATCCTCCCCTAGGGGCGCGGGGATCAGCAACCTCGTTGTTTCATCCACGTACTTGGCCTCGTAGTCGTAAAACTCACGGGCGGGCAGAATCTGTCCCACCACAGGGGCAGCCTCGGGCTCCTCGTTCCCAAGCACGCTGCACTCCACCTCAAGAAGGCCCTCTTGGGACGGTTCAACGAGAACCTTGCTGTCGTAAGAAAACGCTTCATCAAGGGCCTGGGCCAAGTGCCCGGGTTCCTTAACTTTGCTGATGCCCAAGCTAGAGCCCAACCCCGAGGGTTTCACGAAGGCGGGGAAAGACGCTTTGGAAAGCACTCTGTCAAGGACCTTTTCCCTATCAACGTTCCACTCGTGAAAACAAACGGCCTGCCAAGGCACGTGGGGCACTCCTGCCGCGGCAAGCAACTGTTTGGTCACATCCTTATCCATGCAGACCGCTGAAGCACCCAAGGGCGACCCCACGTAGGGTATGTCCGCCAATTCAAGCAACCCTTGAACGCTTCCATCTTCCCCAAAAGGCCCGTGGAGCACGGGAAACACCACGTCAAGGGGTCGAAATTCCCTGCACGATGAGGGGCCTAGGAACCAAAAACCCCTGCTCCTTTGACCGGGCGCGATCCAACAAGCGGGTCCCAAATCGGAGGTTACTTGCGAACACTCTGAAGCGAAGAATCCCCGGAGGTCTTCGGGAAAGGTCCAGTCTCCCTCCTTCGTGATCCCTATACCTGTCACATCGTAACCCGCTTCAATCGCTGCCCCGTATATCGAACGGGCCGACCTCACAGAGATCTCGTGTTCTCCGGACCTGCCCCCAAACAAAAGCCCCAGTTTCACGGTCGCCACCTGCCCTCACCCCGCCTTAATGTCTTCAAGGTAAACCCCGTCAGAGGTCTGCCTCGTTGCTTTGCCACACACGATCTGGCCCATGAGATCATCAGGCCCCTGGAAGAAGCAGCGCAGATAGTTTCCGGTCAGGCCCGTCAAGAGGGCGTCTGTCCTCTGATCCTCCACCAGGACCTTTTGGGTCGCTCCTACATGCTTACGACAGAACTCACCGGACAGTTCCTTCCCCAAGGAGATGAGCTCTCTCACGCGTTCCCCCTTCACGTTCTCCCTCACTTTTCCCGGGAAATCGCAAGCGGGGGTGCCTGGTCTTGCTGAAAACTTAAAAGCGTGGATCCGGGAAAATTGCGCTTCTTTCGCTACCTTCAGGGTGCTTTGAAAATCCCCCTCCGTCTCCCCGGGAAAACCCACGATGATGTCTGTGGTGATGCCCGCGCCGGGCGCAACCTGTCTGATTAGCTGCACCGTGCCCAGAAACTCATCCACGGTGTACCTGCGCCCCATCCTCCTCAGTATTTCATCGCTTCCGCTTTGAAGAGGGAGGTGCAGGTGGTGACATACCTGTGGCAGCTTGAGACACTCCACGAGGTCCTCGTCGACGTCGTGGGGTTCTAAAGAACTCAGGCGAAGACGAAAGTCTCCGTCTAGGTCACACAGCTTTCTGACCACTTCGGGCAAGGGGGGAAACAATTCACTTCTCCCCTCTTTTCCGTACAGGCCCAGGTGCGTTCCCGTAATGACTATCTCCCTGTACCCCCGCTCCACCAGACCTTTTGCCTCATCCAGTATGGCACCGACTGGCCTTGACCTTGACGGTCCCCTTGCGTAGGGCACCACGCAGTACGTGCAGTAATCGTCGCACCCTTCCTGTATCTTCAAGAAAGCCCGGGTCAAACGAGGTTCTTTTACAGGAGTTTCCTGGAAGGTTTGACCCTTCTCGTGGGGTCTAACCCTTACAGAAGGGCCGCTGTCGCCCCTCAAAATCTCATCGAGCCAGGACATGATCTTGTGCCTGTCGTGAACCCCCGTCACAAGGGTGACCCCGGGAATGTCCGCGAGATCCTGGGGAGAGATCTGCCCGTAACAGCCCGTAACCACAACCGCGGAGCCGTTTCTAACCGCCCGACGAATCATCTGGCGACACTTCGCCGAAGCTCTTTGGGTCACAGTGCACGTGTTGATGACCGCAACGTCCGCTTCATCCCCTTCAACCACGTCAAACCCGTGCTCTTTGAAGGCCTCCCTCAGATAGTCCGTTTCATACTGGTTTTGTTTACAACCTAAAGTGTAAAAAGCAACAGTCTTTGCTGTCGTCTGTTCAGTCAATGTTTTTCCCCCATAAACGTGCGTTTCAGTACATTCAATTATGGGCGGAGGTTGGCCTAAGGGGCAAGCCCCGGGTAAAAGGTGACAACTTCCGACACAATAGCCGGCTCAAACCCTTTATCCCTGAACCCATCAATTATTGCGGGCAGCGCCTCCACCGTCGGTTCTGTAGGGTGCAGCAATATGAGGGCACCGTGACACGCCCCCGTCATAGCTCTTTTCCAGATAACTTCCCACGGGGGCCTTTGCCAATCTATGGTGTCCGCGGTCCACAAGATTGTCTGGTAACCAGCTTCAACGGCCCACGCCACCGTTGTGTCCGACCACTCACCGTAAGGCGGCGCGTAAAGCCTGGACGGTTTCTTGCCCGAAGCTTCCTCTATCATAGATTCACCTTGCTTAAGGTGCTGTTCGAACTCCTTTTTGTCCATTTCGTTGGGGTGTGCGTGGTCTTTGCCGTGGTTGCCCAGTTCGTGACCTTCGTCGGCAATCCTTTTAGCAAGTTCGGGGCTGTGCACCGCCCAGTCCCCTGTGGGAAAAAATGTGGCCTTTACGGATTTTTCCTTGAGAATGTCCAGGATTTTGACCAGGTGTTCGTCGCCCCAATCCACGTTGAACATGAGGCCAACCACTGCCTGATCCGTGGTTCCCCGAAAAATGGGGCCAAGCACGGCCAAAGATGCCTCTCCGTCGAACATGCCTGCCCAACGGGCAGCGCACATAACCCAAAGCAAACCCAAAAGCAAAACAGAGTACAGGCGCCCCCTATTAAAAGACACCATCCCGGGTTTTCTCCTCACGTCATTCCCCTCCCCGCCCCGTCAAAGGGGCACCTCCTACTGAGAGGGTATGGCACGGGAAAAGAGGCCATGACCCCGGGATAGGCCTTTTTAGGAGGAACGACCCTCCCCTGTCTTTCGAAACCTGTCAAAAAACGATTCGGAGAAAGACTCTCCTTCGCCTGGGCCCAGTTCCCTTAGGATTTCCTTGTCACGAGAACTGAGCCTTGTGGGCACCTTAACGTTGACCTTCACGAGAAAATCCCCCCGCCCGCTGTACCTGAGCCTTGGCATACCTTTGCCTCTGAGCTTCAGCACGGTGCCCGGTTGGGTGCCCTGGGGTATCGTGAGGTCGTCCTCCCCATCCAGCGTAGGGATCCTTGCCTTACCCCCCATGGCAGCCAACGAGAAACTGATCGTTTTGTCCAAGATAACGTCGTCGCCCTGCCGGTCGAATATGGCGTGGGGTCTAACGAAAATAGCAACGTACAAGTCGCCGGGTTCACCGCCCAATCGCCCGGCGTTGCCCTGACCGGTGAGCCTCAGCCTCAGACCTGTATCCGCACCTTGGGGGATCTTTACCGTCACAGACCCCGTAGTTTTGACCTGACCGGCCCCCCTGCACTCTTTGCAGGGTTCGGATATGATCTTGCCTGTGCCCCCGCACGTAGGGCACGTGCCCACCGTTGTGACCTGACCCAATAGCGTGTTTCTCGTGGTTCTCACTTGCCCCCTACCACCGCAAGTGTGGCAAGTCACAGGCTCGTGGCCCGGTTCGGATCCCTTTCCCTCACACCTTGTGCAGACCTCTGTTCTCGGAATGGTGAGGTTCTTCCTGATGCCCTTAAACGCTTCGTCCAAGGTGATCTCCACTTGCACTTCGATGTCGCTGCCCCTACGGGGCCCAGCCCGCTCCGTTCTCCCCCCGAAGGCATCCTGAAAATCGCTGAAAATGTTGCCGAAGGGGAAACCGAAATCCCCGAAAACCCTTCCGAAGGGGTCGCCGCCGAAGCCTCCACCCCCGCCGGGATTCACGACGGGGCCGTCGGGGTTACCGTAGCTGTCGTAGTTGCTCCTCTTCGTGTCGTCGGAAAGGACACCGTAGGCCTCATTTATCTCCTTGAAGCGAGCTTCAGCTTCAGGATTGCTCGGGTTGGCGTCCGGGTGCCACTTCTTGGCCAACTGCCGATACGCCCGTTTTATCTCGTCAGAGGTAGCACCCTTGTCTACCCCCAAAACCTCGTAGTAGTCCTTGCTCAAAAGCTCATTTCCTCCGCCTCATGCCCTGGGTTCTGGCCCTTGGAATCTTCGTCATCTTTCTTTTTGATGATCGTGTCTATCCTCAAAATGGCGCACGCGATCTCAAGGGCTGCCTTAAGCGCGTAAGTTTTTATGGGGGCCGGATCGACGATCCCCATCTCTAGCATATCCTTTACATCTCCCGTGTCACAATCCACGGCGAGGTTGTCGTTGTTCTCTTCCGTCTGCCGTCCCATCACGTCGCCGATCTTCTCCAAGGGGTTGAACCCCGCGTTGAAAACGATCTGGGACATGGGCTTCTTCAGGGCTTCCACCACGCAGTGAAGGCCGTAGGCCTTCATCCCTTTCGTGCTGGCCCTCAGCTTGTCGACTTCCCGGGCACACGCGATCTCCACTGCCCCGCCTCCTGGAACCACGCCTCCCCGGACAGCTGCCTGCACCGAAGATGCGGCGTCCGTGCAGATTCGCTCTCTTTCACCCCGGATCTCCGCGGTGCTTGCCCCTACCAGTATAGTCGCGAAGGGTTTGCCTTGACCCCCGATGATCCTGATGTTCTTCAACTTTTTGTCCTGATACACTCTTTCTGCCTGCCCCAGGTACTTCGTCAGATCATCCACCGACTTCTTCAAACCCGTCCGCTTTATGGCCCGGGCACCTGTGTGCTCGCATGTCTTTCTCAATTCGGAAAAGGACACCCTAGTGACAACCATTACCCCCGCGTCCGTCAGCATTTCCTGGGCAAGATCACTGATGCCTTTATCCACAACCACGAACTTGACGCCCATGCCAACGATTTTCGAAACGTTATTTTTGAACTCTTCCTGCAGATCTAAATAGCGTTGGAACCCCGCCTCGGTCGCCAAAGCTTCGTCTTCCACTTCCTCGCTTTCGAGCGCATCGTCTATGACCAGGATCTTGGGGTTTTCCAGATTGTCGGGCATATCATCGTTTTGACGTTTCTTGTCTATGATGATTCCCGGGAAAACCTGGCTTTGGGCGCCTTCCTTAGCTATGATTGTTTCCGACAGCCTGAATCGCTCATCCAGGAGTTTCTCGGTCCCTACCATTTTTGCCGCGTCCACAACCAGGCTAGCTATGTCTTCGTTGTTCCTGCCGGCAACCAGGGCAACTTGCTTCAAAAGGGGATCATCGAGGTCTGTGATCTTGGTTGCCTTTTCCTCCACAGCCTCCACCGCCCTGTCGATCCCCATCTTGATACCGTCGATGAGACGTATGACGGGCACGCCCCTCACCGCCTGATCTACCCCTTCTGTCAAGAGG
>MTKW01004548.1_pt1 | contig 27404 bp, 26 predicted proteins | sample 1042761 | NCBI WGS metagenome assembly MTKW01 (sample SAMN06205366, study PRJNA360243) | anaerobic digester metagenome | biome: Wastewater treatment plant; feature: Anaerobic digester sludge; material: sludge; isolation source: anaerobic digester fed with sludge from wastewater treatment plant ...
CCCGAGACGAAAAGGGTGGGATCGTCGCGCCCGTAGAGGATCCGGTCCATGCCTTCCGACTTTTCTCTCAAGATTGGATTGTCCTTGTTCACAAACACCTTACCTTCGTGGGCACGGATGAAATCGTACAATTCACATTTGGTTCTGATCACATTCTCGAGCGACCCGAAACCTTCGATATGGGCTGTCCCGATGTTCGTGATCAGTCCGAAATTGGGCTCGGCAATCTCACACAGCTCGCCTATTTCACCGGGATGGTTGGCCCCCATCTCGATCACACCGATCTCGTGCGACCGGTTGATCGAGAGCAAGGTGAGCGGAACGCCGATGTGGTTGTTGTAGTTTCCCTGGGTGAAGGCCACCTTGAACTCCTTGGAGAGGATGGCTGCCACCAGCTCCTTCGTGGTAGTCTTACCGTTTGTGCCGGTAATTCCCACAATGGTTATCTTTAGCTTTTTACGGTGGAAATTGGCCAACTTTTGCAACGTTTCCAGTACATTTTCCACCACAATCACACGCGGGTCTTCCGGTCTGTTTTTATCCCACTCATCCACAACGGCGTAGGCACAACCTCTTTCAAGTGCACTTTCGGCAAAAAGGTTGCCGTTAAAACGTTCACCTTTGAGCGCAAAGAAGATGGAACCTTTGGGACAGACACGCGAATCGGTAGTAACTACCGGATGTTCTTCATAAATTTTGTATAACGCGGAAATCTCCATGCCGTATCATCCTTAATCTCACAATTTCTTAGCCGTCGCCTTGGGCAGCGCATCCTTGTGCATTACGATGCTGGTGGTCTTGTAACGGACAAAAGCCTCGGAAGCATACCAGACTCCGTTGTAAGGTCCGGTCTCTCCCCATGAATTTTTTACCAGATAGAATTTGTTGCCGTTCTGATCCTTGGCAATACCGTAGATATGCATGCCATGATCATCGGTTGTCTGATAGTTATCGTAAGCTAGCTGACGCATCTCCTGAGTGATGGTCTTCTCTTTAAGAACTTCTGATCCTACCTTTCCAGCGATCGACGAGCGCCTTTCGCGTTCCGACAAACCCAACCATTTTGCCTGATCGGTCCCCGCATTCTCCACGGCATTTTCATCGGGAACTATGGCGATACCCTGACGCGAAAATCCTCCCTCGCTCACGTCCGAGGCCCAGGCTACGGTATAGCCGTTCATCAGGGCATGATCGATGGCTGCCATCATTTCGTCCAGCGGAAGGTTGAAGGAGTTGGCCCAGCGCCAGTTATCGGGCACTTCAAGTGGGAAATAGGTATAGAACGGCTGGTGTGAAAACGAGGTTATCGAGATATAATCGTTCTGATCCAATTCAAGGAACTCCTTGAAAGATTGGGGAGTATACGTTTTGCCATTGTAAGTGAACGAGTCGGGCTTTGCACCCAGATAAGCATCGAGGATACCGTTAAAACCTCTCTTCCAAACTGTTGAAACAGAATTATTCCCGATGATCCCCTTCATGTAACCACTCAGTACCTTGTCCATTTCACCATGGTCGTGGCGTTCAGCGCCATCGAGCAAACCGGTGTAAACTTCATCGGGAACCACACCATACTGGTCGAGCGTTTCAATCACATCGGCGAACGATCCACCTGGAGCAAAATTGAGGTTTCCGTGTGTCCGGACATACTTCTCGGCTTTATCTTCGTAGTTTCTCCTGACAATATACATCTCCGACAGGTCGAATGTACCTTTTCCTTTTCTCAACAGCTCAGACTCCAGAAAACTTACTCCCGAGAAACTCCAGCATGTACCTGAACTGGCCTGATTCTTTACGGAAGTTACAGGGTTCTCCTTAACTACAGTGAATGTGTAGGCAGATTGTTGGGAAAAGAGTGAAATGGAGACAAAAAAAACTACAACAAGTAAAGTTAACTTATGCATACGACAATATTTTAGGTGTTATATTTGTACAAAGTTAACTCAAAAAGGGAGACAGAACTTTATTTTTGAGGCAATAAATAGCTAAAAAAGCAAAAAAAACGTACCTTTGGCAATGATATTGAAAAATGAATCTATGAATGATCTTCAGCCCAAAAGGAGAAAAAGTAAAAAATGGCTCGGCAGGTTTGCAGGAGTGGTGCTGATTGCACTCGCCGCATTTGTTTACGTGCGCTATTACTACGTTTTCGGCACCGGCGTAAAATCTGGCGAGCTAAACTACCTGGTATATAAGGGTGTGATTTTCAAAACATACGAGGGAAAACTCATCCAGACCGGGTTTAGGGCCGACAAACCGGGAGGGCTTCAGTCCAATCAGTTCGATTTTTCGGTTGAAGACAAGGAGATAGCCGAAAAGCTGATGCTCTCGAGCGGAAAAAATGTCCAGCTGCACTACAGGGAGTATTTTGCGCCCCTACCCTGGCGCGGCTACACGAAGTTTATCGTAGACAGCATCATCACTATCGAGGAGCCTCGCCAGGATCTCCACCAGGAGATCGCGCCGCATGTTCTGGAGACATTGTGATTGGAGTTACTGACCCCCCTTTGATGGTCGGTAAAGGGTTGGCAATGTTATATGCGACGGATGAGAAAAGTGAAGCGAGAAAAATAATGGCAAAAAGGAAGTTCTACGTAGTCTGGCAGGGCATCAGGCCCGGCGTCTATTCGTCATGGGACGACTGCAAGGCGCAGGTATCGGGTGTTGAAAATGCCAGGTATAAATCTTTTGAAACGCGGGAAGAGGCGGAGGCCGCCTTTAACGATAATCCCTGGAAACACCTGGGGAAGACGGGAACCAAACCCAGGAAACCACCCCTTACAAAGGCGACATATATTCTGGAAAGCATTGCAGTGGATGCCGCCTGTAGCGGGAATCCCGGATTGATGGAGTACCGGGGGGTCTTCGTGGCCGACGGTATGGAGATCTTTCATGTCGGCCCCTTGAAAGAGGGTACCAACAACATCGGGGAGTTCTTGGCTATCGTCCATGCACTCGCCTTGTTGAAACAGAAGAAGAGCAAGCTGCCGATCTATTCCGACAGTGTGAACGCCATCAAGTGGGTAGCCAACAAAAAATGCAATACCAAATTAACCCCGACACCAGAGAATCAACCGATTTTCGACCTGATCGCCAGAGCAGAAAAGTGGCTGTCGGAAAACAGTTACGAAAACCCTATCATCAAATGGGAAACCGATAGCTGGGGGGAAATCCCAGCCGACTTCGGACGGAAATAGGAAATAGAGGGGATGAGAAGAGCGAGGCCGGATCAATCATCCACCTCCTCATCCTCCTCAGGATCAAAAGGCTTGGGAGCCTTCAGTGTAGGAAAGATACGGTGGATGTTTTGAGCTATCTTCGCTGCGAACTCTTCAATTTCCATGTTTACAGCCTGTGCAGCCTGCGCATAGACGTCCCGGATATCCATAACATCCTCGTCAGTTTCACAGAAAAGGTTTTCGATTGGAATCAACTCCATCGACTCCACATTGATATCGTCCCCTACCGAGAAGAAGAAACCTTTTCGTACCAGCTGCCTGGTCAACTCCGGCTTCCCCCGGTATCCATGCAGGATCCACGGTTGAACAGGACTGGTCTCTTCACGTACACGCATCAACTCCTCCCATGCTTTCACGCAGTGGATGATCAACGGCTTGCCCAATTTCTCCGACAAGAGGATATGTTCTTTAAAGACAGGAATCTGAACATCAAAGGAGGGGCCCTTCAATTTATCCAGTCCAGTTTCGCCAATGGCAACGATACGTGGATCTCCGACAATCTCTTTCAGGTAGGTCATCTGATTTTCACTCTCTTCGGAATACCAGGGATGGATTCCGCAGGAAAAGGCATGGCGGTCGTTTGTCTCTTTGGCTACTTCAAACTCAAGGGGGTAGACATCTAGGATACACGAGTGATACGGATCATCGGTATCCTCTAACAGAATCTGGTGGGTGTGAACGTCGTATAGTTCCATATAAATTGTTTACTCCGCTTTCGGTTTGTCTTGCTGTTTTTCTGGTCCCGGTTCAGGAACAGGATCATAACCCGACCCGCCCCATGGATTACAACTTAAAATGCGTTTTACAGACAATAACGAACCTTTGAAAGGTCCGTGCTTTTGAAGTGCCTCTATGGCGTATTGCGAACAGGTGGGCGTATACCGGCAACTGGGCGGCAAGAGCGGCGAGATCGCTTGCCGGTAAAAATGTACAGGTGCAAGTAGCAGGCAGGTCAGTACCCTTCTAATGATCTTTAGCATTTTGCTCTTTCAGCCTTTAACTTACTTGATATTTCCCGGAGTGACTTGCAGATACTTCGTTCCACCTTGTCATAACCGGAAAGTTCATCCTTAATATAGATAAACGCAATATCGACACGTCGGTTATCAGGCAGCAGATCTGACGGGATCAGCTCCTTGTTTATCCGGTAAGCCTCCCTGACCAGCCTTTTCATCCTGTTACGTGCCGTTGCCCGCCTCAACCTCTTCTTGGGTATACTTACCAGTACCGAAACAGGTCCGGAAACAGCACACTCATAGTCGTAAAAGACAACCTTGAACGGATAGACAAGAAAAGAGGCACCGTGGGCAAAAAGGGCTGAAATCCTTTTATTGCCAGTTACACGCTCCTCCTTTTTGAACGTAAAACGTTGTCTTTCAACCATAGATAAGAGCATTTCCTCCGAAAGCAATTACAGTTGCAAAGATAGTTGTTTTTTGCAATTGAACATATTGCCCGGGAAATAAAAAAACAGAATTTTCAATCCGTGGCAAATCAGTCCACGCTCTTTTTCTGATTCTCTTTCAGGAAGGCATCGAGAGCCATACTCATCGAGGGATACTCCGGTGTAGGAGCTTCACAATCGAGTCTGAGACCTTCGTCGACGATAGCCTTTGCCGTAGTCGACCCGAAGCAGCCGATAGCAATGTCGCCCTGCTTGAAATCGGGGAAGTTCTTCAACAAAGATTGCACACCGATAGGGCTGAAGAAGATGATCATATCGGCATCCAGAACTTCACCTTCACCATAATCATTACTTACGGTACGGTACATTACACTTGGAGTATACTTCAACTTCTTCGAAGCGAGATAGTTCAACACCTCTTCGTTATGTTCTTCCGGAACCGGGACAAGCAGATTCTCCTTCGAATGCTTGGTAAAGGCGGCATTCAGCCCTTCAATCTTCCCGGTTTGACTGAAGAATATTTTTCTCTTTCTGTAAACGATATATTTCTGCAGGTAGAGCGCAACTGTTTCCGATATGCAAAAATATTTCATCGACTCGGGCATGGAGATCTTCAACTCCTCACAAAGCGAGAAGAAATGATCTACTGCCGTGCGTGAAGTCATCACAATTCCTGTAAAATCGAGTATATTTATGCGCTGGTGACGGAACTCCTTCAAGGAGACCCGTTCTACTTTTATGAAAGGTCTGAACTGAAATTCTACGTGATACTTCTCTCCCAGTTCATAATAAGGAGACTTTCCGTTACTTGGTTGAGGTTGTGATATAAGGACTTTTTTAACTCTGCGTACAGCCATAACGTATTAATTGCCTGCTATATTAACTAAAAAAAATACACCCTTGTAAATCAGAAAAAAAGGGACAATTTCGATGGCACAAAGGTACAAAAAATAATTAAGCAAACCCACGTTGTTTTTAGCAAAAACATTTAACAGATTCCAGAAAACCACGCACATTATAATAAAAAAGATAATAATCAGTAAAAACAGGACCACCTTTGAAAACTCGGGAACAAACACAAAAAACATCGCCGGTACAAACATCAAGACCCCCAGCAGTTCAACAATCCTGAAATATTTCCCTGTCCACTCGCCAAGACGCCATTCAATAAAAATATAATCGATCAATCTGTACACCAGATATTTGATCGCGAGAAAGAGCAAAATACCTAAAAATGTAGCCAGAAACAACAGCATCATCTCCATGAGTGACAAGCCGGATATCCCTTTATCCCAAAAGAAGGTGAACGACACGATGGTCAATATCAGCACCGTCTGGAATATCAAAAAGAATTCGCTCCAAAGGGCAGTCGCGGTGATCTCCTCCTTAAAGATCGTCCGGTTTCTCACGCCCCCCGAAAAGATATTCCTGAAATTTGCAGCCAGAGTGGGCCCCTCCCGGTTAAACCAAAATGCAGCAACGACAAAACAGAGGGTAAAGAGGAGGAAGAAAACACTCTGGATGGTTGGAGAAAAAGGGAGGAGTGTCCCCGAGAAACCCTCTGCCAACTGGCCGGGTTGCCCCACCCCGGCAGGGATAGCAACATCGAAAAAAAGACGGCTACTGTCGGTCGGGATATATTCAAACGAGGAGAACCCGATCCGGATCGAATCGGATAGGTGTAGCACCGTATCTTTCAGCACATGCAAAGAGACGGTATCTATCGCTATGTCGGGAATTGTATCTGGCACACCTTGGAAATTTCTGCAAAATTACAACTCTTTTTTCTCATATTTTGTAAACGCAGGATTCCAGATCTCGGCCTGTTGCAGATAATCTACCACCCTGTCCGGTGAATCGATTACCTTCCACATGTTGCAGTAGTTCTGGTGCACGAATCTCTCCCTGACCATCCTGTCGATCATCGCCAGCAACGGATCATAATATCCGTTGGTATTGAGGATGACGATGGGATTTTTGTAAAGTCCCAGCTGTTTCCAGGTGAGGATTTCGGCCAACTCCTCCAGTGTACCCAATCCGCCTGGAAGTGCAATGGCGGCATCGGACTGACTGGCCATCAACAATTTGCGCTCGTGCATCGACTCAGTAATGATCAGTTCGGATAACCGGGAATGGCACCAGCCCGAATCGACCATGAACTGCGGGATGATTCCCCTTGCCCGTCCACCATTTTCCAGCACACTGTCGTTCACGGCCCCCATCAGCCCCTGTTTCCCTCCGCCGGTAATACAGGTGATCTGATGCTGCGCCAGACTCTTTCCCAACTGCCGGGCCGCATCGAAGTAACACCCTTCGATATTCGCGCTGGAGGCACAATAGACCACTACCTCCCGGACTCTTTTTCCAGACTGACTCTGTTCCATACCTTCTCTATTGGCAAATGTTGGGCTGATGCCCCGATTATAGACCAAACGCTTTCCTGACCGCCTCTACAAAATCGAGTTTTTCCCAGGTAAAGAGTTCTACCTCCTTGATAACCGGTTCCGGCATATAGCGGGATTCAAACCTCTTCACAACCTTCTCCGGCTGACGCCCCATATGTCCGTAGGAGGCGGTTTCCAGATAGATCGGGTTGCGAAGTTTCAGCCGCTCCTCAATCGCCTTGGGACGCATGTCGAACAGGGATTCCACCTTTTTGGCAATCTCCGCATCCGACATATTCACCTTGCTTTTCCCATAGGTATTCACATAGATATTCATCGGCTGCGCCACGCCAATGGCGTACGAGACCTGAATCAACACTTCGGAGGCGACTCCGGCAGCTACCAGGTTTTTGGCGATATGACGTGCCGCATAAGCTGCCGACCGGTCGACTTTCGAAGGATCTTTTCCTGAGAAGGCTCCACCGCCATGCGACGCTTTTCCACCATAGGTATCCACGATAATCTTGCGCCCAGTCAGCCCGGTATCGCCGTGCGGTCCGCCGATCACGAACTTTCCGGTGGGGTTGACGTGATATTTGATCTTGTCGTCAAAAAGCTTGTGGATATCACGCATATTTTTGTATTTCTCGCGAACGCGCGGGATCAGGATCCTCTTCACGTCATGGGCGATCTGAGACTGCATGGCCGCATCGGCCCTCAAGCTTGCCTCTTTTGTGTCCGTTTCGGGATAAATAAACTCGTCGTGCTGGGTGGAGACCACAATGGTATCGATCCGCACCGGAGTCCCGTCGGGCGAATACTCAATGGTAACCTGCGACTTTGCATCGGGGCGGAGATAGGGCATCAGCTCCGGTTCATACTTCCGGATATGTGCCAGTTCACGCAGCAAGGCGTGACTCAGGTCGAGCGCCAACGGCATGTAGTTCTCCGTTTCGGCAGTGGCATAACCGAACATCATCCCCTGATCGCCGGCACCCTGATCCATCGGGTTCTCCTTGCCGTCAACCCCACGGTTGATGTCGTCTGACTGTTCATGGATACTGGAGAAAACGCCGCACGATTTTGCTTCAAACTGATATTCACTCTTGGTATAGCCAATGTTGGCAATCACACGTCGGGCCACTTCGGCCACATCCACATAGGTTTTTGATTTCACTTCTCCGGCAAGGACAACCTGTCCGGTCGTCACCAAAGTTTCGCAAGCTACTTTCGAGTCAGGGTCATACGCCAGAAACTCGTCCAGCAAAGCATCCGATATCTGATCGGCTACTTTATCGGGGTGTCCTTCCGACACCGATTCGGAGGTAAAGAAATAGTTCATTTTAAAAAAATTGACAGAATCAAGTCCAACGGGCAAAGAAGAGAAAACCTACACCATGAACTTTCGATTCTGGTTTTGTGATTAATAAAGCTGTTTATAAACTGTGATGGAAAATCTAAACTGGCGGTTGTGCACGAAGGAAAAATGCGGGGAAACATACAAGACATTTTTAGCATTTTTTTCTGTGGTTGCAAGCAGTTCAAATCTGTCCACACGATTGTTTTCGGGCGCAAAGATAGAAAATAATTGGCAAATAGTATCTTGCTAAAGGTTAAAATTACAATGCCACCCCCATCTTTTCCAACTCATCTTTCAGGATCACTCCTGGTGAATAGTGGATGGTCTTGAAGCCCAGCATCACCGCGGTAGCTATGTTCTGGGCGTTATCATCGATAAAGAGCGTCTCTTCGGGATTCAGGCCGAACCGCTCCAACAGGACTCGGTACAACCGCGGATCGGGTTTAATGATCTTCTCTTCGCCCGAAACAACCATTCCTGTCAGGTAATTGAAAAAATCGTACCGTTTCACGGCAAGGGGGAGCGTCTCGGCCGACCAGTTGGTCAGTCCGAATATGGAGTATCTCTCGCTCAAGGCGCTTACCAGCCGGGTATTCTCTACAATCTCACCTCCCAGCATCTCTTCCCAGCGGCCGTAATACATGGCAATCTCATCCCTGTATTCAGGAAACTCCTGCTCTTTCTCGGCAGTTGCAACTGCAACCGGACGCCCGGCATCCTGCAGCACATTCCACGAATAGGGACAGATGTTGTTCAGGAAATACTCCATCTCGGTCCGCTCTTTAAATACTTTGCCATAAAGATACTCAGGATTCCAGTCGATCAGCACTCCGCCGAAATCGAAAACGATGTTTCTCAGTTGTTTCATTTTTCTCGCTCTGGTTACAATAAAGTGCAAAAATAGCCTTTTTCCTCATATGAAACGGTGCCTGCAACTCCTAATTTTTCGGAGAATTCGTTAAAGTGGCGGGTCCCATACGGTTCGTCAAAGATATTTTTCTATTTTTGCAAGCGTGAAAAGTGAACTTATTCAAAAATAAAGAAGGGAAAGGATGCATAAGAGAACCGCACTGCTGATACTTATTGGCGTCCTGATGGCCTCCTGCGGAGTGAGAAAAACAACGGCACCGCCCGACAAGAAAATTACCGGTATCGGTCAGGATATCATCAATTTCGGAATGAGATACCTGAACAAACCTTACCGGCCTGCCGGAAAAGGGCCGCACGCTTTCGACTGCTCCGGCTTCACCTCATTTGTTTTCAGGGAATTCGGCTATAGGCTGAGCTCCAGTTCTGCGGGACAAGATCGGCAGCTGCCCAGTATCATGCAGCGGGAGCACCTGCAGGTTGGTGATCTGGTCTTCTTTGAGGGACGTGCACACAACGGCCAGGTAGGGCACGTGGGCATCGTGAAGGAGCTGCTTCCTAACGGCGAGTTCCGGTTCCTGCATGCATCAACAGCCAGCGGAGTGATCGTCTCCCACTCTGCCGAACCTTATTACGCATCGCGTTACCTGCGTGGCGGCAGGGTCCTGAAAGAGAACAATGCACTGGTCGCTGCAAAGAGAATCCCCAAGGAGAAGACAAAAGAAGAGAAGAGGATAGATAAACGGAAAAACGGATTCAATCCAGCCAAGGCCAATGAACAGGTCCTGATTGAGGCCCCCAAAGCAAAAGCGGATAAAAGTCAGATTCTCGATCAGCCAGTAAGGGAGAAACAGACGCTTGCAGTCCACACGCGCCCCTTATCTCAACCGGAATCCGGTCCCACCCCAAAGAATCCTGAAAGAGAAGGGAGAATTCCACCAACAATCAAGACAATCATATTGCCAGATACCATATCGGTACCGGAACCCGCCGAATCAAATCTCTCAGCCGACGGTTCTTCATTACAGCACCTGGTTGAACCGGGTGAAACTTTATACTCCATTTCGCGGAAATATGAGTGTACAGTGGCACAGTTGAAGGAATGGAACCCCCATTTGGGAGCGGTGTTGAGGAGAGGAGAAAAACTTCTCATCCGGCCATGAACTTCGCAAAATGCCGGGTATCCGCAAAAGTGATATTTTGAATGGTGACTATTTTTGTCTATTTTTGCACCCTGAAAAGCGAAACATAAGTCCAACTCAACCATTCATTTCAAATAAAAACATGATAACAGCAGACCAACTTAAAAGTGTGTTGGAGCGCGAGCAGGCGCTGAGGGGGTATCTTTGACATCGATGCAAAGATCATCCGCCTCGAAGAAGAAGAACTGAAAACCCAGGCTCCCGATTTCTGGAACGACAACAAGGCTGCCGAAGCCCAGATGAAAATCGTGCGGGAGTTGAAAGGCTGGATCAGCGCCTACGACAAGGTAAAGTCGGCAACTGAAGAGCTGCAACTGGCATTCGATTTTTTAAAGGAGGGAATTGTCAGTGAAGAGGAGGTAGATGCCAACTATGCACGGGCTATCGAGCTGATTGAGAACCTTGAACTGAAAAACATGCTCCGCCGAGAAGAGGATCAGCTGGGAGCAGTATTGAAGATCAACGCCGGAGCAGGTGGTACCGAGAGCCAGGACTGGGCCTCGATGCTCTTCCGTATGTATCAGCGCTGGTGTGAAAGCAAGGGTTACAAGACCACCGTCACCAACTGGCAGGATGGCGACGATGCCGGCATTAAAACGGCAACCCTGCAGGTGGAAGGTGATCTGGCCTACGGTTTTCTGAAAAGCGAGAATGGTGTGCACCGGCTGGTAAGGGTCTCCCCCTACAACGCGCAGGGTAAGCGAATGACCTCATTCGCCTCTGTATTTGTGGTACCCCTGGTCGACGACAGCATCGAGATCGAAGTAAATCCGGCCAACATCTCATGGGATACTTTCCGTTCATCGGGAGCAGGCGGACAGAATGTAAACAAGGTAGAAACCGGCGTACGGCTGCACTACATGTACAAGGATCCCGATACGGGCGAGGAGCAGGAGATTGTTATCGAGAACACCGAGAGCCGTTCGCAGATGGGAAACCGTGAGAATGCCATGCGTTTGTTGAGATCGCAGCTCTATGAGATAGAGCTCGAAAAACGACGGGCGGCACAGGCCCAGATCGAAGCAGGTAAAAAGAAAATCGAATGGGGTTCACAGATTCGCAGCTACGTTTTCGACGACAGGCGGGTAAAAGACCACCGCACCAACTATCAAACCTCTGACGTCAACGGCGTGATGGACGGTGATCTGGATGCCTTCATCAAAGCCTACCTTATGGAATTCGGGGATAAAGCTTAATTGGCAATTCCTCTTCGATCGATAACCCGAAAAGGGCGAAATCATATTTGACAGGATCCAGGGGATCCAGCCGCCGAAGATTTTCGGTCAGTTCAACGGCAGCTCTCCAATCGGTTTGCTGCCGGCTGATCAGCCCTAGCCTTCGGGCAGTCCTTTCTACGTGCAGATCGATGGGACAGATCAGTGCTGAGGGATCAATCTGCTTCCACAACCCGAAATCGACCCCCTTTTCATCGCATCGTACCATCCAGCGGAGAAACATGTTGAGCCGCTTGCAGGTAGAGTTCCTCGCTGGAGATGCCACATGTTTGCGGGTACGTACAGGTGCATGAGGAGCATCGAAAAAGTATTGCTGGAAGTAGATCAGCGAACGTTCCATATCTGTAAACCGGTTTTCCGGAACAAAGGCACTCTCCAGACTCTCGTGTTGCCGGTAGTGCCTTTGCAGAAAATCTACAAAATAGAGCAGATCGGTGTCGTTGAAGGTTCGGTGTCTGAATCCCATCAACTGCTTCAAGTCTGTTCCGGAGTGGTTCATAACAAATTCATACGGCTTACCATCAAATCTCCGAGCCAGTTCCAGCGATTTCTGAATGATGGTCTTCCGTTGTCCCCAGGCAAATATCGCAGCAAAGAAGCCCATTATCTCAATCTCCTGCTTCAGCGTGAACTGGTGCGGCACAAAGATCGGGTCGTTCTCGATGAACGATATCCGGTTGTACTGATCCGCCTTCCGGTCGAGAAAATCTTTCAGCTCCTGTTGTAAAAGAACCATGTTCATTGGAATAAAGTACCTCAAAAGGAATAAAACACCTCAAAAATAATCTTGTTTATTAAAAACGTCTTAAATTTGCAAAAGTCAATCTTAATCAGGAACAGTATGTCCGTAACCAACGCTCGTCATAAACTCCTTCTCTTGCTCCTGGTTCTCCTCCTTGCCCCCACAGGTTTTTCCCAGATCAGTCACGGAGGACAACCGTTACCCGTTAATGCCAGCGCCTATACCAGAGCCCTTCAACCCATGGCTATCCCCTTTGTAGAGATGCCGTCGTTCGACCTGCAGCAGGCTTTGTTGCGTTCAAGTGACGAAGAGAAACGGTTCCGGAGTCTGGAGTTCGCACACAAGTTTCACGTCTCTCTTCGTCCCGACAACTCAGGGATTACATTTACCACGTTGGACAACCGGAAGGTATGGCGAGTAGGAATCCGCTCCAGAAACGCATACTCGGTGAACATCCTCTTCTCAAAGTTTCGTTTGCCGGAAGGTGCTAAAGTTTTTGTCTACAATAGCGACCAGTCTGAAGTGTTGGGATCATTCACCCACGAAAACAACAGCGAACTCAACCTGCTGCCGGTCCAGCCCATTGCCGGCGACGAGATCATCGTGGAATACCAGGAACCGCTGGATGCTCCATTTAAGGGAGAGATCGAGATAGGTGAAGTAAATCACGATTTTCGCGGAATTTTTCGGGCTACCGAACCGAGGGATCCCTCACAATCGTGCCATCCCGATATTGTCTGCTACCCCGAAGATATCCAACCGGGCAGCGGTGTGGTGGCACTGATCATCAACGGCACCACCTATTGTACCGGATCGCTGGTGAACAACACGACGGGTGACGGAACCCCCTATCTGCTCACTGCGACCCACTGCATCAACCGTGATTACGATCCCTCTTTCCTGGCAAACCGGAGGTACGATATGGTTGCCGGAACCATCGTCGCATTTTTCTCTTATCAATCACCCGTTTGCGGCCATGAGATACGTGGGCCGCTGCAGATGACCATGGCGTCTGCCGATTCGGTTCTGATCAGTGAGCGATACGATATCTCCCTGTTGAGATTCAAACAGGTTCCGCCTAAAGAGTATCAACCCTATTACCTGGGCTGGAATGTCAGCGCCTCGCCACAACCCCCATTTCACGGCCTCCACCATCCCAACGGGGGAGTCAAGAAGGTTGCTGTCGAGAATGACCCTTTAGTAATCGGATCGTTCGATAATCCGAAATACAATATGGAGCCCAATGGACATTGGGCAGTTCGTGGATGGGACGTGGCCGCAACAGAGGAAGGGTCATCTGGTTCACCGTTGTTGGACAACGGGAAAAGGATTCTGGGTGCACTTACCGGTGGCGTGTCTGAATGCTCTTCACCGAAAGGACCCGACCTCTACTCATCGCTCTATAAGGCGTGGAACGTCACCGGTTCGCTTGGCAACCCCAATTCGCTGAAAAGCTATCTGGATCCCGTAAACTCGCAGGTCCAGCAGATTGACGGGTTCAATCCCTACAAGAACCAGCCCTATACCCGCAGTTCAAACTATTCAGTCACCGATTCCGTTATCCAGACGTACTACAACTCGATACCGATATTTGCCACCAACAACACGCTTGGTTACAACGAGTTTGCCGAGGAGTTCCATGCATCCGTTCCCACCTCCCTCGACGGAGTATTTGTCACCTCTCCCATTACCAACAATATCCAGACCCTGAATGTCCGGATCAGGATCTACTCCGACAATAACGGAGCACCTGGCAGTGTCGTATACGAGGTGCCGCTCAGATACTCATACCGCTACTATCAAAGCGGGAGCTTCCAGGAGACGCCCCGTGACATGAGATACAACGTGGAGAATTACGTAAAGTTTCCCGACCCGGTGGAAGTATCGGGAAAATTCTACATCTCCTATTCAGATGCCAACCAGATGCCCAATGGCTTCTCCCTGCTCAACGTGAAGCCCCGGAAGATCGGCTCGGGAGTACCTTCGACAGCCTGGATGAAGAATGCAACCGGTTGGGTAAAATCGTCCGAAAATATCGATCATCCGGTCAATACATCGCTGCTGATCACCCCCTACGTGATCGGATCGAGACTGTCGGAACCGGATGATCCTTCCCAGGAAGAGACGAAAATAAAGGCCTACTACAGCAGGTCGGTAGAGAGGATCTTCATTGAGTCAAACAAGGATCTGGTGGCATGGGAAGTTTTCTATGTTTCGGGTCAGAAAGTCTTTGAAGAGAAGGCTGAAAGCAGTATCAACAGGGCCTCCTTCCCGGTTGGACATCTGGCCAAAGGGGTATATGTGGTGAAAGTGCGCGTTAACGACAAGAGTGAAACCCTGAAGGTGCTGGTGAGATAGCCACTACTCTTCCTCATCTGAGTAGTTCTCGAGGAGTACCTCCCGATAGTAGTTAAAAACGGACGACTGTGACAGGATGCCCATGTATACTCCGTCACTATCCACAACCGGCAGGTTCCATGCCTTGGTATCCTCGAAGGTATTCATCACCTTCTCCATCGGCGTGTCTATCTTGATTTCGGCAGGCGATCCCACCATAAACTTGTTCACCTTGAACCGGTCATAAAGTTCCGGTCTGAACATGATGTTGCGGATATCGTTCAGCAATACCAATCCTTGTAACTTTCCATCATCGTTCACCACCGGAAAGATGTTCCGCTGGCTGGTTGAGATCACCTTCACCATATCGCCAAGCGTCATATCGGGATGGACCACCGGTATGTTGGTCTCCAGCATGTCCTCTACCTTCAGGAAGGTAAGGACTGCCTTATCCTTGTGGTGCGTGATCAGCTCCCCCTTCTTGGCCAGGCGCATCGCATAGATGTTGTGGCGTTCAAAAACCATGATGGTTGCATAGGAGCAGATGGAGACGATCATCAACGGCAGGAACAGCTCATACCCACCTGTAAGCTCGGCAATAAGGAAGGTGCCTGTCAGCGGTGCATGCATAACGCCGGCCATCACTCCCGCCATTCCCATCAGTGCAAAATTCTCCTGCGGAAGATAGGTCCCCCAACCCAGCTCGTTCAACGTATAGGAGTAGATAAAACCCAGAATACACCCCATAAACAAAGTGGGTGCAAAGACTCCTCCAGTGCCGCCACCGCCGTTGGTGGCACTGGTGGCAAAAGTCTTGAAAAGCAGGATCAACACCAGAAATATCACAATGCCCCATCGGCTCTGGAAGCTATAGAAGAAACTGCCGTTGAGCAGATCACGATATTTACTGCCTCCGGCAAGAAGTGTTTCGATGGAGTTGTACCCCTCACCGAACAATGGCGGAAACAGGAAGATGAGGGTGCTGAGCGTGACACCACCCAATGCAAACCGACCCCAGGGCTTCAGCCGGGAGTAGAGATCCTCGCTCCAGCTCATGGTCCGGGTGACATAAAGCGAGAGAAAGCCGCAGATAATCCCCAGCATGATGACGAAGGGTATCCGGTGGAGAGTAAAAGGCTCCATCTGCGAGTAGGCAAACATGGCGTCCGTTCCGGTGAGGATATAGGAGATGGTAGTGGCCGTAACGGCCGTCACCAGCAGGGGAAGGATGGACGACAACGTCAGATCGAGCAGCAACACCTCTATCACAAAGAGGATTCCGGCAATAGGTGCCTTGAATATCCCGGCAATTGCACCTGCAGCACCACAACCTACCAGTAGCATCAGGTTACGCTGATCGAGCTTGAAAAAGCGCCCCACGTTCGAACCGATGGCCGATCCCGTCAATACGATAGGCGCTTCTGCCCCTACCGATCCGCCAAAACCGATTGTGATGGAACTTGCCATCAGTGAAGTATAGATGTTGTGTGGCTTGATTCGGCTTTTCCGTTGTGAGATGGAGAAGAGGATCTTTGTAACGCCGTGGCTGATATCGTCCTTTACCCAGTACTTGACAAAGAGTCCGGCAAGCAGGATACCAATGATGGGATAGACCAGATAGAGGTAATTGGCACCGGTTTGTGAAAAATTGTTGGTGAGAAACAGTTCGATGAAATGGATGGCGAGCTTCAGCAGGTATGCAGCCAATGCAGTAAGTATTCCCACAATGAAACAGGTAAACAGCAGGAAATGACGCTCCTTGATGTTTTCCTTCCTCCAGAGGTGGATTCTATTGTACACTTCACCGATATTCATTCTCTCTCTTTACTTTCTTATGATACTGATGGTTCCATCATTCGACAACTTGATTATTCCCGAAGGTTCTCCCTTGCCGGTTTCGTTCTGTCGATACTCAACAATGTAGTCCACTGCACCCCTTATCTCTTCCGGAATCTCGCCGAAATTTGACGGTGCGACCTCTCCGCTCAGGTTGGCTGAGGTAGAGACGACAGGTTTGCGAAACGCTTTACAAAGTGCGGCAGAGAAAAGTTCCGTTGTAATACGGATTCCGACCGACCCGTCAGGCGCAATCAGGTTGGGAGCCAGGTTTCTGGCCCCGTCGTATATGATGGTAAGCGGCTTGTCGGCAAGCTCAATCAGATCCCAGGCTATCTCGGGTACCTCGGCAACATAGTTTTGCAGTTTTACCGGATTATCCAACAATACCAACATCGATTTCGAGTCGTTACGCCTCTTTATTTCGTAGACCCGCCTGACGGCATCTTCGTTGGTGGCGTCACAACCTATCCCCCAGATCGTATCGGTGGGATACAGGATCACTCCCCCCTTCTGCAATACTTCACACGCTCTTCTGATCTCTTCCTGCATACGCTTATTTTTTGATTTTCTGCATTACAATGACATCGACAAATTCCCGGCTTACCGTAACCCAATCCTTCAGGACGGCACTTTTTTCATACTTGGCCTTCTCGAACAGGGCCCTGCTTGCTTTGTTCCCGGCAGGCACAAAAGCATAGAGCTGATGGAGTTTCAAATGGTTGAAGGCATAATCCTCCATACAGGACAACGCCTGCAGTCCATAACCTCTCCGGCGGAAATCCTCATCCACCAATATTCCGATCCCGGCACGGCCGTTAAGCGGGTCGAAATCGTACAGGTCGATTGTCCCGGCTGCCCTATTGCTTCCCTTGTCAACAATCATCATCCGCAATTGCCTGACCTGATAAATATCCTGCCGGGCATCCTGCAGATATTGCCGGAGAGCAAACTTCGAAAAAGGCGTCACGGTTGACCCGTTCTCCCACAGGCGGGTATCATTCTCCCATCGGTAAAGCTGATCCAGATCCTCAGGTTCCAACGGTCTCAGCAAAAGGGCATCCCGGACAAAATAACCGCTCATTGTACCTCCTCCTTTTCCCGGACAACAGACTCCAGCTCCTGGAGAGATGGTTGGCAGAACATGTAGACGATAAAGGAGACCAGGGCCAGCCACATAAAGTTTCGTCCCTGTGACAAGCCATAGAGCAATATGTTGCCTGCCGCAACCAGATTCACGACATAGATCCTCAACAACCAAGCATTCCGGTAACGTTTCACGATCGTCTCCCTGCTACTGCCCTGCGAAACTTTCCTGATCTTTTCGGCAAACAGTTTCAGGGCTCCGGGAATGGCCAACAGCGTAATGGCAATGGCATACATCTCCACAGTCACCGTTGTCTGAACCAGCGGATCTGCAAGGGTAGCCCTCACCAGCGCCAGCAGGAACAAGAGGGCCATAACAGCTATGCTGATCCAGTAGTGCCTCTTCAACAGGTTAATTCTCCTTCTCATTTTAACTTATACGATTCGTCGAAGGGAGTCCGGTTCAGAATCGACCTGCCAAGTGTGATCTCATCGGCATACTCAATCTCATCGCCTACCGCCACTCCTCTCGCAATAATACTCACTTTCACGTTGTACGGATGCAACTTGCGGAAGATATAAAAATTGGTTGTATCACCCTCCATGGTTGCACTCAGTGCCAGGACAACCTCTTTCACCTCTCCTTGTCTGACACGCTCTTCCAAACTGGAGATCTGCAGGTCGGACGGCCCGATCCCGTCGATGGGTGAAATAACTCCTCCCAGCACATGGTAGAGACCGTTGAACTGGGAAGTACTCTCGATTGCCATCACCTCACGGATATTCTCCACCACACAGAGTGTTGAAGCATCTCTTGACCGGTCGGCACAGATACCGCAGATCTCACTGTCGGAGATATTGTGACAACTCCGGCAATATTTCACCTCCTGTTTCAGTGTAACCAGGGCCTGAGCAAAACCTTCTACCTGCGAAACATCCTGTCTGAGCAGATGCAGGACAAGCCTCAATGCCGTTTTTCTACCTATACCGGGTAATTTTGCAAATTCGTTGACTGCATTTTCCAGCAAAACCGAGGGATAATGTAAACTCATCAAATTCAAAAACCAATTAAACCACAAATATAGTAACTATTTCGATAAGCGAGAGAAATCGGGGAGCGAAGGCGACTCAATTATTTTCCTTTTCAACCATTGATACTTACAAATAAACTTTTATCTTTGTTCTGAATTTGGTTACAGTTTGAGCCCCATAACCTTTAAACAGAAAACATTAAAAATATACTCTCTATGAAGATTTACAATTTTAGTGCAGGCCCTTCAATATTGCCGCAGTCGACAATTGAAAACACAGCTGAGGCTGTGAAGAATTTCAACGGAATCGGGCTCTCCATTCTTGAAATCAGTCACCGGTCGAAAGAGTTTCAAGCCGTCATCGACGAAGCGGTGTCTCTCTTCAAGGAACTGTTGGAGATTCCCCAGGGATATTCCGTACTCTTTCTTGGAGGAGGTGCTAGCATGCAGTTCTGTATGGTTCCCTACAATCTGATGGAGAAGAAAGCAGCCTACCTGAATACGGGAACCTGGGCCAGCAAAGCCCTGAAAGAGGCAAAACTGTTTGGGGAGGTAGTGGAAGTTGCCTCTTCAAAAGAGTCGCTTTTCAATTATATTCCTAAAGATTACACGGTTCCGGCAGATGCAGACTACTTCCACATCACCACCAACAATACCATTTACGGCACCGAGATCCGGAAAGATATCGACAGTCCCGTACCATTGGTGGCCGACATGTCTTCCGATATTTTTTCCCGCCCGGTGGATGTATCCAAGTATGGTCTGATCTACGGCGGTGCACAGAAGAATCTGGCTCCTGCAGGAGTTGCTTTCGTTGTAGTGAAAGAGGATCTTCTGGGCAAGGTTACACGTCCGATACCGACCATGCTGGACTACCGTACCCACATCAAGGAGGGTTCAATGTTCAATACCCCGCCCGTTTTACCGATCTACTCGGCAATGGAAACCCTCCGTTGGCTGAAGGGTTTGGGGGGACTGGCGGCAATGGAGAAGATCAACATTGAAAAGGCAGCACTGTTGTATGATGCCATCGACAGCAGCCGGTTATTTGTCGGCACGGCAAAAGAGGAAGACCGTTCCATCATGAACGTATGCTTTGTCATGAAGGAGGAGTACAAAGAGCTGGAAGCCGAATTCCTGAAATTCGCCACAGAGCGAGGCATGTCTGGCATCAAAGGACACCGCTCCATCGGAGGATTCCGCGCATCCATCTACAACGCAATGCCCAAATCGGGGGTACAAGCCCTGGTTGACTGCATGAAGGAGTTCGAAAGGACCCATTAGTTCTCTGATTCATAACCACAAAATTACGTGCCGGATAAAGGATTCTTCCTTTTCCGGTACGTTGGATCAATTTACCACAACAACTATTATGAAATTCTTAATCGCAACCGAGAAACCATTTTCTCCAGCGGCAGTTAAACAAATCAGGGAGGTTATCGAAAATGCTGGTCATGAAACCATCCTGCTGGAGAGGTATGTAGAGAAGAGTGAACTGTTGGCTGCCGTGCAGAGTGTCGACGCGATGATAGTCCGGAGCGATATCATCGACAAGGAGATACTGGATGCCGCGACCAACCTGAAGATCATTGTTCGTGCCGGAGCCGGGTACGACAATATTGACCTCCATGCGGCAACAGCCAATAACGTATGCGTTATGAATACCCCCGGGCAGAACGCCAATGCTGTGGCCGAACTGGTTTTCGGCATGCTGCTCTATCTTGTCCGTAGTGGCTTTGACGGTTCAATCGGCTCGGAACTGAAAGGGAAAAAAATTGGACTTCATGCCTTCGGATATGTGGGAAAACGGGTAGCGGAAATTGCAAACGGTTTTGGAATGGTGGTGTTGGCCTATTCGCCATCGCTGGCTCTAAACCCAGAAGCGGGAAAAAGATTCAACGTAGCAGTCGTGCAATCCCCCGAAGAGCTCTATGAGAGTTGCGATATCGTATCGCTTCATATGCCCGCTAACGAACAGACCCGGGGCAGCATCAATTATGGATTATTGGGCAGGCTGCCGCAGAACGGGGTTGTGATCAACACTGCACGCAAGGAGGTGATCGACGAAACCGCCCTGATGCGGATCATGGAGGAACGGGCAAACTTCAAGTATGCTACCGACATCAAGCCGATCAATCACGACAAGATGGTGCGGAAGTTCGGAAACCGCTACCTGGCATCTGTCAAAAAGAGCGGAGCACAAACCAATGAGGCCAACCTAAATGCAGGAATCGCTGCGGCTGAGCAGATTGTAAGGTACTTTGCCGAAGGTGACGAGACATTCAGGGTGAATNNAGGGTGAATTCCAATCCGGGTTCACCCTCTTTTGGTTTTTTTAACCATAAATGATCTCCAAAAAGTGCACTTATTACGATATTTTCATACTTTTGTATCGTAGACAATTAGAATGAACAGGGTTATGGAAAGATTGACTCCTCAGGAAGAAAAGATCATGCTTCACATATGGCGCATTGGAAAGTGTGCCATAAAAGATGTCCACGAAAGGCTTGAAGATCCGAAACTACCCTACACCACCGTGGCGTCGGTATTCAACAATCTTGAGAAAAAGGGTTATCTCTGCAAATCGCGCTCCGGCAACATGAAGGTTTTTACACCGAAAATATCGGAAACAGCCTACAAAAAATATTTTCTGTCGGGAGTGGTGAAAAGTTATTTCGACAATTCCTATAAGGAGCTGGTATCGTTTTTTGCCAAGGAGCAGAAAATTTCGTCCGAAGAGCTGGCAGAGATTATCCGGCTAATCGAACAAAATCAAAAGAAGGAGAAATAGCATACCGGTCATTGCACAGGAGAAGAATGAATAAGGAAGGGTTACCGCCAACTTTGCGATAGAGAAGGGGGGCACCATAAGTGATGTTCAGGTTGTACGTAGGGTTGATCCGGCATTGGACAGTGAGGCTACGCTTCATGCTACCTGTCACTTTCAGTCTGGAGAAAATGGTCCCCTGAACAACGAAGTGCTACGGGTAATCGATATGGTGTCAGAGTGAACTCCTCTGAGCAGGCAACTCTTGTCGCTTCCCGTCTGTATGGGGTGAGGTCTACAGGCTATGCAGATCATTGAGCCTGCTCCTAATTGAACAGGTCGTCGATACCCTCGCTCTGCTCTATCGGTTGTTCATTCAGGTAGAAATCGGACGAGTAGCGCTCCATGTCATAGCAGGGCTGAAAATCGGCAGGAATATCGAATTTGCCATTATCTTTGTAACCCAGTTGAGGATCGGCATAGACCCGCTGATAGAACAATCCGTGAATCGGTAGTGCTGCGGCTGCCCCCTGACCGTATGTCATGCGGTCGAAATGGATGGAAGGCTCTTCACCTCCTACCCAGGCCGAAGCCACGATTTCGGGTGTGAACGACATGAACCAGGCATCTGAATTGTCGTTGGTCGTTCCGGTCTTGGCCCCCATCTCTCCTTTCAGGTTGTAGACGCGGCGCAGTCGTCCGCCCGTGCCTCCGTCGACCACCGCCTTGAGCATATCGAGCATCTTGTAGGAGGTAGTTTCACTGAAGATCTCCTGCATTCTGGGGACAAAGTTGGCCACCACATTCCCGTAGGAGTCCTCGATCCGGGTAACCAGCAGCGGTTCAACCCTGATGCCACGGTTGACAAACGCCGTATAGGCTGCAGCCATCTCGTACACCGAAGCATCGTTCGGACCCAACGCCAGTGAGACAACCGGATCGGCGGGGCTCTTCAATCCGAAGGATTTCAACATCCGCGCAAAAGCGTAGGGCGAGAAAAGGCTCATCAGATAGGCAGTCACCCAGTTATCGGAGTTTTGCAATCCCCATTTTATGGTCACAAAATGGTTAAGCGCCTCCCTGGTATTGCGTGGCGTCCAGGGCTCACCGGTCTCGGCAATCAGGGTTACCGGTCCGTGAATCATCCCATCGCAGGGACTCAACCCCTCCTCCATTGCCAATGTATAGAGATAGGGCTTGATCGTCGAACCGATCTGCCTTTTCCCGCTGCTTACCATATCGTACTTGAAATGGCCGAAATCGGGACCTCCCACATAGGCTTTCACATGACCCGTCACGGGGCTCATCGCCATGAATCCTGCCCGGAGGTATCCCTTGTGGTAACGGATGGAGTCCCACGGAGTCATTGTAGTGTCAATCTCTCCCTTCCAAGAGAATACTTTCATCTCTACCGGGGTATCCTTGAAATTGCTCAATATCTTCTCCTCACTCCAGTTCTGTTTTTTCAGAATCCGGTAGCGGTCGGTCTGCTTCATGGCTGTCTGCATGAATCTCTCGACATCGTTCGCCACGCTGTTGGAGTAGGGAGCATATTTCTTGCCCCGCTTTTCCGCGTTAAACTGGAGTTGCAGATACTGCAGATGCTCCCGGACAGCCTGTTCGGCATATTTCTGCATGCGTGAATCGATGGTGGAGTAGATCTTCAGACCATCGGTATAGATGTTGTAACTAGAACCGTCCGGCTTCTTGTTCTTGTTGCACCAGCCATAAAGCGGATCGACCTCCCAGGCAAGCGAATCTTCGGTAAACTGCTGTTTTTGCCACGATGCATAATTTTTCCGCTCAGGCTTCACCGCCATCATCACCTTGGCCAGGTGCTGGCGGTAGTAGGGAGCAGGGATAGCTACGTGGTCGGCACGATTGAAGTTCAGCTCGATAGGCAGTTTCTGAAGCGAATCTACCTCCCTTGAAGTGAGATGTCCCGCCTTACGCATTTGCGTCAGCACCACATCGCGCCGCTCCTTGGTTATCTTTTCCCGCCTGATCGGGTTGTAGTACGACGAGTTCTTCAACATCCCCACAAGCATGGCCGACTCCTGAATGTTCAGGTCGATAGGCCGCTTGTTGAAATAGGTGCGCGCCGCCGATTCAATCCCTACCGCATTGTAGTTAAAGTCATACTTGTTGAGATAAAGATTGATGATCTCGTCTTTGGTATAGAACCGCTCCAGCTTCGTGGCAATCACCCACTCGATGGGCTTCTGGAACATGCGTTGCAGCTTGTTGCTCGCTTTGGGAGAGTAGAGCAGTTTGGCCAACTGCTGGGTAATGGTACTGCCACCACCGCTACTCTCATCCTGAAGCAGCAACGTCTTGAAAACGGCACGGCCCAAACCGATAAAATCGATTCCCGAATGGGAATAGTAGCGACGGTCTTCTGTTGCTACAAGCGCATGGATAAGATGAGGAGAGAGTTCGTTGTAACTTACAAAGATCCGGTTTTCATCGGTCTGCGAATAGGTAAACAGGAGCTGATCGTCCGATGAAATTACCTGCGACGCATACTTGTCGATAGGGTTCTCCAGCTCGTCGATGCGAGGCAGGTATCCGATCAATCCGGATGACATCAGCAAGAAAGCGACAATATTTGCAGCGACAAAGAGGAAGAAGAGTCGCCACATCCATTTGACAATGCTTTTTTGGGACAAGTTGCCCTTGTTCGTTTTTTTATTCGATCCCGATTTTTTCCCCATAGTCAGAATGAAACCGATTGGTTGTTGATTTTAACAAGATTTGGCGCAAAAATACGCAAAACCGATGAATAACTCCTCACCGCCGGTGTTAAAAAGATGGAACAAACCCTTTTACAGACCGCTGAAATCAACCCCTTCAAAAACCAATGAGGGGATACGCCACGATGAAGTCAGTCGCGGATCGTTTCCGGTCTCCACCAGTGAACTCCATAATGTGATCATGTTTCCGGTAACATTCATCTCCGAAAGGGGTTGGGTCAGTTTACCCTTTTCAATAAGAAATCCCTCAATCCCGTATGAAAAATCGCCGGTTGAGCTGTTGCTGTTTCCTCCATTGAATCCGGTAACCAGGATTCCCCGATCCACTCCGGCAACCAGTCCGTTCAGATCCTTCTCCCCAGTCTGCATGACCATTATCGAGGGATTGGCAACCGTAGGCTCGACTCCCATCTTTTTTGCATTATAGGTATCGATGTAATATGTCTTCAGCACCCCTTTGTCAAAAACAGTCCGGCGTTCCGTGGCCACCCCTTCGCTATCGAAGTAACGTGCCCCCGAGGCACCTATAAGGTGGGGTTCATCGAGCAACGTGAACTTGTCGCTCCCAACCTTCTCACCGATTTTATCTAAAAGGAAAGAGTTTTTCTGTTGCAGTGCGGAACCATAAATTGCGCTTAGCATAGGACGCAACAGTTGCCCAGAATTCATCGGGTCAACCACCATCGTGTACTTGCCCGAAGAGCTCTTTCTCTGTCCAATCTTTTGCAGGGTGCGTTCCAGCGCCTTCTGCCCTATTCCTTTCTTGATCAGGTCATCAAAGTAGAGCGACGATTCGTACCAATAGGACGACGGACGGGTCTCTCCCTCGCCTTTCACTGAAACACTTGCCGAAAGCGAATACCAGGACTGACGAGTCTCACCCTCGAATCCGTTGCTGGTAATCTGGTAACCGTAACTCTCCCCGTCGCCATACGACGATTCCACCGAGATGATCCGGCTATCCCGGCCCATTGCCTCTTCGGCAATTGCCTTTGCCAGTGCAACCTTTTCATCGGGATGCACCTTGCTGAACTTGGGATCGAGCAGTTGCAGGTCGGGTTTACCCCCTTTGTAGTAACGTGAGGCGTCGGGTAGAACACGAGCTTCGTCCTTCGACAGGTAGCGCGTTGATTCTATGCCGTTCCTGATAAACGACTCCAGCTCCTTTTTATCCAACCGGTTGGTGGAATAGGTGCCGTAACGTCCGTCGACATAGAGATAAAGGCTCATTCCGCTTTCGGAAGCCTGCTGTAGTTTATCCATCTTTGCATCCCGAAGTTCAAAAGATGTGTTTGACCCCGAGTATAGTGATACTTTTGCTGCCTGGCAACCGTTCTTCAGGGCATACTCCATGGCCCATTGCGCCAGTCTCTTATTTTCGTCTGTTATCATGATTCACCTCCTACAGTTAATTTACTTACCAATGCCGACGGCATGCCGCAGGTAACCGGGCACGACTGTCCATCCTTTCCACATGTCCATGTGCCGTTATCGATCTTGGCGTTATCCGCCACCATGGTGATATCTGCCAATGCCTTCGGTCCGTTGCCGATAATATTGATATCCTTGATCGGTTGGGTCAACTTTCCGTTCTCGATCAGGTAGCCCGATTTCACAAAGAAGGTAAAATCACCGGCACCGATCTGGACCTGACCGTTGGTGAACTTGTCCACAAAGATTCCCCTCTTTACCGAGGCAATAATATCAGACTCCGTCACATTTCCCGCCTCCATGTAGGTTGCACGCATGCGGGGCATCGGCATGTTGCGGAACGATTCACGGCGGCCGTTTCCGGTGGATGGGATGCCATAGTGTTTCGCACTGATCCGGTCGTGCAGGTAACTGGTAAGGATACCCTCCTTCACAATGTAGGTCTTCTGGCCGTAGGTTCCCTCATCATCGATATTTATCGACCCGCGGTTGAAGGGGATCGTTCCATCATCCACCACATTGATATGTTCGTTGCAGATCTTCTTGTTGAGTTGTTCTGAAAAGATCGAGATATTCTTCCGGTTGAAATCGGCCTCGAAGGCATGCCCGATCGCCTCATGCAACAAGATTCCCGATCCACCCGACCCCATCACGACGGGCATCTCCCCGCCTTTGGGCTTGATGGCCTTGAAGAGGATGGCAGTATTCTCCACAGCTTCACGGGCAATGATGTCGATCGTGTCGTCCGACAGGAATTCAAATCCCTTCCGGTAAGCCCTGGCGGCATAGCTGTTTTCAAACCTTCCATTCTCTTCCATGATGCAGACCGCGCTCAAGGTTACCATCGGTCGGTAATCGTAATAGCTGACCCCCTCCGAATTGCAGAAGAGAATATGCGAAGTGCTGTCGCTGAGCGAAGCAGAAACTTTCTGCACCCGTTTATCGAGAGAGAAGATCTTGTCGTTCAGTTTTTGAAGGTAAGGGGTCTTCTCTTTCAGCACGACACCTTCCCAAGGTGTGGAGATAGCGTAGTAATTTGACTTGATCGGCTTTTCCGTCAACGGAACCGGCTTCGCCTTGACACTGCTACTGGCAATACGGGCAGCAGTCCCGGCTGCTTTCAGCATCTCCTCAAGCGTGATGTTTTCGATGTAAGCATATCCGGTCTGATCGCCGGAAAGCACCCGGACACCCATCCCGAAATCGATGTTAGAACTGGCCCGGTTCACGATACCGTCCTGCAGTCCGATGCTATTCGAGAAAGTATGTTCGAAGAAGAGATCGGCATAATCACCTCCCTTTTCCAATGCTGCCGCCAATGTTTTGCGTACATCAGCATCAGATACACCGAAATGCTCCATGGCCGACAACACCGGTGTAGCGTTCTTATTCCCGGCAAAAGAGGAAGCGAAGGTAGGAGCAGTCGCTGCACCCAAAAGGGCAAGACTGCCTGTTCTGATGAAATTTCGTCTGTCCATAAAATAGATTTATCGTCCGTCGAATCGTCTGTTGTTTAAATGCGTCGTAAAAGTACACAATATTTTTTTCTTTGACGCATTGTGCGTCGATTTCATTACATCCGGGAGCACTCTTTCAATTCACCTTTTTCGTTTTTCGCTTTGGTCATGCCTTCATTTTTTTTTATTTTTGTATTAGCCAATGATTCGGTAGATCCAAATACAACTGTCCAATATATCCGATTCAGAAGTCTTGAACATTTCAACCCCGC
>MTKW01004456.1_pt1 | contig 27368 bp, 25 predicted proteins | sample 1042761 | NCBI WGS metagenome assembly MTKW01 (sample SAMN06205366, study PRJNA360243) | anaerobic digester metagenome | biome: Wastewater treatment plant; feature: Anaerobic digester sludge; material: sludge; isolation source: anaerobic digester fed with sludge from wastewater treatment plant ...
TCGTGCCAGATCGTCCCAGTTATTCCATATCCAGCGGGCGCCTTCTCAAGAAAGGGGAATAAAAAAACCGGACAGTCCAATAGCGACTGTCCGGTTCTGAAAGTATGTACATGAGTTGGTTAGAACTTGTATCCCAGCGTTAACAGTCCTCTTACCGACTTGTTCTTCAGGTCGAAAGGAGAGGCGTCGATCACCAGATCACCTCTTGTGTCACCGTTATAGGTATAGAGGTTGGGGAATGGATAGAGTTGATCCTTCTGTGTCTGGTAAACCACCGCCAGATCGGCATAGAAATTACGGTTGAAACGGTATCCCAAACCTCCGGTGACATAGTGGGTATCTCCCTCCATCCTGTAAATGGTGTTTGATCCGGAGACTGCTGCATCACCCGCCTTTGAGAATTCGGTGTTGTACGGGTTCTGCATCCATGCATAACCCAGTCTGCCGTAAAACTGCGGAGTAAAGCGGTATTCAGTTCCTAACCTGACTGTCGATGCCGTCTTGAAATCCTTCTTGATGTATCCGTTATCGATATCATACCACTCCTTGCTGCCATAGCTGACGGATGGAACACCCAGCTTCATCTGCTTGTAATTCATCACTTCGTAATCGACACTGAAGATAAAATTGCTGCCCAATACAGTGGCGCCGCTCAACACCAACTTGCCTGGAGTCTTCAGGTCGTAACGGTTGGTGAACTTGGCAGAGTTGACCCACCCTTTTTCATAGTCCGGATCGTCGATGTAAGCAGCCAGGTCGTCATCGATCCTGGCCTGATAGATCTCGGACATGGAGTACCAGGTAGGAGTATGGTAGGCAAGTCCAAACCTGAATGCATTTACAGGACGGTAGATCACACCCAGCTTCGCACCTACACCGGCACCGTTTGTGACGATCTCATTGTTCAACGTATAACCGCCGCTGTTGAAATCTTCCAGAAAATCGGTGTAGAGTGAGTGGTGGATGTCGGAAATGTTCAGGGCAAGTCCAATATTCAGGACATTGTTGATGGTTGTACCTATCGTAAAATCATAACTGTCGATATAGCCCCTCTCGGACGACCTGATCTCCTGTATGGCCGTTTCCCCCCTGGTATCCAGCGGTTCATAATAGAATGTGCCATCCTCGGCCTGAAAGTCGTTAATCAACCAGGCATTGAAACCCAGCACGGAGAGCCACGGCTGATCGATGAACGGATCAGGCAGGTTATCTCCCATCTCCAACAACCTGGAGTCGACCCCGTAACTCCTGTCGGCAATGTATTCCAGCATGGTGCTGCGGGCAGTGCCAATAGCACGGGTCTCGTTGTTGAATGTTTTTTGCTTGTTGTACGAAAACCCAAAATTGATCATGGGCATCACATCATTCCTCAAGGGGAAGTAGCCGACAAAACCCATGTTATGCAGGTTGAAATCGTTTACCTTCTCGGAGATATCGCCCACCTTGGCGCTGTTTTGTTGAAATCCGAATGTGCCCACCACCTCCGAACTCCTATAAACAGCGACTCCCGCCGGATTGATGGAGAGGGCAGTGATGTCGCCTCCCAGCGCACCGAAAGCATTGCCCATCGCCATGGAGCGGGCCGTGCCGAAAAGTTCGGTCCGGGAATATTTCAAAGCCTCCACCTCACCCTGCGAAAAGGCATAGTGTGCAATAAAAGCAAATGAGAATAGAAGATATGCTATTTTTTTCATCTTATATGGTTTTTATATTGGTTTCACGAATTGACCGGACAAAAAATGACTGCCTCAAATAAACCCCTTCTGAGATTCTGTGAAGCAGTCATCATTCTTCGTTATTTCGGATTAACGGCGACCTCCACCGCTACTGCGTCCGCTGCTTCCACTGCTGGATGATCCTACAGAAGAACTTCTGCTGGATGAGCTGGAGGACGGAGAGCTATATGATGAAGATCGGCTGGAGCTTGATCCGGAGCTCGAACTTCTGCTAGGCGTCGAGTAGGAGCTGCTTCGTGAAGAGCTGTTGCCCGAAGATGTGGAGTAGGTACTACTCCTGCTTGAGCTTGTAGTGCTTGACGGCCTGGTATAGGTATTGCTCCGGTTTCCGGAACTGCTTTCGTACCGGTTTAGACTACTGCTCCTGCTGTTCATATCTCTTGAGACGGTACTGGTTGTACCCAGGTTGGATGAGCGGGTTACAGATGAGCTCCGGTTGATGACCTGCCCCGAACGGGCATCGTAGACCCTACCGTTGCTATCGATAATTCTGGTCCTCGACGATGTTGATGCACCTCTGTTGTTTACCGAGGAACTTCTGGTCGAAGAACTTCTTACAGCATCGCTTGCCGACGAACGTCTTGCAGTAGCACTGGAGGCTCTACCCACACTGGCCAGGGATGACCTGCCAGAGAGGTTGGCCGAACTTGTCCTGTAGACACCGCTGCTCCTGCCTGAACGGTTTGAGCTCAACCCCGAGTAATATCCGTCGTGGAATCCCCTGTAATATCCACCACCGTACCATCCGCCGTAACCATAATACCAAGGATCGTAGAATGCGGAATAGTACCAGGGAGAGTACCAGGGCGAATGCCATCCGTAGTACCAGGGACTGTACCAGCGGCTATAATACCACGGGCTGTACCAACGGCTGTAATAGGGGTATCCCCATCCGTAGTACCAGGGATCATACCATGGGTCGTACCATGGATAGAAACTGCTCCAACCCCACCCCATGCCTAAATAGATATTGGGACCCCATGCACGGCTCTCGTAATAATCGGCATAGATATCGTCACCCACGTAGACGGTAACTTCATCCGCACCGGTGATCTTGATGCTTGATGCCGGATCGTGGTACTTGATTATCCTGTCGGTATATTCATATTGCTGGTAGTCGGTACCTTCAACATCTACTGTATCGTTTTCGGCCTGATCATACTGGCCACGACGATTGTATTCGTCGATATCACGCCCGTTGGCGCGAATCTCCATATTGTCGGCTTTCCCCTCTACAACAACAATTTTCTTTTTCTGAGGTTCCTCTTTCTTCTGAACCTGAAGGGTTGCCGTTTTCTTGGCGGGATCCGCATAGATGTCATCCCACTCCTGGGCAAAGCCTATAACAGGAGCCAGGACCAACAAGCCTGAAAGTATTACGTTTTTAGTTTTCATAGCTTTTCCCTCTATTTTTGTTTGTTTGGTTGCTTATAATCTGTTCCGCTCTATTTGACAGAAAATCATTCGTCAGGTTTAACCCGACACTCTATTGAGATCCACAAATGTAGTAAAATTAACCATCAAACCACCGGTTTGTTTACACTAAAGATGGCGTGTGGTCAAAAAACGCTGCACTCAATGTAGTTAAAAAAACCAAAAACTCCTTTTTTTTACAGTATCAACTCCAATCCGTCATAAGCGAATGCGAAGGAGGGGGGCAATTTCCGGCTGATTACCTGATGCAAGCCGATCTGGTGACTCATATGGGTAAAGTAGGTTTTTTGCGCCCCAATGGCTTTTGCAAGCGAAATGGCCTCCGCCAGTGTCTGATGCGACAGGTGTCTCTCTTCACGCAGCGCGCTCACCACCAGAATATCGAGACCTTCAAGTTTGGGGAGTTCCTCGTCGGGCAGCTGCTTCACGTCGGTAAGGTAGGCAAAATTCTTGATCCTGAAACCAACAATAGGCAGTTTGTAGTGTAGCACGCGAATGGGAATCACCTCCGTATCGTTTACCCTGAAGGGGAGAAGATTGTAGATCGTTCGTAACCGGATATCGGGAACACCTGAATAGCGGTTCTCTCCAAAACAGTATGGCATCCGCTGCATCAACGCATTCTTCACCTTAGGCTCTGCAAACACCTCAACGGTGCCAAATCGACAGAAAGGCCTCAAATCATCCAGTCCCCCCACATGATCGTAATGTTCATGGGTTATTAGCAGTCCGTCGATCTTCCGGAAAGGGAGCTCCATCATCTGCTGCCTGAAGTCGGGTGTACAGTCGATGATGATTTGCGAACCGTCCGTTTCAACCAGGACGGAGCAGCGTAACCTTTTATCCCTGGCATCGGACGACCTACAGACGCTACAGTTGCACCCGATTTGTGGTACGCCGGTAGATGTTCCCGTGCCTAAAAACCGTACTTTCATCTTATTGCTATAAATGCCACCCAACTGTCGCTCGCCTGCTAACACCCCGTCGTTGACACACAAGAACCGGAAAAGAGTTTGCAAAAGTTGAGTATCTTAAAATAAAGAGGGTGAAATCACTTTGTGATACACCCCCTCTACTGTCTGTTTATCGTAACCGGCGACCCGGTCATTCGCCTTTTATCAATACTGTCTCTCCAGAATCCAGAGGTCGTTGAAAGGCACTCCGTAAGTTTTCCTCAGATAGTCGGTATTGCCGAGGGCAGAATATTTCCTGTAGATCTCGTCACGCTTAGCGGCTGCTGCGGCCCTGTCGTCATAACTTGCAACAATAACCCTGTACATGCCCTGTTCGTTTTCGGCCAGAATCACCGGATAGCCTTCGTTCTGCATCCTGGTTTTCAACGATTCGGCATTCAGCTTAACACTTAACGATGCAATGACTACACTATATTTCTTCAAATTGGCAGCATCAGAAGCAAGAACGGGTTCAACCTTCTCTTTTCTCACCGACACTTCAACCGGAGGCAATGTGGCAGCATCTTTAACTACGGTAGGCTGTGATGCCGTCTGCTGCATTTCTCTTTCCTTGGCGGCTTCATATACCTGCTTGTAAGCACTTTGTTTCGGTTTACAGGAAATGGCTAAAACCAATGTGGCTGAAAGTGCCATCAACAAATAGATCGATCTTTTCATGTGTCTCTGTTTTATTGTTCGAATACCAAACTGAAAACAAAGATAGAAATAAGTAAATGAATATGACTCCTACAGATGTGAAAATAAATTAAAATGTTAAAAACATCTTGATGGACTGCAGTAAGTGTGCCCGAGATTATCTCTTCAGCACAATCTTCGATTTCAACTCCCGTGTCTTGCCGGTAAAGACGGTATCGACAAAAAGGGTGTCGCGGTAACCCAGGTCGGTGGTTGAATAGACCAATATTTTCCAGTCTCCCTCCTTCAATCCCTTGAAGAGAAACATCCCGTCGCTTCTTTCCGGAAGGGTAAGCAGCGTATCCTCGTCCTTTACAATGACTACTACCGGTGCAGCCTCAAGAGGCAAGGCATATCCTTTCAGCGAACCGCCGAACGTTTCGGGGAAAACCCGCAGCACCGGCTTGAAGAAATAATTTCCGTTCAGTTCGTAGAATGAGAGTGCCGCATTGATATCCACCATGATGCTGGTGACATAATTGGCGTAGAGGTTGGTATTGACCTCTACCACAACCCCATCCTTTACTTCGGGATCCAAGACAAGAGGCTTGACTCCGGTTGAGGTGGCAAGGGTGGAGTTATTTCCGAACGTGATTTTGATCTTCCGCATCACACCGGCCGGGAAGTACTGATCGGTAATCTGTTTTGACTTACCGTTAGAGAGCGGCAACACATCGAACACCCCTCCGTTGAAATCGAGCGTAGTCCATTTTTCCTCGTCGCTTGTGTTATCGGTTGTGGCAACTTCGATCTTCTGGATGTCGACATTGAACTCCGACACCACCAGGGTAGCTGCATCCGTAAGATTTATCCTTAACCGGGTGGCGTTGATACTCGGATCGTTATTCGCGCATCCCGTGAATGAGAGCACGAAAAGTAAAAGAGAGAGGAGGGTCAGAGAATCCTTCATGCGTTATTTGTTTGTCGCAAAGATAGCGAATAGTTGTTACGGATAGTTCTTTTTATTTCTCAAAATGCATACCTTTGTAAATTATGAGACATAACATATCCGCCATCATCATTTTTGCCCTGATCCTCTCATTGGGAGCAGCGTGCAACCGGAAAGCGAAAGTGTCCGACAACAACCAGGAGCAGTCGACGAGCGTCGTTGAAAAAATGGAGCAACAGTCGAGAGATCTCCACGACAAGTTAATGTCGTCCTTCAATCCCAACTGGGAAGTGGAGGAGCCTGCAGCTACCGACTATCCGGCTTACTATGGCGGCTCGTTTATCGACAACGAGGGGAGATTTGTGGTCTGCATCGTCGGAAATCCGGAACAGTACCGCCCGGTATTGGCTTCGATACTTGGAACCAACGATTTTCTGACCGAGTCGTGCACCTATTCCTACCGCGAGATGATGCAGGTGATGGATCGTATCGACCAGTTCCTGAGTAATCCGGCTGTACCTGCCGACCACCCCTTCCTGGCCCGTTTTGCCGGCGCTGGGGCCGATGTTTTTGAAAACCGGGTGGTTGTACGGCTGACAGACTTGAACAACGATGCCATCCAATCTTTCAAAAGGGATATTTCAACCTCTCCAGCAGTTAAATTTGAGCAGGGAGAGATTCCGGTCATGATGTAACAACGAATAGAATTCATATAGAGATGACAAATTACAAAAACGAAGATGCGGTTGTCCTCTTTTCGGGAGGACAGGACTCTACCACCTGTCTGTTCTGGGCAAAACAGACCTTCAGGAACGTCGAAGCATTGTGTTTTTCCTACGGTCAACGCCACTCGCTGGAGATAGAGGTTGCTAGGAACATTGCCAAGATAGCCGAAGTCTCTTTCCGGCTGCTCGATGCCTCCGTGATCTCCCAACTTTCGCCCAATTCATTGACCGACTCCTCCATCGTCATGGATGAAGAGCAGCCGGCAGGATCATACCCCAATACGTTTGTGCCCGGACGGAATATGTTGTTCATCACGTTTGCGGCGGCCATTGCCTATGCAAAAAATATCCGCCATCTGGTAACCGGCGTCTCGGAAGCCGACTACAGCGGTTATCCCGACTGCAGGGACACCTTTATCCATTCGTTGAATGCAACAGTCAACCTCGCGATGGATAAACATTTCATCATACATACCCCTTTGATGCACAAGGACAAGGTAAAAGTATGGGCGTTTGCCGACGAGCTTGGGGTTTTCGATATTGTAAGGAACGAAACGCTCACCTGCTACAACGGGATCAAGGCCGAAGGATGCGGGCACTGTCCGGCATGCAAGCTGCGCAACCGGGGATTGCAGGAGTATCTCGATCAAAGAAGTAAATCTATTTAAACAACCGAAAAGATGTCTCAAACTGAAAATTTAAGCCTTCTCGGCAAGAAAACAGCATACAGGCAGGATTATGCCCCCGAGGTACTGGAGGCATTTGAAAACAAGCACCAGGGTAACGACTACTGGGTGACTTTCGATTGTCCTGAGTTCACAAGCCTCTGTCCCATCACCGGGCAGCCCGACTTCGCAACCATCCGGATCGATTATATTCCCGATGTGAAGATGGTGGAGAGCAAGTCGCTGAAGATCTACCTGTTCAGTTTCCGCAATCACGGCGCCTTCCATGAAGATTGCGTCAACATCATCATGAAAGACCTGATTGGACTGATGGATCCGAAATATATCGAAGTAACCGGAATTTTCACCCCGCGCGGCGGCATCAGCATCTATCCCTATGCCAATTATGGCCGTCCCGGTACACGTTACGAGAAGTTCGCCGAACAAAGGCTATTCAACCATTCAATTCCCATAAATAGACCATGAATATGAAAAATTACTTGTCACGACGTAAGTTCATCCAGGCATCCGTTGCATTGGGTGTTGGTTCCATTCTGCTGCCAGAAAACACATTGGCGCAAAAAGTAGTTTCCAAACCGGAAGAAAAAACAACCTTGAAAGGAAAGAGGGTGTTGTACCTTTATGGCGGCTGGGACGGTCATGAGCCCAAGCAGTCGGTAGATATCTTCGTTCCATGGCTCCGGTCAGAAGGTGCGGAGGTGATTCTTTCAGACAGTCTCGATTCCTATACCGACAAGCAGCTGATGGATTCGCTCGATCTTATCGTTCAGATTGTCACGATGGCCAAGATCTCCGGCGAGCAGGAGAAGGGGTTATTGGAGGCCGTCACTAACGGATGTGGCTTCGCAGGCTGGCATGGAGGCATTGGAGACTCATTCCGGGAGAACACCGAATACCAGTTTATGGTAGGCGGGCAATGGGTAGCACATCCGGGAGGAGTGATCGATTACCGGGTAAGGATTACCGATCGCAAGGATGAGGTAACCCGGGGATTGAACGATTTTGACATGCACTCCGAGCAGTACTACGTGCACGTGGATCCCAACGTAAAGGTGCTTGCCACTACGGCCTTCACCGGGGAACACGCCTCCTGGATCGATGGATGCATTGTACCGGTTGTATGGAAGAAGTATTATGGGAACGGACGGATCTTCTACTCTTCACTGGGACACGTGATGGCCGATTTCAACGTCCCGCAGGCCCTGGAGATCCAAAAACGGGGAATCCGATGGGCTGCGGAAAGCAAATACCAGCCGAAAGAGAAGTGGATCACCCCCATCTATAAATGAGCACTCAATTGCCCTTGGGCTCGTAATATCGTACCCAGTCGACATAGATCTCCACTGGCAGCTCGTCGGGGTTGACAGCCCCTACCCAACTGCCGCCCAGTTGCATGTCGAGTAGCAGATAGAACTCTTGATCCGCGAATGGAAACTGTCCCTCGTGGTCGGTTTTTATTCGTGGATAGTTTTTTGTCCGGGTGTCGTTTACGTAAAAGACCAGGCTGTCGGGATACTTTTCCAGGGCATAGACGTTGTAGTTATTGGGGTTCATGCCTACGATGGAACTGGCGGGCGGGTTGAGCCGCAGGCTGTCGGTCTGGGTATACCGGGAATGTACGGTCTGGTAAATGAGCTTGTCGTGACTCAGCCGTTCCATGATGTCGATCTCACCACCGTCGGGCCACTTGGCATCATTCGGCAGCATCCAGAATGCAGGCCAGGCTCCTTTCGCCGGATTCAGCTTTGCCCTGATCTCCAGCCGGCCAAACCCGAACGTCCGTTTGCCCTTGGTGTAAACCCCGCCCGTAAGAAATGGCGCCGTATCGTTAGGCAGTACCTCATTGCGGATTCCCCTCAGCACCAGATTACCCTCTTTCACCTCGTAGAGTTTGTCGTAATCACTCATGTAGTTGTTCCAGTCGCTTTTTCCACGCGGAATCTTGGCCCACTTGGTTGTGTCGAGCTGATTTCTCTTGAAGTCGTCTTCCCAAACCAGAGTCCATTTGGCCTCCTTGGGATCGCTCTTTTTTTGTTCGGTGCAGGCAGAAAGAGTTAACAGCAGGCCCGGTACGAGAGCCAGAAGAAGAAATTTTTTCATTGTTCCGGAATTTTAATTGTGCACAAATGTAAGAAAAAAATTACAGTTCCCTGTACTTGCAACAACCGGGCAAGGCATCATAGACATCGTCAGGAGCCTTATCCCTCTCGGTGTCGTGACCTACAGCGGCGAGCGCCTTGCTTACGGCATCGACGGAGGTTTTTGATTCATCGAAATGAAAATGGAGCTGCTCCTTCTCCAGGTTATACGAAGCCGAAGTGACTCCAGGAATGGAGTTGGCCTCCTTTTCAATCCTCTCCTTGCACATTTCACAACTACCCCTTACTCCCAGCAAAGCATGCTTGTCGTGATGCGCCACCTCTTCAGACTGGGCGTTTGCCGGAGCATCCTGGCCAGATTTTGAGCGGTTTGAACTGCATGAGGCAAATGTTATAAACAGGGCTATTACCATTAAATAGAGATACTTATTCATATTTTCCGAATTAAAGATTTTTATTGATCCAAATTGTAATCGAGATGTAATTGATCTACTATTAACACGGGAAAGAGTCCTTTTGTTGTTGGACCGCCCTCATTTTAATCCGACATCGGAGTTAAAATCGAAGAGATTCTGGATACAAACAGTTAAAATAATTACCTTTGTTTCATTATCGGTAAGGAAAATGAAATCCCGGTCGCTGAAAAAATTCATCTATCTCTCCATTGCCGCGGCAGTGGTTACCATCGGTTTGAAGTTTACCGCCTATCTAAAGACCGGATCGATGGGTTTCTACTCCGATGCGTTGGAGTCTCTGGTAAACTTGTTTGCGGCAGTTATCGCCCTTGTACTGCTTCAGATCTCAGAAAAGCCCGCTGACGAAGGACATGAATATGGTCACGGCAAGGCCGAATATTTCTCCAGTGCCATTGAAGGAGCACTTATCCTGATAGCCGCCTTCAGCATTATCTACAGCTCCATCCTGCGAATTATGGATCCGAAGCCCCTGGAAAGCCTGGGCATCGGAACACTCTTCTCTCTCGCTGCTTCAGCAGTAAACCTCCTTGCCGGTTTGCTGCTGATCCGGACCGGAAAAAAAGAGCAGTCGATAGTGCTTGAAGCTGACGGGAAGCACCTGATGACCGATGTGTGGACATCGGCAGGCGTAATTGCTGGTGTGCTGGCTGTAAAGTTTACCGGATTGCTGGTTCTTGACCCCATTATCGCCATTGTCGTGGCATTGAATATCGTCTATACCGGATACCGACTCATCGGACGGTCGGCCAGTGAACTGATGGACGCCTCCATTCCGCAGGAGGAGATCAGGCAGATTACCGACTACTTCGATTCACTGAAAGGGAGAGAGATCGATTACCACTCACTGTTGACACGCCAGGCCGGCTACCGGAAATTCATATCGTTTCATCTACTGGTTCCCGGCAGATGGACGGTGAAGGAGGGTCACGATTTCGCAGAGACCATCGAACAGGAGATCGAGAAGATGTTCGACGGAACAGTCACCGTCACTACCCACATTGAACCCATCGAAGATCCGTTATCGCTCAATGATATCAATATCGACCGGAGTTTCTATTCCACACTTTCTGCAGAACGGAAATAGGAGGCTCCACCGCGGGGTAATCCTTAATGTTAAAACCTAGCAATCTCCTTTTTAAATCGCTGCAGATTGTGGCGTGGGCAATTTTTGTGGGTCTGATAGCCAGACATCTATCTTCAAGAAAGGGATAGATCTTCAAAACAAAACGATTTAACCGTTTAAGGTTCAGCACGCTCGAGGCCATTTGTGAAGCGTTGAACTGTCAACCGGGAGATACAATTGATAATTTCTTTTCAAACGTCTGTTTAGAGATAAAAGTAACCCCCAAAAGTTTTTTGTCTAACTTTTGGGGGTCCGTTCACGGCGTTATATATCACCGTTATGCAATAGCGCTTCCGATAAGGAAGGCTGCAGCAAGAGCCACAATGGCATAAAGCTCGGGGAAAACGGCAAGAATCAGCGTGTTACCGAAAGCATCGTGTCCCTGACCGATCGAAACAACTCCGTTGGCGCAAACCTGGCCTTGACGGATTGCCGATAACAACCCGATGAATCCCAAAGCCAATCCGGCTGCTAATGTAGCCATCGACTGGAAATAGGTGATTTCGGGTGTCAAGACTTTGAAAATGTTCTGAAACATGAAATATCCGGCGAAACCATACAACCCTTGCGTTCCGGGAAGAGCCGTCAACACCAGGAAGTTACCGAACTTGCCATCTACTTTCTTGGCAGCACCAATGGCTGCATTTCCCACAATTGTAACGCCATAAGCACTTCCAATGCCTGTGAGGGCCAACATAACCGCAATGCCGATATAGGCAATAAATAAATTAGTTTCCATAAATTGATTTTAGTTATTGTGTTTATTAATTTCTGAATTCTATTTGCTGAATGGGCGATACTTTTTCCCTCCGCCTTCAAATTCTGAATTTTTATAAAACTCAACAAAAGTAAGACGTACAGGGTGAACAATCGCTCCCAAAGTATTCATAAATATATTGATAGCATGACCGACAAGAAATATCAATAGATATACAATCGGTTTAGCAATAGCGTTATCTGGGCTCATGCCCGCTGCCAGGCTGTTGAAGACGCTCGCCAGTATTCCTCCCGACAACCCTAAGGCAAAGAGGCGGACATAGGAGAGGATATCACCCAGCAACCCGGTTGCCATATTGTAGCTCTCCCACAACCCGAGTCCCAGATTAACAAGGGGGTTCTTGCCGGGAGAGTTGTAGAAGAAGATCAGCAATGCGGCAGGCACCAGTACAGCCAGATGAACGGTACCGAACATCGGCACTTTTTCCGGCATCAGGGCTGCAACTATACAGCTTACCAGAAGTAAGATCCAACCGATGGTAGAGAGGGAGTATTTGAACCCTTGCTGTTTGATACGGTTGAAAACCTTCATGACCATACCGAATAGCACCTGTATGACACCGAGCACAAGCGACAAGGTAAACATCTGGTTGTTGTCGAAAAAGGCCTTTTCCTTTAACGTCTGAACAACAGGCCAGTCGAGATCATACAGGGCAAAACCGAAGAATCCGCCTGTCAAGAAACCGGTTACCACGGTAGATCCACCCAGCAGTTGAACCAACGACAGAATTGCCTTCATTGAAGAGTTCAACTTGTTTTTCTGGAGCAATTTTACCACCGTGGCTGCTACAAGGAGAAACAATCCATACCCGATATCACCGAGCGATAATCCAAAAAAGAGCATGTAGAACGGTGCGAAATAGGGTGTAAGATCAATCTCGTTATACTTTGGAAGCATATAGAGCTCGGCAATAGGTTCAAAGAGCCGTGCGAACCTGTTGTTTTTGAACTTGATGGGGACGTCGTCATCGGGTGTGGGATCGGCAACATCGAAATAGACAGTCTTCGATTCCAGGTAGTCGGAGATCTCCTGTAGGTTATCTTCAGGAGCCCAGCCCTGCAACAGCATCAGTTTGTCGTCTGCCAGCGAGGCGCCGCATCGACGCACCTTCTTGTAGTTGATCCGTTGTTCGATCTCCCTCATTGCCGCTTTCAGCGATGGCAAGTCCGCCGTAAGCGCTTTCAGTCTCTGCTCCTCTTCTTGAATCCGGTTGCGTAAAGTGGTGATCAGCTCATCCAGCTGAGCAAGCGACACCTCCGGGAGTTTCACTGCTTCCAGGTCGAGTTCGTCAGCAACATTATCGTTTTTGGAAAGGGTAATGAAATAGCTCCTGGAGGTTTCCCTTTTTACTACCACGGCATCGTAAACCGTTTCCCATTCGGGATTGTAGCGATTATCGGGAACAACAAAGAAATTCACTCTGTAACCGGCTCTCCTTAACCGTTCAATGTTTTCCGGATCGAAATTTCCCCAGGGGCGAAGCAGTTCACGCTCCTTGAGACTCACCTGCAATTGCTGGTTCAGTGTTGTGATTGCACCCTGGACAAGCTCGATCTCCCGCGGAATTGCCGATCCCCGTTCAACATCGGGCTCATTCATGGGAACCGGCGACTTTTTATCGATTTGCTTATTCAGTATCTTCTGTGCCTCCCCCAGCTGCTTCAGCCTGCTCAGGAGATCATTCAGTTCTCCGTCATCTTCAGCAAATCTGTCGGACGAAGCCACATGAATCAACCCCAGATCGCGCAACTCGTGCAGGAACGTATCGTAATCCCTGTGATAGGTAAGGAAGGTGAATTTTTTCATTCTCGCTATCATAAGCTCTCCTCCTCTCTCTTTTTCTCCAGATGGGCACGCATGATTTTTTGCGAGGATTTGGAGAGGTTCTCCTCATCCTCGAGGTACCGTTTGATTTTCCGGATGGCATCCTGATAACCGGGTATCTGCACTTTTTCGAAAAGGTTTACTTTCTGTGTCGTCTTTTTTCTTGCGTAGTCGAGCCGCTGGATCCTCAGTTCGTGAAAATCCCGCCGTATACCCAACTCAGCCAGTGTTTCGAGGGTCTTAACGCCATCCAGGTACCATTTAGGGCGATTAAAGAGACTGAACGGCTTGATGTCGAAATCTACCGAGTCGAGTATCGGGACCAGTACACCTGCAATCTTCTTTTTGGAGAGCTGGACATCTTTTACCCGAATCAAGCTGGCATCAAACTCAAGCCACATGCCCACCATCTTCTGGTAGGAAAGGATCTGCTTCTCGAGCTCCTTTTCCAGCTCTTCGATTTCATTTTTCGCCCTTTTCACCTCCATACGCAAAGCCGTCTCCTTGTTCTGTAACGTGGGAAGAGCCCGCTCGCGTATCTTCAGTTGTTTTTCCAACTGCTGGCGTGATGTTTTGTTATATTGAAATTTTATGGCCATATTTTCAGTAAACGTTACCTGTTACTGCTTCCAGTACTTCTCTACCAATTCCCGTTTCATGTTCACCTCCTGCGGGTTGAAATGTTTTGACAACAACTTCCAGGTTGTATCCAGCATCTCAACGGTATCGAGATTCACATCAATGGCAAGAATATACTCCGAGTAATCCCGAGCAAAGGATAATGCCCGCTGGTCGTAATCGGTAAGGTCGAATCCGTTTTCAAGCTTGGTCTTCGCGTTGGCAGCGTCGGCATAGAGACGTACCGCCGCGTTCATTACCTGCGGATGGTCCTCACGTGTCTTCTTGCCCTGTACCAGCTGTTTCAGACGCGAAAGTGAACGGAACGGGTCGACAATCACCTTGCCCACGTCGCTGTCACGGCGGAGGAAGAGCTGACCTTCGGTAATGTAACCGGTATTGTCTGGAACAGCATGCGTGATGTCGCCTCCGGAGAGCGTGGTAACGGCGATGATCGTGATCGATCCGCCGTCGGGAAACTGTGCCGCCTTCTCGTACACCTTGGCCAGGTCGGAATAGAGCGATCCTGGCATGGAGTCCTTCGACGGAATCTGGTCCATACGGTTCGATACGATAGAGAGTGCGTCGGCATAGGAGGTCATGTCTGAGAGGAGCACCAGTACCTGTTCATTCTTGTCCACTGCAAAGTACTCGGCTGCGGTCAACGCCATGTCGGGTACAAGCAACCGTTCAACTGCCGGGTCTTCCGTCGTGTTCATGAAACTGATGATACGGTCGAGCGCCCCTGCGTTGCTGAACACATTCTTATAATAGAGGTAGTCGTCGTTGGTCATCCCCATACCGCCAAGAATGATCTTGTCGGCCTTGGCACGAAGGGCTACCGTTGCCATTACCTGGTTGAACGGCTGGTCGGGATCGGCAAAAAACGGAATCTTCTGACCCGACACAAGGGTATTGTTCAGGTCGATTCCCGAGATTCCCGTAGCGATAAGTTCAGATGGCTGTTTACGTCTCACCGGGTTTACCGATGGTCCCCCGATCTGACGCTCCTCCCCTTCCGGAATAGGCCCTCCGTCAATGGGATCGCCATATGCATTGAAGAAACGTCCGGCAAGCTGGTCACCCACCTTCAGCGAGGGAGCCTTTCCGAGAAAGACCACCTCCGCATTGGTCGGAATCCCTTCAGTACCTTCGAAGACCTGAAGGGTAACCTCGTCGTTGATGATTTTCACTACCTGGGCCAACCGACCGTGAACTGTTGCCAGTTCTTCGTAACCCACATCGGTGGCTTTTACAGAACACGTAGCCTTGGTGATCTGTGTAATCTTGGTGTATATTTTTTGAAATGCTTTAGCCATAATCTTTCAGCTCTTGATTGATAGCAATCGGCTATCAATCGGTATAACTACTTGTTTTCCAGTTTACTTTTGATCAACTCATCCAGTTGTTTGCGATAATCGTAGAATTTTTCCGATTTGAACTCCGAGTAGTTCATCTGACGGCAGACATCGATCACTCTCTTGAAGTATTCGGCAACCTGATTGAAGTTCTCGAACTCAAATTCGGTCCGGCAAATATCCACCACCATATCCAGGATATACTTCTGCCTGTCGATCGGGGTAACCGAATCGATCTCGTCGAATGCATCCTGCTGCAGAATCACAAAGTCGATCAGTTCCGCCTTCCAGAAAGTGATATGGTAATCGACCGGAACGCCGTCGTCACCGAGGATATTGATCTGTTCGGCAATCTCCTTTCCGCGAAGCAACCTTGTTTTGATATCGTTCACTTTCGATGTCCAGTCGTCGGAGATCGCCTTGGAGATATATGCTTCAAATTCGGGATATTCAATATATTTCGAGTAGGACTCGATCGGGTTGATCGCAGGGTACCGTTTTCTGTCGGCACGGTCCTGTTCAAGCGCATAGTAACAGCGGGCCACTTTCTTGGTGTTTTCGGTAACCGGTTCCTTCAGGTTACCCCCGGCGGGCGACACCGTTCCGATAAAGGTGATGGAACCCTCCTTGCCGTTATTCAGGATAACATGTCCCGCACGCCCGTAGAAGTTCGAAATGATTGCCGACAGGTCCATCGGGAAAGCGTCGGGACCGGGAAGTTCCTCCAGACGGTTACTCATCTCGCGCAGCGCCTGTGCCCAACGGGATGTGGAGTCGGCCATCAGCAACACTTTCAAACCCATGGAGCGATAATACTCACCGATGGTCATCGCTGTGTATACCGAAGCTTCACGTGCAGCCACCGGCATGTTCGAGGTGTTGGCCACGATGATGGTACGTTCCATCAGTTTGCGGCCGGTATGCGGGTCATCCAGTTCGGGGAACTCGGTAAAGATCTCCACCACCTCATTGGCACGTTCACCACAGGCGGCAATGATCACAATATCTGCCTCGGCCTGTTTGGAGATGGCATGCTGCAGCACGGTCTTACCCGTTCCAAAAGCACCGGGGATAAACCCGGTTCCTCCTTCCACAATCGGGTTGAGCGTGTCAATCGTCCTGACGCCGGTCTCCAGCAGTCTATAAGGCCTGGGCTTCTCCTTGTAGAGGGTGATCGGCACCTTCACCGGCCATTTCTGGATCATGTTCAGTTCATGCTCCTTTCCATCCTTATCCTCTACCACCGCAATGGTCTCGCGGATGGTGTACTCCCCTTCCACAGCAATGCTTTTCAGTTTGTACTGACCGCGCATTGCGAACGGAACCATGATCTTGTGGGGCTGGAAGTTTTCATCCACTTCACCCAGCCAGGTTCCGGCGGCTACGGTATCACCAACCTGTGCAATAGGCTTAAAAGCCCATTTCTTCTCTTCGTTGAGCGGGAAGGTGTACTGTCCCCTTTTCAGAAAGATACCATCCATCTTGTCCAGGTCGTTCTCCAAACCGTCCAGGTTTCGCTCGAGAAGACCGGGGCCAAGGACTACTTCGAGCATATGTCCCTGAAACTCCACCTCGGTGCCAACCTTCAGTCCGCGTGTGCTCTCAAAAACCTGAACGTAGACGTTTTTTCCGATAACCTTGATGACCTCCGACATCAGCTGCGTACCGTCAAGGTTGATGTAGGCAATTTCATTCTGCGCAACAGGACCATCCACTTCCACGATCACCAGGTTGGAAATGATCCCCTTTACTGTTCCTTTTGTCATATTGTGTTTGTACTTTTAATTTTGTCGATAGATGTTACTCTTCCGGCATTTTTACCTCGCTTTTCAATCCAGCAATCAGTCCCCGGAAGATACGTTCACCCTCTTCTGCATTCAGTTTTACCCAACGCTCCAATATCTGGAGCTTGCACAGGTAGGCAAAAATATACTCTATATTGAAATAATCGAAAACAGTGTTCTCTTCCAGCCAGTCCCAACGGAATTTGTCCATTTTCCTCTCCCGCTCATAGATATCACTCTCCTCAGAAATCCGTACAACGGTGTCGAAAATCTCCAGTTCCTGGCTTAGACCAAAATCGCGTGCATTTGCATTCTCACGGATCAGCCTGGCCACCTGGTTGTTGCCGACCACCACCCGGGTTACATCCATGCCGTACTTTCGGGCATAGATGGCCGACAAGAGGTTGCCGATATTCAGGTTGAGTTCAAACCAGCGCGACATGAGCGAATTCTTCACCTCAATGCCATAATCCATATACAACGAGGAGATCAGGTCTTCCCACAACCGGTTTTCGTCCTGAGCCTCCTCATTCAGCCAGGTTCGGATGAACTCCTCATAAAAAGCGGGGATATTCCGGTTTTTAAGCGGCAGATCCTCCCTGATCCTCCCGATCGTCTCCTGAATCTCCTCACGGGAGATGCTTCCCATCGGATTCAGCTCGCTATCCTTGTTCTTTAACAATTGCAGGAGGTTGTCGTTGTCATACTTCAGGAAGTATTTACTTAACAACCGGTTATCATCCGGTTTCAGTTCTCCGTCCAACATCTCCTTGAACTCTTCCACCGTAAACGGAAGCTTCATGCTGTCGAAAGAGAAATCGGGCAACCCTGCTATAAAACAGTAATATTGATGTTTAAAAAGCATATGTCCTTGTGAGTTTGTAATTCAACGGTTCCGGGAAAATGCGCTGCGCTTCCATGAAATAATGTCTGATCTCAGGAAACTCCATGCGAGGAGGCCGAGCCAATGACTTCCAGATTACTCCTGAACAAATCAGTCAGAAAAGCAGCCGCTGTATCTGTGGACGAAGGAATTGACGGAAATATTCAATGAACTCCTCTTCTCCGAATTTCACCCGGTAGGTACCATCCTCCGGAGAGAGGATAAAACCGGTCTTCAGTCCATTCACCGATTCTATTTTCACTCCTTTTTCGAGCAACTCTTTTGCTTTTCCTGCAATGTATTGCTTCAACTCCTCGGAACGCTCGACCCCGATAGTTAATGTTTCATTTTTCGACCAGTTCTGCACCAATTCAGTAATCAGCTGTTGCATGAATCTCTTGTCTTCAACGGCAATCTTGACATTGGTTTCTGAAAGTTTACCGGTCACCAGGTTGGTAATTTCGCTTTTTAAAGCCTCCAGTGCCTGGGATGCAAAAAGCTTCAACTCCGATTCCGTGTTTCTTTTCCACTCTTCGGTCTCTTTCCTTGCCGATGCAAGGATCTGTTCCGCCTCTTTTTTCGCTTCAGCCACTATCTGATCACGTGTAGCCTTTGCTTCGGCAATGATCATCTCGGCTTCTTTCTTTCCTTTTTCTACCCCTTCCGAGTACAATTTAGAGGTAATTTCCTGAATCTTGTCCATAAAAATTTTTCCGTTATTGTGCAATAAGGTTAATCTCTTATTGACGCCCAAATTATGAGGACAAAGATACAAAAAAGGGAAACATGCGTTGCACAATAATTTCGTTTATTTTTCCATTCCTGCCAACGACGGCTTTTTGATTCGGTGGTTTATATTATTTTTGTGGTCATGGACAAAAAGATCTTCCGGCTGGCCCTTCCCAACATCATCACCAATATCACCGTTCCGCTGCTGGGCATGATCGATATTGCCATTGCGGGACACCTGGGTTCAGCGGTATATATCGGTGCAGTGGCGTTAGGGGCCAACATCTTCAACATGATCTACTGGAATTTCGGATTTATCAGGATGAGCAGCAGCGGTTTTGCCGCACAGGCATACGGAGCCCGGAACTTTACCGAAGCGATGAACGTGTTGATCCGATCTCTGATTGTGGGCATGGGAATCGGTCTGCTGATTCTCCTGCTGCAATATCCGATCGGAAAATTTGCCATAAGCCTGATACAGTCCGGCGAGGAGAGCAGGGCTGCCGTGGAGACCTATTTTCGCATGTGCATCTGGAGCGCTCCGGCGGTGCTCGCAACCTATGCGTTCAAGGGTTTTTTCATCGGGATGCAGAACGCGAAGACCCCGATGGTGATCGCTATTCTCAACAACCTGTTGAATATTGCTCTCAGTGCAACTTTTGTATTCGGTTTTGGCATGAAGGTCAAGGGAATCGCACTCGGGACGATGTTGTCGCAGGTAATCACGCTTGCCGTATGCATATTGATGTGGCTGAAGTTCTACGGCAGACTGAGGAGATATATCGTCGGTCCTTCCATCCTGGACGTCAAGGCCCTCCGCTCCTATTTTCGTGTCAACGGTGACGTATTTGTCCGTACCTTCCTGCTGACGCTGGTCACCACCTTTTTCACCTTTGTATCGTCTGGCATGGGCGATCTGATCCTGGCCGCCAACGCACTGCTGATGCAGTTCTTCATGTTCTTCTCCTATTTCATGGATGGATTCGCCTATGCCGGTGAGGCGCTGACCGGCAGGTATCTGGGAGCTAAAAACCGGGTATTGCTTGTCCATATGTTAAAACGACTCTTTTTCTGGGGATTTATAGTAAGTGGCTTCGCGGTTGTCGTTTACCTCTTCTTCCCCGATCCGATTCTGCGACTGCTTACCAACGACAAGGAGGTGATCGCGGTTGCCAGATCGTTCCTGTTCTGGACAGTGCTCATCCCGATAACCGGATTTGCCGCTTTCCTCTGGGATGGTGTTTTCATCGGAGCAACCGCCTCGAAAGCGATGCGCAACGCCATGATCCTGGCAGCTATCGTCTTCTTTGCCTGTTACTATCTCACCACACCATTGCTGGGGAACAACGGGCTATGGCTGGCCTTTATCCTATACCTCTCAGTACGAGGCATCACCCAGACCGTCTGGGCACGAAAATCACTGCGGTTGGGGTGAGATTGGAAGCCCCAAATTTCACAGAGAGAGTTGAAGTTAGAAAATGAACCTGAACCACTCGGGAAACCATCCGGTGAGAAATTGTTCCATGTTATCATCATAGAGGGCCTCTGCCAGGAATTCCGTTCCGTTCAGATCTCCCAAAGAGTAAGTAGTTGATAAGTAGTTTTCCCTGATATTCACAAAAAACCAAGTCGGAATTGTTGATTTTTTCAGCCATGTCGATCTTTTTTTGCAACTCTGGTGGAAGTTGATTATTGGCTATCTGTTTCTCTTCGTCAGAAGCTTTCAATACCGGATTTAAGGGAGTGGCCTCTCAATGGATCAGATCCTGCGATCTGACGACACGCATCTCATAACCCACATGTGCTTCCAGATTGAAGTTATAACACCAACCGTTCAGGTATCGCAGGCAGTGAGGAGCGGTCTACCGGTCTTTCGCATAATTGTGTTCGGGAGAGAGTATCTCCCACCATATTAGATCTTCTGAGACCACAAACAGTGCGGTGAAAGCTTTTCCTGCATAGGCAGCAGGTTTGCCAATATGGTGACGCCCATGCCTCTCTACGATCTCACATCAACAAATATATGAACATATTCAAATCAGCAATGATCAAAAACCGCCAAATCAACTCTTTTTTTTTAGTAATTATCTGTCTATCGAACGGAAGAATTATAAATTTCTGTACCTTTGAGTTCGGATCGTACCGGTTGTTGAAACCGGATATGGTCGGAGAACATTACGAACGCATGAAATTCAACAATAAAAATTCAACAATCATGAAGCAAAAAATTGGAATGATTACTCTGCTCTTCCTGTCGGTTGCTTTTTACGCAACATCACAGGAGATCATTGCACACCGCGGATATTGGAAAACCGACGGTTCAGCACAAAACTCGATAGCCTCATTGGTAAATGCCGATGCCCTGAAGGTCTACGGCTCGGAGGTCGACATCTGGCTTTCCTCTGATGGTATTCCGGTAGTCAATCACGACGCCGATATCATGCTCGACGGAAAGAAAGTGTCGGTGCAGGAGACCCCTGCCGCTACGCTCAGACAGGTGAAACTGGCGAACGGGGAACCGATGCCTACCGTGGAAGAGTATCTGGCTGCATTTGAAAAATGCGGTAATACCAGGCTGATCGTCGAATTCAAGACACACAAGAAAAAGGAGGCGGAAGACGAGTTGGCAGAGAAGGTGATCAAGATGGTACACGCCAGGGGGTTACAAAACCGGGTAGAGTACATCTCGTTTGGCATCAATCTTGTCAACCAGGTGAGGAAGCTCGATCCTGCCGCACCGGTCTATTACCTGAACGGAGATCTCTCACCCCGGGTAATCAAGTCGATGGGTGCCGCCGGCATCGACTATCACTTCAGTGTGGTGAAAAATAATCCGCATTGGGTAAAGGAGTCGCACGATCTGGGACTGAAAGTGAACGTTTGGACAGTAAATAAAGCGGAAGATATCAAGGAGATGATCGACCTGAAAGTCGACTACATCACCACCGACGAGCCATTGCTGACCAGGAAACTGATTGAAGAAGCAAAATGACACTACAAGAACAACTGATACGGGCGACCGGAATTGCAGCCGAAGCACACACGGGACAATTCGACAAGAACGGACAGCCCTACCTGGGACATGTTGTGCGGGTAATGAGTGCCGGCCATACCCTGAAAGAGAAGATTGCCGGTGTACTGCACGATGTGGTGGAGGATTCCGCCTGGACATTTGAAGCGTTGACAAATGAGGGTTTCTCTCCAGAAATTGTGGAGGCCGTGAAGGCATTGACGCACGACGAATCGGAAACATACGGGGAGTATCTGGTGCGCCTGGCGAAAAATCCGTTGGCCGTCAGGGTGAAGCTGAACGACCTGACTGACAACATGGATATCCGTCGACTGAAAGAGCTCGACGATAAAGCCGTCGCCCGTATCAGAAGATACCTGAACGCATATAAATTCCTTACAGAATCCCCTACCCTTCAAACCGAATAATGGCCGGCATCTACATCCATATCCCATTCTGCAAGACGAGGTGTATCTACTGCGACTTCTACAAGGAGACCGATGAGAGCCAGATGGATGCCTTCACGGAGGCTATCTGCAGAGAGGCCGGTTTACGGAGAGACGAAGTGAAAGAGCCGGTGAGGACCATCTATTTCGGTGGCGGTACTCCCTCTAGATTGAGCAGGGATCATTTCGAAGAAATTTTCAAGCGACTTGCAGCGCTGTTCCAGATCGATCCAGATGCCGAAATCACACTGGAGGCCAACCCGGACGATCTGACGGGAGATTATGCAAAGCTTCTGCAGGGGCTGCCCTTCAACCGGATCAGCATGGGAATCCAGAGCTTCGACGACAAAGAGTTGAAGTTCCTGAGCCGGCGCCATTCAGCCCAACAGGCGGTCAGTGCGGTAAAGCATTGTCGCGATGCAGGGTTCGGAAACATCAGCATCGACCTAATGTACGGCTTGCCTGGTCAAACGCCCGAAAAGTGGAGAGAAAACCTGATACAGGCCTGTGAACTGGATATTGAACATATTTCGGCCTATCACCTGATCTATGAGAAACAGACTAGGCTCTACACGCTACTGCAAAGGGGACGGGTGCAACCCGCGACCGACGAGACCAGCAGGGAGATGTTCTCCATGCTGATCGACATGCTTGCCCTGAACCGATTTGAGCATTACGAGATTTCCAACTTCGCCAGGAACGGAAAATACTCCGCACACAACACCTCCTACTGGAAAAACGAGAGATATCTCGGGCTGGGTCCCTCTGCCCACTCGTACGACGGGGAGAGCAGGTCGTGGAATGTGGCCTCGCTAGAGAAGTACATCACTGCAATCGGGGCAGGTGAACTCCCGCAGGAGAGGGAGCGGTTGACCCATTCGCAGCAATACAACGAGTTTGTACTGACCGGGTTACGGACAATGTGGGGAGTGGATCTGCTCCTGCTGAAGGAGCAATTCGGACAGGAGATGTACGACTACTGCCTGCAGAATGCACGGAAGTTTATCCGGGAGAATCTTTTGACCATCAAGGAGAACTCATTGATACTTAGCCGGGAAGGAATCTTCATCTCCGACGGGATCATGAGCGAACTGATGTGGGTGGAGTAGATCACCTGCGGCGATAACGGGAGAGCCAGCTATCGAGGCTGTCCAGCAGGATGGGCGACTCTTTCCGGACTGCCCACGACTCCAGTTGCGTGAAACTGATATCGGTCTCCACATCAATTTCAACCATCCTCTCTGCAAGTTCCCGGGCAGCGATCTCATCGCAAACCGTAAAATCGATATCTCCACCGGCAACCATCATTACAAGCTGCTCCGTCTCATACAGGTCGTTCTGTTCCACAAAAATGGTGTCGCCAATCTCATGGGAGAGGTTTTGCAGGCGCAGGATTACCGGCGAGTTCCGGTGTACATGGATGGTCCTCTTGGCCAGATCGAGGTGTTGACGGATAGGGGCGACTCCGTTGTTGAACTCCGCCTTCCGCTGCACCAGCACCTGCTTGTTCAGGTTGATCGACCGGGTAAAACCGAACTGCTGCCGCAACTCTGTATTTACTGGAATGTTCCGGGCAACAACATCATACTTTCCCTGCTTCAGTCCCTCGAGGCTCTTATCCAGGCCGTTTTCAAGGAAAATATTGATTTTTAAACCCCAATCCCGCTCCAGAATTTTTATAAGCTCATATTGAAATCCGGCGATGGTATCACCCGACACATGGTATCCGATTGGATCATAGCTGGTAACAATGTTGAGTTCGCCGCTTTCCACTATTTCCGGATAGTCCCTGGGCAAAACGGCACTCTTCCTGGAAAGGGAATATAGCATAACCATCAGGGCCAATACGATCCCCAGAAGTATGCTGTAAACAATAAGCATCCTTTTCGTTTTCACGGTCAAACAGTTTGTTTAATTGTGCAGGTCAACCGAAAGGCCCATTTTGAACATCATCGGATTTACCGGATAGTTGGGCAACGAGAAATATTCGCGCGGCTTCAATACGGCGGACGCAGCATTGTAGAGCATTACAAAAAAACGGGTCTGTTTCAGGTGCATGTTAGCGTATACAGTGGCAATGGGATAGTTACCAATCTCTTTCTCACGCTGGTTGTAGAACTGAAGCAAAGCCGGCTCGTAACCGGGAGAGAAATAGGTGGTATGATAATGGGCATCGACACCGAACTGAAAGGTCAACTCATTCACTATAAGCGCTTTCAAATACATATTTGAATAAACACTTAAAGAGGGCGCCGGTATTACCTCCTGATTGCTCGAGGTCTGGTAGACTACCCGATTATCCCAGTTGAATACACCCAGCCTTATATTCTGATCCACACCTGCAGTCAACACCTGTACGTTAGGAGCGTGTTGGGCAACCGTTCTCTCTTGATCGAAATAGATATAGTTCTGCAGATTTTCCACGCCTGCATTCACCGTAGTGTTCGTGAACGGAATATGAAGCCTGCCGCCGACAAATGCCCTGCGCACATCTTCCAACTCTTTATCCCACCAGAAATATTTGGAGTGATAATGTTTCTGAAGGTAATTCGGGGTGATGTTCCGGAGATAGGCATGACCACTCAGCTCGGTCCGCTTTCCGGCCAGGTTGAAGGCGGTCTCCACCTCTCCCTCCAGGTTCACCTCCCCAAGATCGGCTCCCGCCATGCCCAGGTTGGCCTGCAGGTTGAAACGGAAATGCTCTCCCTGCTGTTTGTTCAGTATCCCCCCGATAAAAAGGGAGTTTTCGCGGTGTTTGCTCCGGCCGATGTTACCGCCGACCGAGTCGATCATCGAGAAGTTCCTCACTTCATGTTCTATATACCCTGTCAGACCGAATTTCACCCATGGTTTGAATCCTTCACGAAGCGACAGTGCGACACTGTTCTTGAAGGATGAAAAGGTGACACTGTCGTCAACCGCCGTATTGTAATAACGGTTCGTATAGAACTGGTCGATACGTTGCATCGCCTGGCCCTCAATCGTTACCTGTGCCGTATCATAGGAGAGAAACCGCCGGTCCTGTCCCGTATAATGCGACGTAATAACGAGGCTCGCTACAGGCACGAACTTGCCGCTGCCAAGCGAATCTGCCGACCGGTCGTTATACCCGATATTGTACTTTCCGGAAAAGAAGAGATGGTTGGTCTTCATCTTGTTCCAGGTATTGGTGAATTTCACGGGAATGTCGCCTGTCGAGAAGTTCTCGCCTACCGATTCCGGATCGAGGATGAACCGCTCATCGGTAATTCCACCATTCTCAAACTGCTTTACGGTGGAGGTCGACGCCAGAAGATGGCTCTCGAACTTGTCGCTCAGGTAGTTTCCAAAAAGAGACCAGTCGTTGTGCTTGTTCTCCTGCGACCTGTATAATCCTTTTGCACTGATCAGGTCACCCTCTATGCCCGCATTGAGACGTTTTCCAAAGTTGGTCGTCAGCAACGCTTTCAACCGTTGCTCCTTTACCGGTCGGCTACCCGCGGTCTGATAAGTGAGGTTGGCGTACGGTACCCGCGTATTGTAGAAAAGGTGTTGTTCGGGCGACTTATTGTAGGGTCTGTAAGCATCGTAAAACGGGAAATGGCTGGTTTCGTCTCGTTCGAAAAATATTTTCGAGATGAAGGGCGATCCGATCGGTCCCAAATATCCGCCTGCAACCGAATATCCGTCGGGGATCGTGGTCTGCTGGTAATTGTGCTTCAACGTGTCCATGGCTGCGACAAGGCGGTCGCCGCTTCTGGGGTGAAGATACCAGACTGTAGCAGCAGGCAGTACCAGGTTGACGGTGTCGAACGGCTCTTCCATTTCATGTTGATGATCATGTGGAGCCTGTCGGGGTGTCACTTGCAACGAATCAGGCAAAATAACACGCGCCTGAGCCATCGATTCGGAGACACAGACGGTTATCCATAAAACTATGAATATGATTTTTCTCATCGGGTGCAAACTTACATAAAATTTGCGATATATAATTTAGGAGATCCCATTTTTTGGGTCAATTGCCCCCTCTAGAAGGGTGTCGGGAGGTAGAGCGAAAAGTGAGAAACGGTGTCGACGGCAACTTTTTTTGGCCAGAGTTAAAAATAAATGGCAAATTTTGCCCCTTGTTAAAATTATTCTATTAACTTTGCGACATTAAATGAGATAAAATGAAAGTAAACAAGCTTCACCATCATCATTTTCATACTTGCTGTCAGGCGAGGTGATAAGGATATGTAGAAGCATCAATCCACAATATTGACCCGTCTGAAGATTTCAGGCGGTTTTTTTTTATTAACACCCAAGCGGTTGAAAAACGCTTGCACAAAACAGATACAGATGGAAAAGCTGAAAATAGCCATCCAGAAAACAGGGCGACTGAGTGAGAAATCGTTGCAGTTGCTGAGCGAATGCGGTATCAAGGTGTCGAACAGCGACAGGAAGCTGAGGACGGAGGCCCGCAATTTCCCCATGGAGATTCTCTTTCTGAGAGATGACGACATTCCGCAATACGTTGAAAACGGCGTTGCTGATATCGGTATTCTGGGAGAGAACGAAGTGTGGGAAAAAGAGAAGGAGGTGGACGAGATTGAGAAGCTCGGTTTTGGTAACTGCAGGCTCTCGCTGGCGATTCCCAAAGATGAGGAGTATACCGGTCTGGAATATTTCCGAGGTAAGCGGATTGCCACCAGCTATCCCAAAATCCTTGGGAAATTCTTCAGCAAGAAAGGCATCGATGTGAAGATCGAGGAGCTGGGGGGAAGTGTGGAAATTGCGACCGGAATCGGCCTGGCCGACGGGATCTTCGATATAGTAAGCACCGGTAGTACATTAATAATGAACGGATTGAAGGAGGTGGAGGCGATCATCAAGAGCGAGGCAGTGCTGATTGCAAACAAGCAGCTCACTCCTGCCCGTCGGGAACTCCTGGAGAGGCTTCTGTTCCGTATTAGGGCCTACAAGCGGGGAGTGGAAAGCAAATATATCGTGATGAACGCGCCCAATTCGTCGATTCCAAGGATCTGTGCCATTCTTCCGGGAATGAAGTCGCCCAGTATCCTGCCGCTTGCCGAGGAGGGATGGAGCAGTATCCACTCGGTGGTACAGGAAGACCAGTTCTGGGATGTGATCGATGCGCTGAAG
>MTKW01008120.1_pt1 | contig 27290 bp, 23 predicted proteins | sample 1042761 | NCBI WGS metagenome assembly MTKW01 (sample SAMN06205366, study PRJNA360243) | anaerobic digester metagenome | biome: Wastewater treatment plant; feature: Anaerobic digester sludge; material: sludge; isolation source: anaerobic digester fed with sludge from wastewater treatment plant ...
AGAACCGAACCCTCTTCATAGATTCCGACCTGTAAGCCGGCAGCCTCATTGAAAGGGATGTTCCCGATAAGAATACCAAAACCGATGGGAATTAACAGCAACGGTTCATATTCTTTTGATATGGCCAGATAAATAAAGATTAAGCCAACCAGAATCATGATGATATGACCGGAGCTGGCGTTTGCCATTCCGGTATAGTCCCAGAATGTTTTCAGGTTGTCGCTCAAAGACAAAAGTGTATTCATTTTCTCCTTGTTTATTCTATGGTTACTAATTCGGCTCCCTCAAGTACAGAGTCTCCTTTGTTAACCAAGATCCCTGTGATTTTACCGTTGGCGTTTGCCAGGATGTTGTTCTCCATCTTCATCGCTTCCAGGATCATGATGGTCTGTCCCTTCTTCACCGTATCTCCTACCTGGCACTTGATATCGAGAATAATACCCGGAAGCGGCGACTGTACAGTATTTTTTCCGGTAGTCTCTTTCGGTCTGGTCACAAGCGGAGTAGATGCAGTTTGTGGTGTAGGCGTGGTGATGGCCTGTTTCTTGATTTTTGAAAGCGGTTTGCTCTCCTTCTTCTCCAGTTCAACTCTATACGGTGTGCCGTTCACTTCAAGTTCAACGACTGAACTGTCCGAACTGTTGATAATCACGCGGTAGGGAGCACCGTTGATTTTATAATTAAATTCTTTCATAAGGAATGTTTCTTTCTGAATAAGTGGATTAATGAATTATCTACGGGGATCTTGACGCAAGGTGTAGAGTTTGGAACTCCAGGGTGAGTATTTGCGTTTCACTTCACTGATGGTAAGGATGGTGCTCTCCACATCGTGAACATCCTGGTTCAACTCATAGATTGCTGCAGATATGGCGGCTAATACTTCACCGGTAAGCAGGCTTTCACTTCTTACCGCCGACAGGGTTCCGGTGCTGGCCACCCGTTTGTTGGAGATTCTTTTTGCCGTGTTGCCGATTGCCCTGAATATGAGATAGAGCAGGAGCAATCCCACAAACACCACCAACATGGAGGTCATCGTCATTATAACCCCCCACGGGTCACTTTCACTCAATAGGGTGACTTTGGGGTTCTCTTCCAGAACTGCATTGTTGCTGCTTGGAGTCACCCTTTCAAGCTGGGCTGCCAAATAGTTTCCATCCTTGTCGTATTTGACGCCATCGGTAGGATAGCCATATGTCTTGTCCGTGGGTAATCCGGCCGGGATGACGATCTCGTCGAGCAGTGTCTTGCCGTCGTTCTCGTACAGCGCGATGTAATTATCCTTGGTTGGATCGAGCTTAAAATTGACATGGAATGTTCCGTTGAACGGTTCATTGTCTGCCCAGAACAAAACATGCTGACGGGGCGGGATTTTTGTGAGGACGTCCCCCCTGGGAATCGGATATTTCTTTGGATTGTTGGGGTCGTCGGTAAGAAATCTTCCACCCAGATCCTGAGTCTTATAAGTGTTGTTGAATATCTCGATCCATCCGTTTCGTTGCCCGAAGTCATCCATGTAACCGGTCTGGTTATCCACCATGACTTCATTGATCACCCAGTGTGGATTTTCATCCTTGACGGCGCAACCCACAAGCAGGATCAATGCAGACAAAAACAACAGTTGTTTAAATTTATTCATGCTGTTCTAAATTATAGTGGTAAATTATCGTGTTTTTTGGGAGGATTGATCAACTTCTTGGTCTGTAGTTGCTGCAATGCCCTGATTACACGGAAACGGGTATTTCTCGGTTCAATTACATCGTCGATATAGCCGTAACGGGCAGCCTCATAGGGGTTGGTGAAGAGATCGTTGTACTCCTTCTTCTTCTCTTCCACAACGGCCGCCACTTTTTCGGGATCCTTTTCGGCTGCAATCTCCTTGCTGTAAAGTACCTCTACGGCTCCTTCTGCACCCATTACCGCAATCTCTGCGCTTGGCCATGCGTAGTTGATGTCGCCACGCAGCTGTTTGCAACTCATTACGATGTGTGCTCCTCCGTAAGATTTGCGCAAGGTAACTGTCACTTTCGGCACGGTAGCCTCTCCGTATGCATAAAGCAGTTTTGCGCCATGGGTGATTACGCCGCCATATTCCTGTCCGGTACCGGGAAGAAATCCGGGAACGTCAACCAATGAAACGATGGGGATATTGAAGGCGTCGCAGAAACGTACAAACCGGGCTGCTTTCCGTGATGCATTGATATCGAGAACGCCTGCCAGGAACTTGGGCTGGTTGGCAACAATACCCACCGATTGGCCGTTGAATCGGGCAAACCCTACGATGATGTTCTTTGCATAGTCGGCATGTACTTCGAGGAATTCGCCATGGTCTACAATGGCACCGATCACCTCATACATGTCGTACGGCTTGTTGGCGCTGTCGGGGATAATCTCGTTCAGGCCATCCTCCAGCCGGTCGATCGGATCGGTGTTCTTGACCGTCGGCGGCTCTTCCAGGTTGTTCTGTGGAATGTAGGACAACAGTTTCTGGATGATCTGAATGGCATACTCTTCGGTTTGAGCGGAGAAATGGGCGACACCCGACTTGGTGGTGTGTACCGAGGCTCCTCCCAATTGTTCCTGGGTAACGTCTTCTCCGGTAACTGTTTTTACTACCTTGGGACCGGTAAGGAACATGTATGAGGTTCCCTGGGTCATGATATTGAAGTCGGTGAGGGCAGGCGAGTAGACGGCACCTCCTGCGCAGGGCCCGAAAATACCGGAAATCTGCGGAATTACACCCGATGCCAGAATGTTGCGTTGAAAAATCTCGGCATATCCGGCCAATGCGTTGATCCCTTCCTGGATACGTGCGCCGCCGGAGTCGTTGATCCCGATCACCGGTGCACCCATTTTCATGGCCTGGTCCATCACCTTGCAGATCTTTTTGGCGTGCATCTCGGACAATGAACCGCCTGAAACGGTGAAATCCTGTGCGAAAACGTATACCAGACGGCCCTGGATGGTACCATATCCTGTAACAACCCCGTCGCCAAGGAATTTGTTTTTTTCCATGCCGAAGTTGTGGCAGCGGTGCTCTACGAACATGTCGAACTCTTCAAAACTTCCTTCGTCAAGAAGCATGGCCAGACGTTCGCGAGCTGTGTATTTACCTTTTAAGTGTTGGGCTTCGATTCTTTTCTCTCCACCACCTAAGCGAGCTTTTTCCCGCAATTGAATAAGCTCTTTAACTTTTTCGAGTTGGATGCTCATAAGATTATTGTTTGTTGTGAATTAAATTTTGTGTTCAGTTGCTGCATCTGCCGCTTTTGTGCAACAGCGGGTTTACCCTTATTCCGGATGTTCGCACAGTTCAGTCAGGACACTGCCGGTGGATTTTGGGTGTAAAAAGGCGATGTTTAATCCTTCTGCGCCGGCACGGGGTTGTGCATCTATCAGGCGTACACCTTTTGCTTCAATCTCCTTAAGGGAATCGCTGAGGTTTTTAGTGGCAAATGCGATGTGATGAATGCCTTCACCTTTTTTTTCGATGAATTTGGCAACAGTGCTCTCTTCACTGGTAGGTTCCAGCAGTTCGATTTTTGTTTGACCGATCATGAAAAAGGCTGTTTTTACCTTTTGGTCTTCAACTGTTTCGATATTGTAGCATTTTAGACCCAAAACTCCCTCGTAATATGGTAGTTGCTCCTCGATGCTTTTAACGGCGATGCCGATGTGTTCGATGTGTGTTAATTCCATATCAATCTATTAAATATTTGTTTTATTTAAGAAATGCAAAGGTAAGGTTTTTAAGTTGTATGATAAAATTTATTTTCACGTTTAGATAGATGAGATCTTGAGAACCTCAAGCAGTTCTGGGCTGATCTCTCGATCCTTTTTAATAGCCCGTTTGAACGGCACATAGTCGATCTCGTTCTCCCGGATACCGATCATTACGTTGCGCTGGTTCTCCAGTAACGCCTGGATGGCAGCGACACCCATCCTGCTTGCCAGGATCCGGTCCTGTGCCGTAGGCGATCCGCCCCGTTGCAGGTGTCCCAATATGGAGACCCGTACATCGTACTGTGGATACTCCTTTTTTACCCTTTCCGCCAGGTTCATGGCTCCGCCGGTCACCTCGCTCTCGGTGACAAGAACCATGCTGCTGCTTTTCGACTTGCGGAACCCTTGATTGATGAGCTCCGCCAACTGATCCTTTTCAATGCTTATCTCCGGTATGATTGCCGCTTCGGCGCCGGAAGCTATTGCACTGTTGAGGGCCAGGTATCCGCAGTTTCGTCCCATTACCTCTACAAAGAAGAGCCGTTCGTGAGAAGTGGCCGTATCGCGGATCTTGTCCATCGACTCCATGATGGTATTCAGGGCGGTGTCGTAACCGATGGTGGTGTCTGTTCCGTTCAGGTCGTTGTCGATAGTACCCGGCAGTCCAACGATCGGAATGTTGTATTCGTTGGCAAATACACCTGCACCAGTCAGTGATCCGTCACCACCGATAACCACAAGTGCATCTATTCCATGACGTTGCATGTTTTCGTAGGCCGTCTTTCTTCCCGCCTCGGTCATGAACTCTTCACAACGGGCAGTTTTCAGTATCGTTCCACCCTTCTGGATGATGTTGCTGACGCTGTTGGTCTTGAATTCCTCTATTTCGTTGCTTATAAGCCCCTTGTAACCTCTGTAGATGCCAAAAACGCGCATGCCGTTAAAAATTGCAGCGCGAGTCACGGCACGGATGGCCGCATTCATGCCCGGTGCATCCCCTCCTGATGTGAGCACACCGATGCTTTTTACATTTGAATCCATATTGAAATTCGTTCGTTTTAAATTGGTTGAACCTGAATACAATCGGCTGCAAAGGTAGTTTTTTTTTAGGAGGCGTACAAAAAAAAGCTGCTTTAAAAAGCAGCTTTTTCAACTTCCGTTTCCGGTATCAATTCCTTTATCTTTTTGGCGACAGCCTCCATCTGCCACATGGGGGTTGAGGTTGCTCCGCAGATGCCGATGCTGATGTCGTCCCGGATCCATTCCGGGTTGATCTGGTCGGGATCATGTATCAGGTAGGAGTTCTCGTTGTGCTTTTTACATTCGGCAAAAAGAACCTTTCCGTTGGAACTCTTTTCTCCTGCGATGAAGATTACCAGATCGTGCTTCTTGGCAAACTCATGCATGTTCGGCACACGATTGGATACCTGGCGACAGATGGTGTCGTAGAACTCAAATGTCGCACCCTCTTTCATGCGCGATTTGATCAGCTCGCCGATCTCCTGGAATCCGTCGAGTGGCTTGGTCGTCTGAGAGAAGAGGCTGATGTCGCGTGAGAAATCGAGTTTCTCGATATCCTCTTTCTTCTCAATTACAATGGCCGTCTCATCTGTCTGTCCCATCAATCCGTTCACTTCGGCATGACCTTTCTTTCCAAAGATCACAATCTGTCCCTCTTCATCCTGTTTGGTGATGAACTTCTTTTTTATGCGTTTCTGCAGCCCAAGGACGACGGGACAGGAAGCATCGATCAGTTCGATGTTGTTCTCTTTCGCTATCTGGTAGGTGCTTGGGGGTTCTCCGTGGGCACGAAGCAGTACACGGACATTCTTGAGTTGCTTAAACTCTTCGTGATTGATGGTGATCAGGCCCATCTTGGCAAGACGTTCCACCTCCACATTATTGTGAACAATATCGCCCAAACAGTATAGCGTACCGCCTTTCTTCAGTTCCTCCTCTGCCTTGCTGATGGCTTTGGCCACACCAAAACAGCACCCGGACTGCTTGTCGATTTCAATTTTACTCATGTTGTGTTGTGATTTTGTTAAACATATCCATTGCCCATTGCAACTGTTCTGTTATCGTGACATTTGAATTGTCCAGTTCAATTGCATCGGGAGCTTTTCGTAGCGGGCTCTCCGAGCGTGTTGTGTCTCTTTCGTCCCGTTCGATGACGTTGGCCAGAGTCTCTTCGTAGGAGACAGGCGTGCCCTTGGCCTGAAGTTCTTCGAAGCGACGTCGAGCCCTCACTTCGGGGGAGGCTGTGAGGAAGATCTTCAATTCGGCATCGGGGAAAACCACGGTGCCGATATCTCTGCCATCCATGACCACTCCCTTCTTTTTCCCCATAGCCTGTTGCTGGCGCACCAGCTCCTTCCGTACAAACCCAAGGGTGCTTACGCGGCTTGCGCCATTTCCAATTTCGAGCGACCGGATCTCCCGCTCGACATTCTCGCCGTTCAGATAGGTCTCCTGTTGCCCTGTGGGAGCTGTCTCAAAGGAGATGACGATTTCTGAAATGTGCTTCTGTAAAGCCGCCTCATCAATTGTTGTATCGGTCATCCAACCATTGCGGTAAGCAAACAGGGCTACCGCCCTGTACATGGCCCCGCTGTCGATATAGGTATAACCCAACTCCTTTGCCAATCCTTTGGCTATAGTACTTTTGCCGCACGATGAGAAGCCATCCACAGCGATATTTATTTTTTTCATCCCTGTCGAAAAAACAATTGCTGACCTTGTAAACAACTACACAGTCGGAATGTTTTCGCAATTGCAAGGTTTTTCTTTAATCTTCGTCGGCCAGAAAGTTCGGATAGAGGTAATTTGTAGGTGGAACAAACGTCTCCTTGATGGTCTGCGGCGATACCCAGCGGAGCAGATTGAACAGTGAACCTGCCTTGTCGTTGGTGCCCGATGCACGGCCACCGCCGAACGGCTGCTGGTCTACAACGGCTCCGGTGGGCTTGTCGTTGATGTAGAAGTTGCCGGCAGTATGGGTGAGCCGGGTTGTCAACTTCTCGATATTGCTCCTGTTGCTGGAGAAGATCGCTCCAGTAAGCGCATAGTCGGTGGTCGTGTCGAGAATATCGAGCGTCTCGTCCAGCTTCTCCGGTTCGTAGAGATAAACGGTGAGTATGGGGCCAAACAGCTCTTCCCTCATCGTGACGTAGTCTGGCTTTTTGGCCAGGATAACGGTCGGCTCAATGAAATAACCTTTAGACTTGTCGCATTTTCCACCCATGATCACTTCGGCATCGGGCGACTGTTGTGCCTCGGCAATCTTGCCTGCCAGTTTATCAAACGACTCCTCGTCGATAACCGCGTTGATAAAATTGGTGAAATCTTCCGGTACGCCCATTTTTATCGACTGCAGATCCGCTTCCATATAACTGCGTACCTCCTCCCAGATGGTTGTGGGGATATAGGCCCGGGAAGCGGCAGAACATTTCTGTCCCTGGTATTCGAACGCTCCACGCGTAAGGGCGGTGGCCACCTCCTTGGGGTTGGCAGTTGCGTCGGCAAAAACATAATCCTTCCCTCCCGTTTCACCTACAATACGGGGATAAGACCTATATTTCTCCATATTCCCGGCGATGGTTTTCCACATCCCGTTGAATACAGCAGTAGAGCCGGTGAAATGGAGACCGGCAAATTCCCGATGATTGAAGATCACGTCGGCAGCTTCCTTGCCACCTGTGTAGACCAGGTTGATCACACCGTCGGGCAGTCCCGCCTCTTTCAACACTTGCATGATGAGGTGAGCCGAATAGACCGCCGTTTTCGACGGCTTCCAGACTACGGTGTTGCCCATCAGTGCGGGGGCTCCACCCAGGTTGCCGGCTATGGAGGTAAAGTTGAAGGGGGTGAGTGCGAAGACAAATCCCTCCAGCGGTCGCCAAACCGTACGGTTCCATGTTCCTGGAGCCGAATTGGGCTGCATGCCGTAGAGTTCATACATATTGCGTACGTTGAACCGGTAAAAGTCGACCAGTTCGCAAACGGCATCGATCTCCGATTGGAATGCATTTTTAGACTGGCCGATCATGGTGACGGCATTGAAATCGTACCGGTAGGGACCGGCAATCAGTTCGGCCGCCTTCAGGAAAATTGCCGCACGGCTTTCCCAATGCATCGCTTCCCAGGCAGGTTTTGCCTTGAGTGCGGCCTCGATAGCCATTTGTACGTGGGTTTTGTCGCCCTGATGATAATGTCCCAACAGGCGTTGATGGTCGTGCGGAGGGCGGATATCGGATAGATTTCCCGTCCGGATCTCTTTCCCGTCGATGATCATCGGGATCTCCAAACCTCCTCTATTCAGTTCAGAGAGTTTCTGCTTCAATGCTTCTCGTTCAGGTGATCCCGGTGCATAGCTTTTTACGGGTTCGTTCTTGATTTCGGGCAATTTGTAGACTCCTTTTGGCATAATGCGTACAATTTTTGTGCGGTTAATTATTGTTGTCACAAATCTACAAAAAAAGGTGGATAAGTGGGTTTTGTAGATGGATAAATTGTAAAAAATATAGCAAGCAGCTCTTGTGCAGGATCTCTAATGGTTGTTTGAGAAAGTTTTGGGAAATATTTTTTAACATTTTTGGAGCAGCGTTTCTATTATTTTTTCATCTATAATCTGTATTATTGTAACTTGGTTTTGGTTATGAGTGGGATGAGAAGGAATACCATTGTAATGTTGTTCGGGCTTCTGATGGCCATATTGTCGGCTCTGCCCGGCTGTTCGCGCGTCGATGAGCTGGGGTTGGAGAGCTCGCTTTACCGGCAATCGCCTTACGGTAAGTGGAAACTGCAGGGGTATGGAAGCAAGGGAAGTCAGCTGAAACAGTTGGCCTTGGGCAAAAATCCGAATGCCTTCACGCTGACTCTGCATGCCGACGGCACTTTTAACGGTATCTCCTCGGTCAACGAGATCAGGGGAACCTACAGTTGCGACCTGAAGCACCACAACATCAGTTTTTCACAGATCGATACCGAGAACAACCGCAGGGCGAGTGAAACCAGGGAGGGCAATCTCTATCTGGACCGGCTGGTGAAGGTGTATAAGTATGAATATAAGGCTTCTGCGGATCAACTCTATCTCTATTACTCCAATACCGAATACCTGCTCTTCCTGAAGTTGCCCGACAAGTGAAGCGCCCTGGCCGGCCAGCGACTTCCCTCCAGACATATTTTTCGGTCAAAAAATGGGGCCGGCTGGAATCAGATTGGTAAAAACTGTTTATTTTTGTTCCTGAAATCTAAATACTCAACAGAATATATGCCGTTGACACATCATCTTATCGATTTTGACAATTCAGAAATAGCCTTCCGGAACAGATCGAATGCCGAATTGAGACGGGCCCATCTGCTGTTTAAGGTAATGAACAATGCCGGTCTGGTAAAGACGGGAAAACAACTGGTCAACCTCGCCTTTGCCATCCGTTTCCCGATCAGTGGAATTTTACGAAAAACCATTTACCGGCAATTTGTGGGTGGAATGTCGATTGACGACTGTGCTGCCACCATTGAAAAACTGGCTGCGCGTAACGTGGGGACAATCCTCGATTTTGCAGTTGAGGGGGAAGAGCGTGATGATCTGTTTGACGCCACCTGCGCCGAAGTGATCCGGACGGTGGAGTTTGCCCACAACAACCGGAACGTGCCCTTCAGTGCATTCAAGATTACCGGTGTCGGCCGGTTCGATCTGCTTGCAAAGGTGAGTGAGAAGGCCGAGCTTACTGAGGATGAATCGGCAGAATACAAGAGGATTTACGACCGTGTGGAATCTATCTTCAGACGGGGTTACGAACTGGGGGTTCCGGTGCTTATCGACGCGGAGCATACCTGGATCCAGCCTGTGCTGGACAATCTGGTGCTGGAGATGATGGAGCGATATAACCGGGAGGCGGCCATTGTGCAGAACACCTACCAGATGTACCGTCACGATGCTATTCACCGGTTGAAGGAGCATCACCGGATTGCACTCGAGAAGGGGGTGAAGTTCGGGTTGAAGATTGTGCGCGGGGCCTATATGGAAATCGAGCGAGCACGAGCCGCCGAGATGGGTTATCCCTCCCCCATCCAGCCAGACAAGCCGGCTACGGACAGGGATTTCAATGAGGCGATCCGTTACTTCGTGGAAAATGTCGATACAATCCACTTTATGGTGGCTACCCATAACGAGGAGAGCTCGAACCTGCTTGCACAGTTGATCGATGAACGGGGCTTGCCCCACAACCATCCGCACATCTATTTCTCGCAACTTTACGGTATGAGCGATCACATCACTTTTAACCTGGCCGAGAAGGGTTACAACGTGGTAAAGTATGTGCCGTACGGGGAGGTGAAGACCATGATGCCCTATCTTTTCCGCCGGGCAGAAGAGAATAGTTCGGTCAAGGGCCAGTCGAGTCGTGAGTTGAAGCTTATCGAAAAGGAGGTTGAGCGAAGGAGGGGTAAATAGGGACCGGTACGATCCTTCCTATTTCAACAGTATGATCAGTACCGATCCGGTGACCATGATGGCAGATCCAATAATCTTCCTGCCGATTGATTTTTCGCGGAAAAAAGTGTATCCGAACAGAATGGTTACGATGGCCGAAAGCTGGAATAGCGACAAGGCATATCCCACCGGCATATGATCGAATGTGTAGTTGGTGGTGAGTTGCATCATTCCTATACATCCGGCCAACAGGAGAAATTTGCCCGTCCGGCCCGATTTTGTTGCCCTGACGAGCTCCGATTTAAGGTTCAGCTTGCCGGAAAAAAGCACGAGAAAGGAGAAGATTGCGCCAAACAGGCACCAGCTCATAAAGGCCACCGCGGCCGATGATACCGCGATTACCTTTTTAATGAAGACCGCCTCGACGGCGGTAAGGAGCATTGCCCATATCCTGAACTGTATCTCGGGGCGGTTCAACAATTTCCATGAGAATCTCGCCTCGGTTGTATCCAGGACGAAGTAGCTGCCGTAAATGATCAATGCAATTCCCAGGATACCCCAGCCATTGGGGATCTCCGAGAGAAGGAAGATGCCGAAAATAATCCCGACAACCGATTTGTATGAGTTGATGGGTCCCAATACCGAGAGGTCGCCCAGTTGAAGTGCCTTTACCAGCAATCCGTTGCCCAGCGCACCAGCGATTCCGCCAAGGATCGAGTAGAGCCAGAAATCGCTGTCGGGTGAGGGGATCTCTGTAAAGAACAGCGAAATGCCGCAGGCCACAGATAGCAGGAAATAGGTCAGAAAGTTGACAACCAGCGGATGGTTTCCCCGTGATGCCAGTTGTTTCTGGAAAACATTGGCAAGCGGGTTGGAGAGTATCCTCAAACCTACCGCTATGGTCACTGAAACGGTTTCGCCCATCCGGTCTACAGCTCCAGTAACTCTTTCTCTCCGCTGCTCTTTCCGAAGAGCATATCTGTGGGATTTTCAAGTAACTGTTTTACCCTGACCAGGAAGCCAACCGATTCGCGCCCGTCGATCATTCGGTGGTCGTACGACAGCGCCACATACATCATTGGCCGTACAACTATCTCTCCGTCAATCACCACCGGCCGGTCCATGATATTATGCATCCCCAGGATGGCAGACTGCGGGGGATTGATGATCGGCGTAGACATCATCGATCCGAAAACACCTCCGTTGGTTATTGTAAATGTTCCACCGGTCATTTCGGGAATGGCGAGTTTCCCTTTGCGTGCCTTGTCGGCTACTGCGGCGACAGCCTTTTCAATCTCGGCCAGCCCCATGCTCTCCACATTCCGGATTACGGGGACCAACAGACCCTTGGGAGTACTTACAGCTACCGAGATATCGGCATAGTCATAACTGGTTATGTTTTCTCCCTCCATCGTCGAGTTTACGCTCGGAAATTCCTGCAGCGCAATGGCACAGGCCTTCATGAAGAACGACATCATGCCCAGTTTGATTCCGTGTCTTTCGACGAACTTGTCCTGGTATTTTTTCCGCAGATCCATGATCGGCTTCATGTTTACCTCGTTGAAGGTGGTCAGCATGGCCGTCTCGTTCTTTACAGCAACCAGGCGTTCACTCAACTTCCGGCGCAGTGAACTCATCCTGCTGGTTTTGGATTCCCGACTTGCCGGCTTTTTCAGTCCGCTTACGGGAGCTACACCGCTAGCCGATAGCACCGCCTCTACATCCGAACGTTTCAGCCGGCGCAGCCCGTTTATCACATCCTCCACCGACAGGTCATTCTCTTCCATTACCCGTTTGGCCAAGGGAGTAACCTTTACGTTTTCATATTCGCCGGTTGCAGGTTTTTCCCCTTTTTCGGGCTGTTTGGGCGTTGCCGGTCCGGCTGCTGCCGGTTGTTCCGGCCTGATGGCTTCCGGTGAAGCAGGCTTCCCGCTTTTCGGTTCCGGCTCTGCCGTTTCGGGTTGAACGGCGGTGTCGATGGTGCAAGCCAGGGAACCTACCTCCAGGCTATCGCCCTCTTTAGCTTTCAGCGATACCTTTCCCGATTCTTCAGCAACCAGGGTCAATGTTGCCTTTTCAGACTCCAACTCTGCAATTTCACTGTTTTTAGTGACGACAGCGCCGTCAGCAACCAGCCATTTGTAGAGTTCGACATGTGTGATCGACTCACCGGGACTGGGAACCCTTATCTCTATTATTGCCATGATGAATTACGATTTACGCTATTTCATTGCTTCCGTTATGATCTCTGCCTGATGTATCTTGTGGAGAGCTGTCAGCCCTTCCGCGGTAACACCGCTTGGGGGGCGGCTGATGATTTCCAGTTTACAGTCGCCCATCCACTGTTTAACAAACAATGCGGCTCCCATGTTCAACGGTTCTTCCTGAACCCAAACAAGCTTTGCATCTTTCCTGTATCCTTTCAAAATCTTCTTGAGCTGCTTTTCGGGGAAGGGGTAGAGCTGTTCGATGCGGATGACGGCGATATGACCGGCACCGGCCTTCCTGCGGGCGGCCTCCAGTTCGTAGTATATCTTTCCCGTACATAGCAGCACCTTGGAGACTTTAGACGGGTCCGCCTTGTCGTCGCCAATCACCTCCCTGAAATGACCTTCGGTGAAATCGGCAAGGGTTGAGGTACATTCGGGGTGACGCAGCAGACTCTTTGGCGTGAAGAGAATCAGCGGAACCCGGATGTCGCGGTGCAGCTGCCTGCGGATGACATGGAAATGGTTGGCCGGGGTGGTGGGGTTCACCACCTGCAGGTTGAGGTTGGCACACTGGGTGAGAAACCGTTCCATCCTGCCACTCGAATGTTCTGCTCCCTGGCCTTCATAGCCGTGAGGCAGGAACATCACCAGACCCGATTTGACGCCCCATTTCTCGTGTGCAGCCGAGATATACTGGTCGACAATTACCTGACCCACGTTGAAGAAGTCGCCGAACTGCGCCTCCCAGATGGTTAGCCCGAACGGGTTAGCGAGTGAATAGCCATACTCAAAACCCAGCACGCCATACTCGTTAAGAGGTGAGTTGTAAACACGTACGGTAGCATGTTCGCCTCCCAGGTTCTTCAGCGGGAAATATTTCTCTTCCCCGTCTTCGGTGATGATCTCCGCGTGCCGGTGTGAAAATGTGCCCCGTTCGGAATCCTGTCCACTCAGCCTGACCGGATAATTCTCCTTGGCCAGTGATGCGTAAGCCATCAACTCACCCATGGCCCAGTCGTAGGCATCGGTTTTGATCATGTCGGCCCTTTGAGAGAAAAGTTTGATGGTCTTGTTGTAGAACCGTTTCCCTTCGGGCAACGTGGTAATCCGTCGTGCCAGATCGAGGAACATCTCTTTGGAGATGGCTGTGTTGCAAACTGTTTCGAAATCTTCCGGCAGTGGCGACCGGATCTCCCGGTACTGTTCCTTGAGGAAGGAGTGGATGTTCAACTTTCTGCTTTGGTTAGCTTTTGCATAGGCCTGATCCAACACATCCTGAAACCCTTTCAACCGGGTTTCATACTCCTGCCGGGTGAGCACCCCTTCGTCGATCAGTCTCTCCGCATAGATGTCGCGAGGATTTTTATGCTTGGCGATGATTTCGTACAGCTTGGGCTGCGTGAAACGGGGTTCGTCCCCCTCGTTGTGCCCATATTTCCGGTACGATAGCAGATCGATAAAGACATCGATATTGAATTTCTGCCTGAACTCCAGTGCCAGTTTGGCTACAAAGACCATCGCCTCCACATCGTCACCATTTACGTGAAATACGGGCGACTGCGTCACCTTGGCAATATCGGTACAATAGGTGCTGGAGCGAGCCTGTAGATAGTTGGTGGTGAACCCGACCTGGTTGTTGATCACGATGTGAATGGTTCCGCCCGTTTTGTATCCGTCCAGCTTTGAAAACTGGATTGTTTCGTAAACGACTCCCTGTCCGGCAATGGCGGCATCGCCATGGATCAGGATGGGCAACACCTGGTTGTACTGGTAATCGTGTGCCAGTTCCAACCGGGCCTTGGCGATCCCTTCCACCACGGGTCCCACTGCCTCCAGATGGGAAGGATTGGGCGACAGGTTCACCGAAATTTTCCGTCCCTCATGGTCGATGGTATTGTTGTACCCCAGGTGATATTTAACGTCGCCATAGAGGTTCTCCTCTTCGTAGTTCTCTGCCGTGAACTCCCGGAATACCTGATAGTAGGGTTTCTTCATTATGTTGGTCAGCACGTTGAGCCTACCCCGGTGTGCCATTCCGATAACGATCTCGTTTACATCGTAGTCGCCTCCCAGCGTGAGGATCGCATCGAGCGCGGGGATTATCGCTTCCGATCCCTCCAGGGAGAACCGTTTCTGTCCTACATATTTCCTGTGCATGTAATCCTCAAATCCTGAGGCTTCAACCAACCGGTCGAGGATATGCAGTTTCTGCTCTCCCGAAAGAGACTCCTGATTGCGGCACCCCTCCATCTTCTGTTGCAGCCACTGTACGATCTCCGGTTTGGTCATGTAGCGATATTCCACCCCGATCGACTTGCAGTAGGTCTCGTTCAGGTGTTCAACAATTTCCCTCAGGGTTGCCCTGCCTATCCCGATCTCCTTTCCGGCCTCGAACTCTGTATCCAGGTCCTCTTCGGAAAGGTTGAAGTTTTGAAGGTCGAGGGTAGGGGTGTATGACCTCCGCGTACGGACCGGATTGGTCTTGGTGAACAGATGTCCCCTGCGCCGGTAGGCGGTGATCAGGTTCATCACGGCAATCTCCTTGGCCGGAACTCCAGCACCACCCTCCGTTTTCCGGGGTTTAGTCGGGAAGTGCTTGATAGCCAGGTCGAATCCCTGAAAGAAAAAGCGAAAACTCTCGTCCACATTTTCCGGATTCTCCTTATACTGCTTATACAATGCCTCTATGGCTCCTATATCCATAAAATTTATCTTATTTCCGGTATCCATCGGTATGTTGTAATCGTTAATCTATTCAAACTGTTAAGATGATGATTTTGTTCACTTTTTTGCAATATATTTATAGGATTATAGTCCGATATGTGATAATAAAAGGGACGGAGCAGGCCCCGTCCCTTTCTATACTGTCATATATGACCTGTTCGTTACCTATTTGATCTCCCAGATATGGGCAGAACTCATCAGAAAATCGGTAAACGATTGTTTGCCGGTTTTCCTTTGCACTTCGGCAATCTGCTCCTCGTAATCGCTATCATAGGATGGCGAATCCACCGAACGGATAACGCCCAGCGCAACCGGCAGGTCGTTGTCGTAACCCATCAGACTGAGCTTGATGTGCAGTGTATTGTCGGGTGTAGTGGCGTCGTGAACCAGAACATCGTCGATCGTGTAACCCTCTTCACCGAGGGTTACCGCTTTCAGGTTCCAGCCATCCAGGACAATACCCCGGTCGTTCTCCTTTCCGAAGAGCATCTTCTCGCCATGTCTCAGCATCACCGTCTTTTCGGCTTTCCATGCACGATCGGCAATCTTGTCGTGGATACCATTATTGAAGATGATGCAGTTCTGCAACACTTCCACCACCGATGCTCCTTTATGTTTAGCTGCAGCGACCATGATCTCGGTGGTGTTCTTCATGTCCACGTCGATAGCCCTGGCAAAAAAGGTTCCTCTGGCACCGAAACAGAGTTCCGACGGACGGAAGGGATCCTCGATAGTTCCGTACGGTGATGATTTGGAGATAAATCCGCGATCGGAAGTGGGGGAGTATTGACCTTTGGTAAGCCCGTAAATCTTGTTGTTGAACAGGATAATATTGATGTCGACATTCCTCCTTACGGCATGGATAAAGTGATTGCCGCCGATGGCCAGTGAGTCGCCGTCGCCAGTCGTCACCCATACGTTCAGGTTGGGGTTGGCCACCTTCACGCCGGTGGCTATGGCAGCTGCCCGGCCGTGAATGCCGTGAAATCCGTAGGTATTCATGTAATAGGGCAGGCGTGACGAACAGCCAATTCCTGAAACCACTACCGTTTCATGGGGATGGATATTCAGTTCCGCCATGGCTTTATGCACGCAGCTTAAAATGGCAAAGTCCCCGCAACCGGGACACCAGCGTACGTTTACATCACTTTTATAATCCTTCTGGACATATTTGGTTTCGATCTTATCTGCTGTTGCTGTTTCCATATATCTCTTTTTTGTTATCCGACTGCTATTTAGATGGCCGTTTTATTTACGGTGACAAAATAACATCGGTTGGTCTACTTCTCTTCTATGATTTTAATAAACTCGTTCACCAGCTCGCTAACGCTGAAAGGTTGACCTTCCACCCGGTTGAACCGGTCTATCTTGAGGTCGTTGAACTGGCCCGACAGGTAGGATGCAAAGTGGCCGGTATTTTGTTCAGCCACGATAATCTTTTTGTACCTTTTCAGGATATCGTAGGTGTTACGCGGCAAGGGGCTGATAAACCGGAAGTGGGCCAATGCCACCCTCTTCCCCTTGTCCTGGATGCGCATCATCGCTTCCAGTAAATGGCCGTAAGTTCCTCCCCAGCCTACGATCAACGTGTCGGCATCACTGCTGCCGATCACCTCCTGTTCGGGGATGAAATCGGCAATCTTCTCGATCTTGGCCTTGCGGGTATTCACCATCAACTGATGGTTCTCGGGATTAGACGAGATTACGCCTGTCAGGTAATCCTTTTCCAGTCCTCCGATGCGATGCATGAATCCTTTGGTGCCCGGTACGCTCCAATACCTGACCAGGCTCTCCTTGTCGCGGAGATAAGGCCTCCACTCTTCACTCTCTCCGGTAAACTGTTTCTGAACATAGGGCGGAGTGATGGCGGGGTACTCGTTCAGATCGGGAATCTTCCATGTAGAGGCTCCGTTGGCAATATATCCGTCAGTTAGCAAAATTACCGGAGTCATATGTTCCAGTGCAATCTTCGAAGCCCAGTAGGCGCTGTCGAAACAGTCGGTGGGTGTGGTGGCGGCAATCACTACCAGCGGACTCTCGCCATTTCTGCCGTAAAGTGCCTGGAGCAGGTCGGCCTGTTCGCTTTTTGTGGGCATCCCCGTTGAGGGGCCACCCCGCTGTACGTCGATCACTACCAGCGGCAATTCGGTCATGACGGCCAATCCCAGTGCCTCGCTTTTGAGTGATAACCCCGGACCGGAGGTGGATGTGGCTCCCAAGCTTCCGGCAAAGCTGGCGCCGATGGCGGTGCAGATACCGGCAATCTCATCTTCCATTTGGAGTGCCTTTACTCCCAGGTTCTTCCTTGCGGAGAGCTCCTGAAGGATATCGGTGGCCGGTGTGATGGGGTAGGAGCCGAGAAACAGCTGTACACCCGCCTTCTCGGCAGCCGCTATCAGTCCGTACGCCGTGGCGGTATTGCCATTGATGTCGGTATAAAGACCTTTGCCGGTTTTTACGGTGTCGATCCGATAGGTGCTGGCTGTCAGGTGTGTATTGTGACCGAAATTATATCCGTCGGTCAATGCTTTTATGTTGGTTTCAACCAGTTTTGGCCTTTTCTTGAATTTGTCCCTCAGCAACTGTTCAGCAATTTCGATCGGCCGGTTAAAAAGCCAGCAGACGATGCCAAGAGAAAACATGTTCTTGCTGCGCAAGATATCTTTGTTTTCCATCCCGCTATCGGCCAGTGACTCCTTGGTCATCGAGGTGATGGGAACCGGAATGGGTTGAACGTAACCGAGGTCAAGTTCGTTAAAGGGATCTTCACTCTTGAACAGTGCTTTCTCCAGATCTTTGCGGGTAAAGGAATCGGTATCGAAGATCACGATTGACCCTTTTTTCAGGTGTTGCCGGTTGACCTTCAGAGCGGCTGGATTCATAGCAACCAGTACATCGGCTTTGTCCCCAGCATTGAAGACATCCTTCGATCCTACCCGAACCTGAAAACCTGAAACTCCGTTTAACGTGCCTTGCGGCGCGCGAATCTCTGCCGGATAATCGGGAAATGTGGCGATTTCATTTCCGAAAATAGCAGACAAGGTGGAAAATAACGTTCCGGTCAACTGCATCCCGTCGCCCGAGTCGCCGGAAAACCGAATCGTTACCTGCTTCAAATCTGTAATAACAGTTTCATTTGTCATAATAAATGTTTTGATTTATAAATCATTAACCTCTATGCGTGGTTTTTCAATCGGGCTCAGAAAAATTGCTGCTTCAATCTCCTGACAGGTTAATACCATTGTTGATAATGAAGTTGCAAAGTAACAAAAGAGTTGGGGAAAAAGCAAATTTTTATCCGGATTTGAATCTACCTCCGCTCAATGTTTGCTCCCAGTCTGTTCAACCTTAAATCGATATTCTGATATCCCCGGTCGATCTGATCGATATTGTGAATGGTGCTTACTCCCTTGGCGCTCATTGCCGCTATCAGCAGGGAGATCCCGGCGCGAATATCGGGTGAGGTCATGGTCATTCCGCGGAGTCTGAACCGGTCGCCCAGGCCGATCACTGTTGCCCGGTGGGGGTCACACAGGATAATCTGCGCTCCCATGTCGATAAGCTTGTCCACGAAAAAGAGACGGCTTTCAAACATCTTCTGGTGAATCAATACGCACCCCTCTGCCTTGGTGGCGACAACCAGCATGACGCTCAGCAGGTCGGGTGTGAGTCCCGGCCATGGGGCATCGGCCAGTGTTAGGATCGATCCGTCGATAAATGATTCGATGGTGTAGCTCTCCTGTGGAGGGATGTAGAGGTCATCACCCTGCTGTTGGACCGTAATTCCCAACTTGCGGAAGCTCTCGGGGATGATTCCGAGATTTCCTACCGATACGTTCTTTATGGTCACCTCCGATGTGGTCATTGCTGCCATCCCGATAAAACTGCCCACCTCGATCATGTCGGGGAGCAACCTGTGACGGCATCCCCCAAGTCTTGTAACTCCATTTACGATGAGCCTGTTGGAACCGATCCCCTCGATTTTTGCCCCCATGCCGACCAACATCTTGCTCAGTTGCTCCACATAGGGTTCGCATGCAGCATTGTAGATAACGGTTTCACCTTCTGCAAAGACTGCTGCCATCAACAGGTTGGCAGTTCCGGTCACCGATGCCTCGTCCAGCAGGATGTACTGGCCGCGTAGCCGCTCGGCAGAGAGTGAAAAGAGTTGTTTCTCCTCATCGAAACCCAGTTTTGCCCCGAGCTTCATGATCCCGTTGAAGTGGGTATCGAGCCGCCGGCGACCGATCTTGTCGCCTCCCGGTCTGGGGACAACAGCTTTTCCAAATCGGGCCAGAAGCGGGCCGATTATCATGATCGATCCGCGCAGGGCGGCGATCTTCTTCATGTAATCTTCGGTCTTGGTAAACTCCAGATCTATGGATGACGCCTTGAAGGAATAGGTGTCGGGACTCAGTTGCCGTACCTCCACACCCATATCCTTGAGCAACGCGATGAGGTTGTTCACGTCGAGGATGTCGGGAATATTTTCGATCACAACCTCCTCTTCAGTGAGGAGTGTGGCGCAGATGACCTGCAACGCTTCGTTTTTGGCTCCCTGGGGGACTATTTCGCCCTTCAGTCGATGCCCGCCTTCGATAATAAATGATGCCATACGTCGATTTTCTATGTCAGAATTGGGTGAGTACAAATTTACGGAATTTAGTGTTAACCTGCCCCATGTTTTGCACAACCCCTTAAAATATCCATACTTCGGGCTCCAGTCCGATGTTGAATCTGGTTTGTACCTCTTGCTGGATCTCCCGGACAAAGTCGAGAATCTCGCTACCGGTCCCGGTTCCATAATTCACAACGATCAGCGCGTGCCGGTCGTAAATACCTACATCTCCCTTTCGTCTCCCTTTGTAACCCGCTTTTTCGATCAGGTATGCCGCCGAGGTCTTATAACTGTTATTGCCAAAACGGTATATGGGTGCATCGGGTAGTAGCTTGAGCAGCTCATCCTTCTCCAGTTCAGTCAAAACCGGATTTTTGAAAAAACTTCCGGCGTTGGGTAATTTCAGGTGGTCGGGAAGCTTGCGGGTGCGGATCCGGATAACGGCATCCCTCACCTCTTGTAGTGAAGGGTGGGGATTCCCCTGCAGTTCCTGCTTCAGATCTGCATATTTTTCCACATAGCTGAATTTTTTTTGCAACCTGAAGATTACCGAAGTGATTACAAATCTCCGGGTCTCTTTAAAGATGCTGTTGCGATAGGTGAAGCCGCATGCGGCATTTGTGAAGCTCTCCCTGTTGCCGCTGACGCTATTCACCGCTTCGACGCGGGTAATCACATCCTTCACTTCGGTGCCGTAAGCGCCGATATTCTGTATCGGGGCGGCTCCCACTGTTCCGGGAATAAGCGAGAGATTCTCTACTCCTGCAAAACCTCTGGAGACGCAAAACGCCACGAAATTGTCCCAATCTTCCGCTGCTCCCGCTTCAATCTCCACCCAGTCGTCGTTCTCCTTCAAAACCTGGATGCCGGAGATGTCGGGTTTGATGACCAGACCGTCGAAATCACGGGTGAAAAAGAGGTTGCACCCCTTTCCGATAACCAGTTTATCCTCAGATTTATATCTGGCAAGAATCTGCTGCAGCGCGGCAACGGTTGCCGGCTGTGCGAAAAGTTTGGCCACTGCTCCTGTCCTGAAGGAGTTGTAGGGTTGTAACTGGATATTATGTTGAATCTCCATTCGAATCGGGTAGCTATCTGTAGATAAGAAAAACAGTCGGCTTCTTGTGCATGTCGGGCAGATTGTCTCTCCATGCCTTTACCGGTTTTGTTACAATATATTCATCTTCACACGAGATGTTCATCGCAATGCATAGCAAGGTTTCCGCTCTGCAATGCTGTAGGATCTCCTCTGCCAGTTTCCGGTTGCGGTAAGGTGTTTCAATAAAGAGTTGTGTCTGGTTTTCCGAATAGGCACGGTTTTCCACCCTTTTCAGCATCTTTATCCGCTCCCCCCCATCAATGGGAAGATAGCCGTGAAAGGCGAAGCTCTGCCCGTTGAATCCTGATGCCATTACCGCCATAAGCAGGGAGGAGGGGCCCACCAGCGGCACCACTTTGATCTTTTCTCCTTGTGCAATGGCCACTACATCAGCCCCCGGGTCGGCAATGGCCGGACACCCTGCCTCGGAGATGATTCCCACGCTCTCTCCCCGCCGGATCGGCTCGAGGTAAGCCGAGATGTGATGCCGGTCGGTATGTTCATTCAGTTCGTAGAATGTAAGCGAGTCGATATCGATCTTCGTATCGCATTGTTTCAGAAACCGTCGAGCCGTACGGATATTTTCGACGATAAAGTGACGTAATCCGGAAACTATCCGGATATTATGCGCGGGCAACACCCTGTCGACCGGCGTACTTCCCAATGTTGTGGGAATCAGGTATAGGAGCGCTTCTTTCATATGAGACGGTGTAGAGCCATATACTTCCATAAGGGGGCAGCCATGGTTGCCTGGATGATTTCGCCATTGATCAGCAACTCTTTTAGCTCCTCGAGCGAGAAAAGATGTACCGATAGATCTTCCGATTCTTCAAGGGCCTGATCGTTTATCTTTTCCACATCTTCAGCAATAAAACAGTAGGAGAGGTTGGTATTTGCACTTGCGTTGGGCGAGAGAGTGATGAATTCACTCCATCTCCCGTTCCCGTAGCCGGTCTCCTCCATCAACTCCCGCTTTGCCGATTCGAGTGGCGACTGGTCATATTTTTCACAAACGCCTGCACACAGTTCATAACAGACCTGGCCGATGCCATGACGGTACTGTTTCACCAGGATGAATTTCTTCTCGCGGGTAACAGCAATGATATTTACCCAGTTGGCATATTCCAGCACGTAATAGTCGGAGGCAATGGTGCCGTTGGGTAACTGCAGGCGCTCCTTCCTCACGGTCAACCACGGCTCATGGTGAAGATATTCGCTCTCCAGCACTTCCCAATGCAGGGCTTTGTTATCGCTTTTCAGAATCATGGGTGGACATTTTCCTGCAAAATTAGGCAAAAATGTCCATAGATATGCTCTTTTTACCAATCAATAACCGAACCTGAGGAGGTCGCCGACTGAGTGGATCGATATCTTTTGGGCGAATTCACCGATCAGGTTGATGTCGGCAAGCGCCATGAAGAGAATCACGGTAAAGGCAATTCCGTATAAGCTGCCGGTAATGTGTGCGGAGTGATTGATCCCCCCGCCCTGTTTTTTGTCGAGTGCGACAGAGATGAGCAGGAAGATGGTGCCGAAAAGGAAGGCGGGAAGCCAGATCGGGATAAAGAGGATGCCCATGAAATTCATCGGATGGATCAGGATATATGCGAAAATTACGGCCGAAACCGCTCCCGACGCACCCAGACCTCGGTAGTTGGTGTTGTTTTTCTGCTTAAAGTAGGTGGGCAGGATCGATATGGGTAGTGCAGTCAGGTAGAGCAGCAGGTAGCAGATAACACCTGTCTGGTCGCCAAGTACCGTCTTGAAGGTGTGCTCGATTACTCCGCCAAAGAAATAGAGCGTGAACATGTTGAAGATAAGGTGCGCGTAGTCGGCATGCAGTACGCCGTAGGTAAAAAAGCGATACCATTTTCCAGGCCCGGTTTCCGCGGGCCGGAAAATGAATCGCTCCATTATCGTGTAGTTGCCGAAAGCGACTACTGATATCAGTACGGTAATTCCGATGATCAGGAATGTAATCATCCCTATTTTGTGGCAGCTATTACCCCGCGGAAATAACCGATCGATTCGGCGATACCGAGGAACGGGTCGTCCATGTTGCGTTCATGTTCCAGGCTGCATACTCCGTCGTAACCCACTTTCCGGAGCATCTTGACAAATGCCGGGATATCTAGGATTCCACGTCCGATTTCAACCGAGTAACCCTGCTTGGAGGCACCCGTCACATCCTTGATGTGAATGTCGAAAACGCGCGACTTGTATCTCTTCAGATCCTTTACGGGATCTTTTCCGTTACGGCGGTCGTGGCCGATGTCGAGACACATCCCGATACGCGGATCAAGATCCTTTACATTGTTCCAGACATCTTCAGCGTCGGGATAGAGCGGCATGTCGGGTCCATGGAGGTGGATGGCATACTTGAAGTCATACTCCTTCACCTTCTTGTCAACGTAGGGCAAGAGGTCATAGTTGGGGACGCCAACAATCATCTTCACCCCCACACGCTTCGCATACTCGAATGCCTTGTCTACCTCCTCCTGCGACCGCATATAGATGGGCCCCACGGCGTAGCCGGTCACGTTTTTGGCTTTCAGCTTGGCGTGAAAAGCGGCAATCTGTTCATCGGTACTGTTCAGTGGCAGGTGAAAATCCTTGATGCAAAGGTAGTGTACATCGCAACGCTGCATGATTTCCAGCGTCTTGTCCAGATCGAACTTCACAAAGGTGTATCCGGCCATTCCCAGCTTGAATTTCTCGGACGTCTCAGGTGCCGGTTGCGGATCGGGCCGTTGTTGCGCATGAACCAACAGGGAAAATAGTACCCACGTTAGCAATAATAATGTTTTTCTCATCTTGCGTTAAATTAAAAGGTGTTATGTGTTCGTCCACAAAAGTACAAATTTTAAGGAGAAACGGGAACTAAAAGTCAATTTTGTTCAAAAAAACCTCTTACTTTGTGAAAAAATCATCCGGTTGATACAGAGATGGGGGATGCCGGATGCTACATGGAGAAATAGATCGGCCAGTCATGATTGGATCAGTTGATAAAAAATAACCAAAAATATAAGATTATGAGAACAGTGCCTTTTTATGTAGCAGCGTTATCGCTTGTTTTGATGATTGGATGTGCTCCAAGGGAGAAGGGTTTCAAAGTGAGATTTGACAGCTCCAAGGAGGTGTCGGGCAGGAAGTTTGCCATAAAGGATATTAACCCAGATCTGCCGGCCGATTGGGATGATTTCAACTATGTGGTACTGGAGTTCAGGATTACCACGGCTCAGCGCTTTCACGTGGGTTTTACCACCGACAACGGATACAACGAACTCCGTGTAATGAGTTATGTGCCCAATGCCTGGAACCGGCTCGCCATACCGTTGCGTTTTTTCAGGGAACTTCCCGACGCGAGGCACGATCTTGCGGCAACATACAACCAGCCGCGTTATACCGGCTGGATTAACCTGGGCGGAAAACGGGGAGCCCTGCACGGGGTCGATTCGATCGGGATCAGGATGAGGGCGCCGATTGGAAATCCTGAGTTCGAGATCCGGAATATTACCCTCACGGTCGATGATCCGGGTGACGAGTACCTGGAGCCTGTCCCTGCCATCGATGAGTTTGGTCAGTCGAACCTGGTGGAGTATGAGGGCAAAATTACCTCCCTCGAACAGCTGCAGGCTGAATGGAAAACCGAGGAGGAAGAGACGGTAGATAGCACTCTCTACAACTATTCGAAATTTGGAGGTTATAAGCAGAAGCGGGTGAAGGCGACCGGTTTTTTCAGGACCGAACAGATCGATGGGAAGTGGTGGTTTGTCGATCCGGAGGGCTACCTGTTCCTCTCGGTAGGGGTAGACTGTATACACCCCACGCCAGGTGGATTGGCAAAAGATGTGGATAAACGCGAGAAGATGTTCAAGGTGCTACCTCCCAGGGAGCTGTTCCCGGCTGATCCCCGCCATCCGAACGACTATTCGTTCGGAGAGTGGAACCTCTATCGCCGTTACGGTAATGATTACAGGCAAAAAGCGAGTGAGGCGGTTATTCGCCGGATGGAAAAATGGGGGATCAACACCATTGCCAACTGGTCGAGCGCCGAGATCATGAAGATGAACCGGAAGGCGTTCGTTACCTCCATGCGGACAGCCGGGGTTGAAGGGCGACTCATGGGTCTTGCCGACGTATATGCTCCCGGTTTTGAGGAAAATCTGGATGAGGCGATGAGAAATTCAGTGGGCGTGCAAAAGGAGAATCCCTGGGTGATCGGTTTCTTTGTAGGGAACGAACCTGCCTGGATCGGAAATGAGGAGCGGGTTTGTGCAATTATCATGGAGGGAGAGGATTGCCCCATCAAGCAAAAATTGACGGAATATTTTGCCCTGCACGGGAGATCGCCTGAATCGTCACGGAAGTTTATCTGGGAAACCTTTGAGCGATTTATCCAGGCAGTAAACAGGGCACAAAAGAGGTATGCTCCCAACCACCTGAACCTGGGTTACCGGTTTGGAAATCTGGATGAGATTGCGGATGAAGTGTTGTTGATCTGTAGCAGGGCCTTCGATGTGCTTAGTTTCAACAGTTACTCCCTTGCCCCCAGCAAGAGCATGATGGATAGGGCATTGCGATTGACTAACCTGCCGATGATCATCGGGGAGTACCATTTCGGTACTGTAGACCGGGGGTTGGCCCAATCGCTCTGGCAGGTGGATACGCAGGAGGAACGGGGGGTTGCCTATCGTTACTATACAGAGCAGGCATATGCTCACCCCGGTCTGATCGGTACAGCCTATTTTCAATGGAACGATCAGGATATCACCGGCAGGCGATACGACGGGGAGAATTACAACTGCGGGTTGATCGACGTTACCGATCGCCCCTACAGGCATCAGGTAGAAGCAATGCAGGAGACGGCAAAGGTTCTTTTTGACATACATATGGGGACAAAGGCACCGTACGACAGGAAACCGGGTCGGGCCCGCGGCCATGGCGCCATCCCCGATCTGTGGGAATAACCCTTTCATCTCTATGAGCACTTTTTTCGTTACTTTGCAGACAATTTAAGGTAAAAGATACGGATGATTCCTATATTTGAATCCTGGAGGCAACCGGTGAAGCTTCTGTTTATGGCTGTGGCAGTTGCTGTTGTCCTGGTTTCGCTTGTTTTTTCGAACAGGCTTGTAAAGCAGTTGGCAAAAGAGGAACGGAGCAAGATCGAGATATGGGCGGCCGCCATGGAGTTGTTGCCCAAAAGCGGTGAGAGCAGCGACATGAAACTGGTGTTGCAGATTCTGCAAAGCAACAAGACGATTCCGGTAATCTTGCACGACAAGACGGCTGGCTCCTTTTCCGCCAACAACCTGAAGATCCCAGAAGGGGATGCGAGCGGTTACCTGCTGAAAAAGACAGTCGAGTTTGAAAAAAAGCATGCTCCCATTGTGCTTGAAGAGCTCAACCAGTATCTCTATTATGACGACTCCTACATCCTTAAACGGCTGCAGCTCTATCCCTATGTACAACTCTCGGCAATTGTCGTCTTCATAGTATTGGCCTTTACGAGCCTTGTCAGTTCGCAAAGGGCGCAACAGAACAAAATCTGGGCCGGCTTGTCCAAAGAGACGGCACATCAGCTGGGAACTCCGCTCTCGGCCTTGACGGCATGGACGGAATATTTGAAACTGAGGAGCTTCGATCCGGTATTGATTGCCGAGATAGACAAGGATGTGGATCGTCTCAGGGTGATTGTCGACCGGTTCTCCAAAATCGGTTCCGTTCCGGAGACCGGCACCGCCGTATGGCAGGAGGTGGTGAGGCGATCGGTCGCATATCTGGAAAAACGGATTTCCGGCAAGGTGGAGCTGCGCTTCAAGTTTCCCGAATCACCGGTTGTCGTACAGCTCAACGAACCATTATTCAGCTGGGTGGTGGAGAATCTGACCAAGAATGCAGTTGATGCGATGGGGGGTGAAGGTGTGATCACCTACACGATGGGAGAGAGAGGAAATTACTGTTACCTCGATATTGCCGATACCGGGAAAGGTATTGCCAAATCGAGATTCAACCGCATCTTTCAGCCTGGCTTCACGACCAAGGAGCGGGGATGGGGATTGGGGTTATCCCTGGCAAAACGGATAGTGAAGGAGTATCACAACGGTAAGATCTTTGTAAAACAGTCGGAAATCGGGAAAGGGACCACTTTTAGAATTCTGTTGAGGAGAAGATGGTAATCTCGCGCGCTTCCGCGTACTTCTTCAGCAATTCCACCGAATAGGAGGTTGCTTCGGGCAGACCCTTCCGGCCGGAATAGCCGTTAATGATCATCAACAGGTGGGTTGTCTCCGCTGTAATCTTTGTACGTTCCTCGTCGCTGGTGGGGGTGCCTATTCCACCCATCTCATCGCGATATACCGGCAATCCTTCAATATTCAGCAGCCCGCGTCCGATCGCCTCAAACCTCTCGCCAGCCATGCCCACGCCCAGTTCGAGGTTGCCCCTTATCTGGTCGAGATCGAATCCGCCGATGGAATA